>Ga0209345_10005522_pt1 | contig 11698 bp, 8 predicted proteins | sample Cruoilmetagenom7_FD_187294 | JGI IMG/M metagenome (GOLD analysis project Ga0209345, IMG submission 187294) | Oil polluted marine microbial communities from Coal Oil Point, Santa Barbara, California, USA - Sample 7 (SPAdes) (version 2) | ecosystem: Environmental > Aquatic > Marine > Oil seeps ...
TCTGTGACTTTAAAAATGCGGCTGGGCTGGGACGATAACAATCTCAATGCGCCGGAATTGGCCCAACGTGCCGAGGCCGCCGGTGTGAAAATGATCGTTGTACATGGCCGCACCCGTTGCCAATTTTACAATGGAAAGTCTGACTGGGCGGCGGTTGCTAAGGTCAAACAAGCCGTAAAAATACCGGTCATCGTCAATGGCGATATTGCGAGCGGGGACATGGCGATAGATGCCTTAAATGCTTCAGGTGCTGATGGTGTTATGGTGGGGCGGTCTCTTGTGGGGACGCCATGGCTGGTCAGGGAGGTCGAAGACAAGCTATCCGGTGTCGAGCGCCCGCCCATAACCCCTGAGGAAGCCTTCGATCTGTTTCACGAACACTATTTGGATATGCTCGATTTTTACGGCCGCGAAAAAGGCATTAAGATAGCGCGCAAACATGTGAAAAAATACATACACAAGGCGCCGTTTGAAATGGATGATCAATTCAGAAAAATTGCTGCGACCCAAGCCTGCAATACCGAAGAAGAGCTTGAGGTCATAAAACATGTGAAGCAAGTCTATCTTGCGCCAAAAATGTCAAGCCTGTCTGCATGACTATACAGCCGGACACTACACAGCTCGTTGAAATTTTGCCTGAGCCTGTTTTGCTTTTCGAGCCAAAAAACCTTGCGCTTACATGGATGAACTTGGCGGCGGAAAATTGGCTAAGATGTTCGTTGGCGTCCAAGCGGGGCACCGCATTGGCAAATATTGCGGACGGTTTTGCGCCGCTTGAAGCCGCTGTGCGAGCTACGGTGGCAAATGGCGCAACAATTCGTGGTTACGATTTGCGTGTTGATATTCTAGGCCGTGACTTGATTGACAGGTCATATCTGGTGTTTCCGTTCGCGGATGGGGTGGCCGTAATGTTGTCGCCGCAACGATCAGGGGGTGAGATCGAAGATGATAGCCACAAAGGAAAGGCCGTCAGCATGTTCGGACGTATGTTGGCCCATGAGTTAAAGAACCCATTAGCCGGAATTTATGGTGCCGTGCAATTGCTAGAAGCTGCTATTTCCGATGAAGACAATCTAGAAATTACGGCGCTGATAAAGTCCGAAGTTAAACGGATTGGTCGCTTAGCCGATAAAATGGAAGATTTCGGTGAAAGCACAGCCGCTGAATTTACCAGTTGCAATATTCATACGGTACTGCGCAAAGCGCTTCTTTTGTTCCAAAATGCTGAAAATGCAGGCGTAGAGTTTGTTGAAAACTATGACCCGTCGCTTCCTGATGTTTACGGCAATGCAGATAAATTGATGCAGGTGGTGATAAATTTGCTCGCTAATGCGGCGGACGCTGTGAAAGCTGGGCGACCAACCGGCAAAGTGGAAATTCAAACCGTCTACCGGGCAGGGGTGCGAAAAAAAGCCCCTTGGGGCGATGTTCAGGCGCTAAATGTCGAAGTGAAAATCATTGATAATGGTGGAGGTATTCCTGCGCATTTAAAAGACAGTATCTTTCAACCGTTCGTGACAGGTAAAAATAATGGGCAAGGCCTTGGCTTGGCTTTGGTGTCTAAAATTATTGATGAACATGGGGGTTTAGTGGCTTGTAAATCGAAGGCAGATAAAACTGTGTTTTCGATTTTATTGCCGAGTTTTCACGGAGAAAATGCATGAAATACAATGTTTTATTGGCAGATGATGATGCAAGTATTCGTTTTGTCCTCAGTAAATACTTAACCAATGCAGGCTTTGGCGTGAAGGCAACCGACAACCCACAAACTTTGCTGAAATGGGTCGCGGCGGGTGAGGGTGATGTGATCTTGACGGACGTGCATATGGGGACGGACGAAATATTCACTTATGTTCCGCAGCTTAAATCCGCGCGGCCAGAAATGCCAATCATCGTAATTAGTGCCAATACCCGCATGATCACAGCCTTAAAGTCCCGACAGTCCGGCGTGTTCGAATACATTCCCAAACCATTTGATTTGCCTGATTTGCAAACTACAATTATGCGTGCCTTAGATACTCTTGCTAAGCCTGTGCAAAAACCTGACAAAAAACCGGATCAAATGATCGGTCGCTCAAAGGCCATGCAGCCTGTTTTTCGCGCGATTTCGGACTATGCCTCGGGGAATGTCCCGGTATTTATTTGGGGCGCTGCAGGTACAGGTAAAAACCTTGCTGCCCAATGTGTCCATGATGCAGGCGAGCGGCGAAAATTAGGTTTCGTTGCCTTTGATAAAATTGGCAATAACCAAGAATTATTGGACGCAGTCGGAAGCGGAGATTTGTTTGTTGACCGTGTCCATGAGCTAAGTCCGAAGCGCCAAGCTTATTTGCTTGAGGCCCTAGAGGACAACGAAAGCAGAGAGATAAACGATAAATTCCGCATTATAGGTGTGGCTGACATATCTTTGGAAAATATACAGAAAAATCAAAAGGTTCGCGCTGATTTATTATCCCATTTAATGGGGGGGAAGATATATTTACCGCCCTTAAATGAGCGGGCAGATGACCTCGCAGATTTGGCGATACATTTTCTTGGAGCCGTTAGGCCTGGGCGGCGCGGCAATGTCGATAAATTTGCATTGAGGCGGCTGAAAGCCCATTCATGGCCCGGTAATGTACGAGAGCTCCGTAATATGATGCACGTAATCGCGTTGCAATATACAGACGCCGATGTCACGGTTGATATAATAGAGCGCATGCTAACACCGCAAGCCACCGCTAACCAGCAGGCCTCTCCGTTAGACGATGTGAAATTGGCATGTGTAAATTTGCTCAGTGCGGCATCTGCAAATCCGATAAATAACTCGATTTCCCCGTATGAGCAGGCACTTGAATGGATTGAAAAACCGTTGATCGCTGAAGCCCTGCGGTTGACAGGCGGGAATAATTCCAGGGCGGCAGATTTGCTGGGTATTCATCGCAATACTTTAAGGACAAAACTCCGTAAATGGCAGGATGAATAGAACTGACATAGTCATCAATACTTGTTGCCATTTCACATCACTGTGGTAAATTAGTGACAATGAATGAAGCGCCAAAAGCCCAAAACAGGCAATTCCGGACACCTAGGGTGTTTCGCACGGCGTTATTTGGCGTATTCTTTACAGTTGCAGTAGCATTGACAGCAATCGGGGCACTGATGGCGCTGTCAGGTGATGAAGGCCAAGCGGCTGATGCTTTGCCGGGACTATGGTTTAATTTAATTCTGATCTTTGCACTTGGTATTTATTTGATTTTTCGTTTGCGAAAGGTGTTGTTTAGCTCGGACGCTGGCCGCAGTGCGCCGCACCTTCATCGGCGCTTTGTGTTGATATTTTCTCTGGGTGCCTTGCTGCCCGCCATTTTGGTGGGCTTGTTTTTTACGGCTCTGATGAGTAGAAACCTGTCTGATATTTTTGGGCCTACGGTGCGCCAGACAATGCAAAACTCGAGGGAGGTCTCGAATGCTTATTTACGTGAGGAAATTGATGAAATCTCCCAAGGTGTCTACGAGATTGCCGAGGATTTAAATCGAGCGGAATCAACTTTACCCAACCGGATAACCTATACGGCATTTTTGATTAGTCAGGCTGTGTTCCGTGAATTTCCAGTTGTTTATGTGATCGATAGCGAGGGGAGAATTTTATCACAAGCAGAAGGGCCGCAGTCCCCAGATTACGTCTTACCAGGTGACGAAGCCATGAGCCGGGCCAAAGAAGGGTCTATGACCATTACCAGCCGCAATGAAATAGATTTGCTAGTGGGATTGTATAAACTGGAAAACTATGCAGATGCATATCTTTATACGGGCCGATATTTACGGGCTGGTGTTCTGACCAATATCGACCGTATTGATGAGGTCGAAGCTTCATTGGATAGTTATTCTGGCAGCAATAAAGCACTTAATAAAGTGTTCCTTTTGACCTATATCGAAGTCGCTCTGTTGATTTTCTTTGCCGCGATTTGGCTCGGGCTATTGATAGCCAACCGGATTGTTTCGCCGCTCGGAGAAATGGTCAATGCAGCAGAAAAAGTCCGCGGCGGTGATTTGGATACACGGGTGAATGTAAGCGGAGTTTGGGACGAAATCGGTGATTTAGCGAACGCCTTTAACCGCATGACAAGACAGCTTTACACCCAGCGCGAGGATCTTGTGCTCGAACATAATATATCTGAACAACGTCGCGAATTTTCAGAGGCCGTTCTATCTGGCGTGAGTGCGGGTGTCATAGGTTTAACACCAGAGGGTAAAATAACGGTGATCAACACATCCGCTGAAACATTGCTGGGTTTGCGTGGGCAAGACGTGGTTGGGTCGCCTTTATCATCCGTCTTACAAGGGTTCTTACCTGCATTTACCCGTGCTAAGGATGACATTGACAACCGGGCAGATGATCAGGTTAATTTGGAAACGTCGCGCGGTACGAGAAATCTCGATATTCGCGTGTCTGCTTATAAAGGTGAGCAGGCTGATACGGGTTGGGTTATAACATTTGATGATATTACGCGGCTAGTTGCAGCACAAAGGCATTCCGCATGGCGTGAAGTCGCCCGCAGAATTGCCCACGAGATTAAAAACCCGCTCACCCCGATACAGCTGTCGGCGGAGCGTCTCGAAAAGAAATTCCAGCCAGAAATTTCCTCAAACCCAGACGTTTTCACCAGCTGCACGCAAACGATTATCCGACAGGTTTCTAATCTAGGCAGAATGGTGGACGAATTTTCAGCCTTCGCGCGTATGCCAGCACCAGTATTGGAGCCTTTTAATTTACATGGATTACTACGGGATACGTTATTCGCAGCGGGCGTGGCGTTTCCTGACGTACAGTACGTCTACAAAAAAACGAAATCATCTAATGTAGATATTCTCTGTGATGAACGGCTCATTTCACAAGCGCTAACCAATATTTATAAGAATGCTGGTGAAGCAATATCGAGACGCATTGACGAAACAGGTCAAGAAGAATTGGACGGGTTGATAACAACAAAAGTAAGCATAGACGGTGATATGGTATGTATAGACATTGTCGATAATGGCCAAGGCTGGCCAGATCAGGATAGAGAGCGCCTGCTGGAACCTTATATGACCACCCGTGACGAAGGATCAGGTCTCGGCTTAGCCATTGTAAAACGTATTGCCGAAGATCATGGCGGTTCCTTAGAATTAGTGCGAAGGGCAATCGGCAAAACTGGTGCCCATGTGCGTATTTGTTTGCCAAAAACGGACGCTATGACTGCGCCAGTTCTACCTTCTGCACATCAAGTTTCCGCATCCAGCAAGCCCCCTACATCAGTCTCTGAAGGAGAACGTAAATCATGAGTTTTGAAATACTTGTTGTTGAAGACGAAGAAGATATCCGCAGCTTAATCGCCGGTATACTATCCGATGATGGGTATCCTGTACGCGAAGCTAATGGTAGCGCCCAGGCTCTTGAAGAGTTTCAATCTCGCAAACCGTCCCTTGTGATAATGGATGTGTGGCTCAAGGGTTCAAACATGGACGGTATTGAGCTGATGGACGTGTTTAAAAAAACTGACCCGGATATTCCTGTGATTATCATCAGTGGTCACGGAACGGTGGAAACTGCCGTATCAGCAATCCGTAAAGGCGCCTATGATTATATCGTCAAACCATTCCCAAGCGAGAAATTGTTGATTACCGCGAAACGGGCATTGGAAACTGTACAATTGCGCCAAGAAAATGCCGATTTAAAAGGTCGTTCCGTGCTGGAAGAAAGCCTGATTGGACGTTCGTCCGTCATTTGCCAGTTGCGGCAAAAAATTGCGCGCATTGCCCCAACCAATAGTCGCGTATTAATCTCCGGCCCGTCAGGTGCTGGTAAAGAGCTCATTGCACGGCTCTTGCACGACAAATCTGATAGAGCGAGCGGGCCGTTTCGTGCCGTTAATGCAGCCTCTATGGTGCCTGAGCGGGTTGAGGAAGAGCTTTTCGGCATTGAAGACGAAACCGGAGTTACCTTTAAGACTGGTTTGTTGGAGCGTGCCCATTTCGGTACATTATATCTGGATGAGGTTGCGGACATGCCGAGCGAGACCCAAAGTAAGCTCTTGCGACTTTTGGTCAATCAGCGGTTTCAACGGGTCGGCGGCCAGAAAGATGTACAGGTTGACGTCAGGGTGATAACTTCGACCTCTCGGGACCTGGAGCGGGAAACTAAATTGGGTAAATTTCGTGAGGACTTGTATCACCGTCTGAATGTGATGCCGTTGGAAGCCCCGCCATTAATGGAACGGCGCGAGGATATTCCTGAACTTGTCAGCTATTTCATCAATAAATTAACCAGCTCAACGGGCTTACCAACGCGGGAAATTGGCGAGGATGCGATGGCGGCTTTACAGGCACATGATTGGCCAGGAAATGTGCGTCAGTTAAAGAATAATGTTGAGCGTTTACTGATTTTAGCGGGCGGGGATCCAAGCCAACCGATTACATTAGAATCCTTACCTGAGGAAGTATCTGTGGTCCGCAACACTTCAAGTGCCCAAGACAGCGACCGGATTGTGTCCCTGCCTTTACGTGATGCAAGAGAGCATTTCGAACGAGAATATTTGCAGGTGCAAATCGAGCGCTTTGGCGGTAACATATCGCGCACGGCAGCATTTGTCGGTATGGAACGCTCAGCTTTGCATAGAAAATTGAAATCTTTGGGGATCAATTCAACGGCTAAATCGGCGGGAGGGTAAGACATGGATATTATCATTTGCGGTGCCGGGCGTGTTGGTTACGGGATTGCCAGGCGTTTATCTGCAGAAAATAATTCTGTGACGGTGGTAGATTTGTCTGCGGAGCTCATCCAAAACGTCTCCACAGAACTTGATGTACGCGGCATAGTTGGTCACGGCGCTCATCCAACTACGCTCAAAAACGCAGGTGCAGAAACTGCGGACATGATCATTGCTGTGACCTATTCTGATGAAGTTAATATGGTGGCTTGCCAAATCTGTCATTCATTATTTGGCACACCCATAAAAATTGCCCGTGTGCGTGCCCAAGATTATCTTGAAGACAAATGGCGAGATTTATATTCGCGCAAGAATATGCCGATTGATATTATCATTTCTCCGGAAATTGAAATTGGCAAGGCTATCTTGAGGCGCCTGAATACACCTGGCGCTTTTGATGTTGTTCCGTTCGCTAATGGGCTTGTGCAGCTTATTGGGATTCAAGTGGATGATGAATGCCCGATCACCAATATGCCGATTCAACAAATCGGGGAATTGTTTCCAAATCTAAATGCATCTCTTGTTGGTGTGTTCCGCGAAAAACAGTTTTTCGCGCCAGACCCGGACGACCAATTGGCTGTCGGGGATGATGCTTATTTTGTGGTTGATGCAGCCCATGCTGGGCGGTTATTAGATATTATCGGCACCCACGAAGAAAAAGCCCGCCATGTCGTTATTTTTGGCGGCGGAAATGTTGGTACTTATGTTGCGCGCGAACTAGAGAAGGTTTCAGGTGTGCGGGTTCGTATCATCGAAGCTGATAAAACCCGCGCTGAACAAACGGCGGAACAGTTAAAGCATACGGTCGTGCTGAACGGGGATGCGCTCAGTGCAACCGTCCAGGAAGAAGCGGGCGTGCGGGACGCCCAAGGCGTTTTATGTTTGACCAATGATGATAAAACCAACATTATTTCAGGCATTATGGCTAAGTCGTTCGGAGCAGGGCAGGTGTTTAGCTTAATTAACAATATTTCTCTGCTGGATATACGGTCGTCGCTAGATATCGATATGATTATTGATCCGCGCGCAACCACCGTATCCTCAATCCTGCGCCATGTCCGTAAGGGACGTATTTTAGATGTATTTGCGCTAGAGGGTGGTTCAGCCGAGGTTATGGAAGGGGAGGTTCTTGATACTTCACCTCTATCCGGGAAAACGTTGGAAGAAGCGGCTATCCCCGACGGCATAGTTATTGGCGCCATCATTAGAGATGGGTCAGTTTTAAAACCCACTCCGGATTTAACCATCCATTCACGCGACCGGATTGTTTTGTTAGCGGATATAACCGCCTTGAAACATGTCGAACATCTATTCCGGGTTAGCGCGGACTATTTTTAAAGCAAACTGATTTATGGCATTTTCACGAATCTTTCTTTGGCTTGGTTACGCTCTTATTTCCTGTGCGGTCCTTATGCTAATATCTGCACTCAGTGGATTTTATTACCAAGAGTTTGCTCAAGCGAAGCTATTTTTGGCGCTTTCCTGTATTGTCGGGATTATCGGTCTGATTATTGCATTTATTGGCCAAAATGCCCCGACACATGAAAGCACGAGAGATGCTCTGGTGTTTTTGGTGTTCTTTTGGCTGTTAGTACCGCTCATAGCCTGTTTGCCCTATTTGTCCTTGCCGGAAGTGCCGACTTTAGCCATTGCCTATTTTGAAGCGGCGTCAGCCACGACAACAACAGGTGCTTCGGTACTTGATCCTGATACTGTCCCTAAATCTATATTGCTGTGGCGTTCATTACTGCAATGGAGCGGTGGGGTTATGGTGGCTACATTTGCCGTGGTTATTCTCGCCGCGTTGAATTTAACCGGGATTGGCGAGCATAGATCAGCTTTGTTCACCTTGCGCAAGGGTGAAATATTTTCGCGACTTCTGGGTATTGGTAGATTGATTGCATTACTTTACGCGCTGATAGCCTTTGTTTGTTTTATATTTTTGGTTGTTTCCGGGACGCCCGTGTTCGAGGCTTTGTGTTTGTCGTTAAGCGCAATATCTACGGGGGGCTTGACCCCGAGGGGCGGGACTTTAGCCAACTATGTTTCTGGGTTTGGTGGGTTGGTTTTGGCCGTTACTTGTTTGCTCGGGGCGGCCAATGTGTCCGTACTTTGGGATTTTTTGCGTAGGCGAAATATCATTAGCTTGCGCGAAATTTTCCTCAATATCGAGCACCGCGGAATATTTGCAATTGTGATAATTTTAATCATCGCAGGGTTTCTCTCAACAGGGGCGACGCATCTCTATACGGTGCTCGTCGAGTCCGCCTATATGGCCAGTTCGACCGGGTTCGATTATCATGTAATCGGTATTGATATGGTGCCGAGCGCCTTATTAATTGCGCTTGTCCTTATTGGCGGGTCTGCTTTGTCAACGGCTGGCGGTTTGAAGATTATTCGTATGTTGTTACTGTTTCGCCATTTACGTACTGACCTCGATAGAATGAGCCATCCGTCGCGGGTCATGCCCGTGAAGTTCCAAGGCCGGACTATTGACGATAAAGCGTTCCTATCTATATGGATGTATTTCTTTGGCTATACATTGGTGTTTGCTTTGGGGATTACGGCACTCGGCGCATCTGGGCTGGAATTCACCCAGGCAGTCTCCGCAGGCGCATCGGCTTTGTCCAATACGGGGCCGTTATTAGCGGCAACTAATCCTGAAATTACTTATGGCGATATGAATGTTTTGTCTTTGTCGATTTTAACGGTGATTATGCTGCTTGGGCGCATCGAAGTTTTGGCGGTATTTGCGGTAATTGCGCCGTCTTTTTGGCGGAACTGATTGAAACTTCAATAAAATGTCAGGTGCGACCAAATAGGGTCTTGCTATTCTACCAATAGGGGCATTAATTAGGCTCATGGGGAGCATGGTTGATAATAATAATAATAAGGAACGATATGTCCGGTGAAAAAAAACAAAACCTGCAAGATGCATTCTTGAATTCTGTCCGTAAATCCAGAACGCCTTTGACGATTTTTCTGATGAACGGCGTTAAACTTGGTGGCGTGGTCACTTGGTTTGATAATTTTTGCGTTTTATTGCGCCGTGATGGTCAAGTGCAGCTTGTTTATAAACATGCTATTTCGACGATTATGCCGACCGAACCTGTTTCCCTATTTGATGCTGAAACTACTGATGATTAGACGGCTCCGCCTATGATAGAGGTTGAAGCTAGCCCGCAATATGCATTGGTATTGCATCCCGTATTGGGGCGAGAGGGCGCAGAACATGCAAAGCTTAAATTAGAAGAAGCCGCATTGTTGGCCGAGGCGCTCGGTGTAGAAGTGCGCTGTGATTTAGCGATTACAGTGCGTGACATTAAAGCCAGTAACTATTTTGGTAGTGGCAAAATCGAAGAAGTTTCGGCCATAATTGCGCAGCATGATATCAATTTGGTCGTAGTTAATACGGCTTTGGCACCGATCCAACAACGTAATTTAGAGGAAATCTGGAATGCCAAAGTCATTGATCGCACCGGCTTAATCCTAGAAATATTCGCCTTACGCGCCGCCACAAAAGAGGGGCGTCTACAGGTGGAATTGGCGCGGCTCGGCTATGAGCGTTCGCGTCTGGTACGCACTTGGACCCACTTGGAGCGCCAAAGGGGTGGGCAGGGTTTCTTGGCTGGACCGGGCGAGACACAAATCGAATCTGACCGCAGAATGCTGGCTGATAAAATCAGCAAATTACAAGGCGATTTACGCCAAGTTCGCCGCACCCGTGCGCTACAGCGCACGAAGCGCAAACGAGCGCCTGAGAGAGTTGTTGCATTAGTCGGCTACACCAATGCGGGCAAGTCGTCCCTGTTTAACCGCTTGACCACTGGCGGTGTACTGGAAAAGGACATGTTATTCGCAACACTAGATACGACGCACAGAATTCTACCGCTGCCAAGTGGTCAAAATGCAGTGATGTCTGACACGGTTGGGTTTATCTCTGACCTGCCCACCGACCTCGTAGATGCGTTTCGCGCAACGTTGGAGGAAGTCAAAGAAGCAGATTTGCTAATCCATGTCCGTGATATGTCGGACCCGCTCAGCGAACAGCATAAACAAGATGTCTTGCAGATACTGGATTCCATCGAGGCCGGGCCCAACCATGAGCAGGCGATGATTGAGGTCCTCAACAAGGTCGATCTGGTTAGTGACGAACTTAAGGCGTCTCTTAAAGGAAACACCAAGCAAAAACATAGCTCTTTCATGATTTCCTGCACCAAAAAAATAGGACTGGAAACACTATTGGAGGGCATAGAAACGGAGCTTTCAAAAGCCGACCATGTGGTCAATGTTACCATAGAACCCAAAGACATGAAAGTCCGCGCATGGCTACATCAGCACGGCAATGTGCTCGACGAGACCATATTAGAACAAGGCCAATGCCAGATGCGTGTGCGCTTGACACAGGTAGATGCAGGCAAATTACACACCCACCATCCGCAGGTGTTTGGTTAAAGCCCAGATTTCTTGCCGGCCTTATAGAGCTCTTCCAGAGCATCCAGCCCCAGTGTGTTCAGTTCAGCATCCGCATTGTCTTCGATATATTGAAACCGGCGCGTGAATTTTTCATTGCAATCGCGCAGAGCGTGTTCGGGGTCTACGCCGAGTTTTCTGGCTAGGTTGGAAACGGCGAAGATGAGATCACCGACTTCTTCGTGGATACGGGCTTGGCCCTCCTTATTCTCAACTGCTTCAACTATTTCCTCGGATTCTTCTATGATTTTCGCGATGACTTGTTCCGGTTCCGCCCAATCAAACCCGACACGTGCCGCGCGTTTTTGTAGTTTGTCTGCTCTGCTTAAGGCAGGCAGTGCGAGCGCAACACCGTCCAATACGGATCTATTTTTGGTCGTTTTTGAAGCCCGTTCCTTTGCCTTTAAAGCTTCCCAGGCCAAAGTCTGTGTTTCGCTATCTCGTTCGCTTTCGTCGCCAAATACATGGGGGTGTCGCGCAATCATTTTCTCGACCAAGCC
>Ga0209345_10005523_pt1 | contig 11698 bp, 11 predicted proteins | sample Cruoilmetagenom7_FD_187294 | JGI IMG/M metagenome (GOLD analysis project Ga0209345, IMG submission 187294) | Oil polluted marine microbial communities from Coal Oil Point, Santa Barbara, California, USA - Sample 7 (SPAdes) (version 2) | ecosystem: Environmental > Aquatic > Marine > Oil seeps ...
CTGGAGCACGATTGTCATTTGCAATTGTACATTTTGTACCGATAACGGTGGTAACTCACCGAAACAAAGCAACCCCTTTAGACGTTCGTCGATCCTATTTCGGCCCCATGATCCCCAAATGAAGGATGATTGGTGGAGCCGCCGGGTACCGCCCCCGGGTCCGAACCGCTTATTACGAGCGCGTTTATGTCCATAGTCCCGAAGGACATCTTTAAAGTAGGTCCAGAGGGGTAAAATTGCAAGGGCTAGGGCCGCGGAAAAATGTGCTTGAGCTGCGGTGTGTAAGGCGCTGTTAAGGTTGCGGATTAAGGGGATGTTAATTGTCACACTCTGTACACTAGGTGTGCACTGGCCGTACTGCGGGACTGTTCGTCTGCACCAATCCGCAGCGGGTTAATCCGCCGCGCGGGGGGCCTGCATTGCGCCGCGCGCAGCAAAGACGGCTTGGGCCAGCGATTGGGTCTCGGCTTCCAGCGCACTGAGACCGTTGGTTACGCCGCCCCCATCGCGTGCCTCGGCCGCATCGGCGATGTCTTTATGCAGCGCCACAATGCGGGCGCGATCTCGGGCGGTGAAGGTAATCATATTCATTAACGGCTGCATCGCCTCGACCGCCCCGGCCAGTTGATAGCTCAGCACCGGATTGCCCGCGCCATCCACCAGTGCCCGGTGAAAAGCCACGTCAGAGGCGCAGAAAGCCTCATCGGTTAGACCGGGCTGCGCTTGGCGATGGATTTCGGCGCGCATGGTGGCGAGGTGGTCGGCACTGCGGCGCGTGGCAGAGAGCGGCGCACAGGCGCGCTCCAGTGCGTAGCGGGCCTCGCAGGCGGTCTCGAAGCTCACGGCGTTCATGGACAGAAGCAGCGTTGAGGTGGTAATCTGCTGGGCATAGGCGTCAGGGAAGCTCAGCCGGTTGACGAAAGCGCCGCCAGTGGCCCCGCGCTGCGTGCGGATCAGCGATTGGGCGGCAAGACGTTTCAGTGCTTCGCGCACCGTGGGACGAGAGACCTGAAACTGCTCGGACAGCTCTGCCTCGGACGGCAGACGCTGGTCAACGATCAGACGGCCTTCGACAATCGCATCGCGGATCGCGGCGGCAATTTGGGCGGAGAGATCGGCAGGGCTTTTCGGGTCAATCTTCATATGTCTTACATTTATTGTTTGCGGGGACTTTAATTGTCTGACATTAAATTCGCAAGAACTTGCAGGGGAGGGCAAGATGGCAGGGGTTGTGCGATCCACGATGTGGCTGGGGTTCTTCGCCCTCGTGCTTGGCGCGTGGTGGATGATGTATTCCATGGCCGTGCAGATGGACGTCGACCACCTCGGCCGCCCCGGCGCGATGGGCGAGCGGATGCGCCAGATGGACCCCGGCATGGATATGTATATGCCCATGGCACGGTTCTGGCCGCTTTTCATCATGTGGGGCGCGATGATGGCGGCGATGATGGTGCCCACGATGGTCCCGACGCTGCGCGCTTACGAAGACCTGATGGCCTCGGCCAATGGCACGCGGGCGGGCTGGCTGGCGGTGCTGGCAGGGTATTTCGCGGTCTGGCTGGCCTTTGCCGCGGGGATCGCTGGGCTGCAACTGCTGCTGCTTCATGCGGGGGTGATCGACATGCTGGGGATCGCCAAGTCGCGCTGGACGGCGGCGGCGCTGCTGCTGGCTGTCGGGCTGTTCCAATTCACCCGCGCCAAGGAGGTCTGCCACGGGGTGTGCCATTCGCCGATGATGTATTTCATGGGCAATTGGCGGCCCGGTGCGACGGGCGGCTTTCGCATGGGGCTGGGTCTTGGCGCCTTCTGCGCGGGCTGCTGTTGGGGCTTTATGCTGCTGGGCTTTGCGGGCGGGGTGATGAACCTTGCCTGGATGGGTCTGGCAACGCTTTTCATGGTGGTCGAAAAACTGCCGCAAATCGGACATTACGTTACAAAACCAATGGGTTTCGCCCTGATCCTCGGCGCTTTCGCCGTAGCGGGCTGGCCTATGATAACAGGAGGTTAATATGCCAAACAGAGAGATGACACCCGCCGATTGGGCAATCAAAGGCGAGCTTTTTTTGAACTGCTCCTGCGACGTTTTCTGCCCCTGTGTGGTGAGCCTTGGGGCGCATCTACCGACCGAAGGGCATTGCCATGCGTGGATGGGCATCGTGGTAGACGAAGGCCATTTTGAGGGCGAGGATCTGGCAGGGCTGAACATCGGTCTGCTGGTCGATATTCCGGGCCGTATGGGCGAGGGCAACTGGAAGGTCGCCGCCTATGTAGATGAGCGCGCGTCAGAGGCCGCCTATGACGGGCTGCTGAAGATCTTCTCGGGTGCGGCGGGCGGCACGACGGGACTGTTTACCATGCTGGTGAGCGAGATCATCGGCGCGGAACGTGCGCCGGTCGAGATCATCCGCGATGGCAACCGCCGCGTCATTAACATTGGTCGCAAGATCAATGGCGAGATCGAAATGTTGGCAGGTGCCGCGCCGGACCAGCCTGTCACGATCACCAATTCCAAATATTGGATGGGACCGAATATCGTGGCGGCACGCGGGGTGAAATCCAAGGTGCGGGATTATGGCCGGGTCTGGGATTTCGGTGGGAAATCAGCCGAGGTCTGCGCGATTGACTGGCAGGGGGCTGCGAAGTGATCACGCCGCAATATGCAGTGACGATGGCCAAGTATAACACGTGGCAAAACAGTCAGTTGCTGGATGTTGTTGAGGTGATGCCTGAAGCAATGTTGACCGAGGATCGGGGCGCCTTTTTTGGCTCGATCCTTTGCACGCTTAGTCATTTGCTTTGGTGTGATCAGCTATGGCTGTCGCGTTTCGATGCTGCGCAGCTCGCGCCTGAGGGGGAAGATGTAACGTTTTGCTCCGACGGAGCCTCTTGGCGCGAGGCGCGGGTGGCATGTGATGGGGCGATACGGGATTGGGCCGACACCCTGACACAGACGCGGGTCGAAGCGGATTTATGCTGGTTTTCCGGCATCTTGCAACGCGATGTTGAAAAGCCGATGGCGGAGTGCATCCTTCATTTCTTTAACCACCAAACCCACCATCGGGGACAGGTCCATGCCATGCTCACTGCCGCAGGACATGAGCCCCCGGTGACGGACCTGATCTTCATGCCGGAGACCCTCTAATGGCAGAGCTTTCCCCCTCGCGACGCATCAGACGCACGCCGTTTTCAAAAGGCGTCGAAGCGGCGGGGGTGAAGGCATATACCGTTTATAACCGTATGTTATTGCCCACAGTTTTCGAAAGCACGGAAGCTGACTACCACCATTTGAAATCTGCCGTGCAGGTCTGGGACGTCGCCTGTGAGCGTCAGGTGGAGTTGCGCGGACCGGAGGCGGGCCGGTTGATGCAGATGCTGACACCGCGTGACCTGAGTGGGGTGGTGCCGGGGCAATGCGTCTATGTCCCGATCACCGATGAGACCGGGGGCATGTTGAACGACCCGCTGGCGGTGAAACTGGCGGAGGACCGTTGGTCCATTTCGGTGGCCGACAGTGATTTATTGTTGTGGGTCAAAGGCCTATCGAACGGATTTCGACTGGATGTGTTGATTGATGAGCCGGATGTGAACCTGCTCGCAGTGCAAGGACCGAAGGCGAATATGCTAATGGCGCGGGTCTTTGGCGATGCGGTTGCTGATCTGAAGTTCTTTCGCTTCGGGCACTTCGAGTTCGAAGGACGCGAGATGGTGGTCTCGCGGTCGGGCTATTCCAAACAAGGTGGCTTCGAGATTTATGTCGAGGGGACGGATCTTGCCATGCCGCTCTGGCGGGCTCTGTTTGAGGCAGGGGCCGATCTGGACGTGCGGGCTGGCTGCCCGAACCTCATCGAGCGGATTGAGGGCGGATTGTTAAGCTATGGTAATGACATGACCGATGACAATACGCCCTATGAATGCGGGCTTGGGGCGCTCTGCAAGCCTGAGTTGGCGATTGGCTGCATCGGGCGTGACGCGTTGTTGCGGGTGGCGCAGACCGGGCCGGTGCAGCAGATCAGGCCGTTAGCGATCACCGGGCGCAAGGTGCCGCTCTGTGAACGGGCTTGGCCTCTGCTGGCAGGGGAGAAACGCGTGGGACAGGTGACCTCGGCGGTCTGGTCGCCGGACTATGAGGTCAATGTAGCCATCGGCATGGTGCGGATGACGCATTGGGAGCCGGGGACAGAGCTGCAGGTCGAGACGCCGGAGGGACGGTTTGACGTCCTAGTGCGTGAGAAGTTTTGGGCTCGATAGGCTCGGGTGAACTTAAGATAGGAGATTAGGAATGTCGTTTAACGCTCTGATAGTAAACAAAGACGATGACGGGAAGACGAAGGCTGAGGTGACGCGGATCAGCGAAGAGGATCTGCCCAATGCCGAGGTCACGGTCGCGGTTGAGTACTCGACGGTGAACTACAAGGACGGGCTTTGCATCGGACCGGGCGGAGGCTTGGTGCGGAACTATCCGCATGTGCCGGGGATCGATTTTGCCGGGACGGTCGAGAACTCGAATGACGCCCGCTACAAGCCCGGCGACAAGGTCGTGCTGACAGGCTGGCGTGTGGGCGAGGCGCATTGGGGCGGTTATTCCCAAAAGGCGCGGGTCAAGGCTGACTGGCTGGTGCCGCTGCCGGAAGGGCTTGATACGCGGCAGGCGATGGCGGTGGGGACCGCTGGTTTTACCGCGATGTTGGCAGTGATGGCGCTTGAGGATCATGGAATTAAACAGGGGCCGGTTCTGGTGACGGGCGCTGCGGGCGGTGTCGGCTCGGTGGCGACGGCGCTCTTGGCCAAACTGGGCTATGAGGTCGCGGCGGTGACGGGACGGCCTGAAACAGAAAGCTATCTCAAAGGCTTAGGCGCCAGCCGGATCGTGGCGCGCGAAGAGATTAATGAGACGGTCAAACGCCCGTTGGAAGGCGAGACATGGGGCGGTTGCGTGGATGCTGTGGGCGGCGCGATGCTGGCACGGGTTCTGGGGCAGATGGAATATGGTGCCAGCGTAGCTGCAGTGGGCCTTGCGGGCGGTGCAGCGCTGCCGGCGACGGTTATTCCCTTCCTGCTGCGCGGCGTGAACCTATTGGGGATCGACTCGGTCATGCAGCCCTATGACAACCGTCTGCGCGCTTGGGAGCGCGTGGCCAAAGACCTGCCGATGGAGAAGCTGGAAGCGATGGTTCAGCCTGCGACATTGTCGGACCTGCCTAAACTGGGGGCGGATATCCTGGAAGGTCAGGTCAAGGGCCGCGTCGTTGTTGATGTGAACGCCTGATATTGCGCAATGGGCAGGCGGTGTGGTTAATGATCCGCGCCGCCCGACCGTTAAAAGGAGACCGTGATGGCCAGCTATGATGACAGCAATATCTTTGCAAAAATCCTGCGCGAAGAGATCCCGAGCTTCAAGGTCTTTGAAGACGATGAAACCTACTGTTTCATGGACATTATGCCCCGCGCCGAGGGGCACTGCCTTGTGATTCCAAAGACACCTTGCCGCAATATGCTGGACGCAAGCCCGTCGCAGCTTGCCGCCTGTATGGCGACGGTGCAGAAGGTGGCGAACGCCTGCCTGCGGGCCTTTGGCGCGGATGGGATCACGCTGCAGCAGTTCAGCGAAGCGGCAGGTGGGCAGGAGGTCTTTCACCTGCATTTTCATATCCTGCCGCGCCATGAGGGCGATAAGCTGCGCCCGCCGGGTGTGCAGGGGGATATGGATCGCATTCGCGAACAAGCCGATGCGATTGCGGCCGCTCTGGGCGCGGGTTGAAGCGCCGAAGACCTGTCGTATCCCGCTCCGGTGAGGTCGTTTTTTACATGTTTTCACCGGGGCTTGGCAGCAAAAGCTTGCCCAAAAGCCTTATCCCTCTATCCTGTCCCTTACTGATCACAAGAACGGATGCCATGCAGCCGCGTGGCGATCCGTCATCATAGAGGGAACAGAAAATGAGCGATGCGGGTACGCAGGGCATTCCCGAGCCGGAAGGCAAGGCGGATGTCATTGATACCGATTACGAGATCGGTCAGGACAATATTGAACGGCAGATCGGCCCCTTTGGGCTGGACATTCATAACCCGGTTTTCCTGATTTCAGGAGTGGCGGTGGTGATCTTTGTCTTTTACACAATCGCGCTGCCAGAGCAGGCCGCCGGGATCTTCTCGGCCATGTTTAACTTTACCACAAAGAACTTTGACTGGTTCTTGATCGGCGCGGCTGATTTGGTGGTGATCTTCTCGCTGCTGCTTATTGTGACGCCCTACGGCAAGGTTCGTCTTGGCGGCAACGAGGCGGTGCCGGATTACACTTACATGGGCTGGTTCGCGATGCTGTTCGCGGCTGGCATGGGCATCGGGCTGATGTTCTATGGTGTGTCTGAGCCACTGACCCATTTCTCGACCTCCTTGGGCGAGACATCGGTGGAAAACGGCCTTCGGACCGATTGGGCACCTTTGGGGGCCGCGACAGGCAACGAGGCGGAATCGCTGCGGCTTGGCATGGCGGCGACGATCTATCACTGGGGTCTGCACCCTTGGGCGATCTATGCCGTCGTCGCACTGGCGCTGGCGCTGTTTACCTATAACAAAGGTCTGCCGCTGACGATCCGTTCGGCGTTCTACCCGGTGTTGGGTGAGCGCGTTTGGGGTTGGCCCGGTCACATCATCGACATCATCGCGGTTTTTGCCACGCTCTTTGGTCTGGCGACATCGCTGGGTCTGGGGGCGACACAGGCGAACGCGGGTCTGAATGAACTGTTTGGTGTGCCGATTGGCCAGACCTCTGAGATCATCCTGATTTCGCTGATTACCGCCGTGGCGCTTGTCTCGGTCCTGCGCGGCCTTGATGGCGGTGTGAAGGTGCTGAGTGAGATCAACATGGGGCTGGCGGCGCTTCTGGCGCTGTTCACGCTGATCGTCGGGCCGACGGTGTTCCTGCTGGCGTTCTTTTGGGACTCGCTGGTGGCTTACGTTGAATATCTGCCGGCGCTTGCCAATCCCTTTGGCCGTGAGGACGTGAACTTCAGCCAAGGCTGGACGGCATTCTACTGGGCATGGTGGATCAGCTGGTCACCTTTCGTGGGCATGTTCATCGCCCGCGTCAGCCGGGGCCGCACGGTGCGTGAGTTCATCATCTGCGTGTTGCTGATCCCGTCGATGGTCTGTGTGCTGTGGATGTCGATCTTTGGCGGCACCGCGATCCATCAAGTGCTGAATGACGGCTACACCGGTGCCCAAGATGCCGGTCTGCCATTGCAGCTTTTCAAGATGCTGGATCAATTGCCGCTGGCCTCGATCACATCCTTCATCGGCATCGTGCTGGTGGTGGTGTTCTTCGTGACCTCGTCTGACTCCGGCAGCCTCGTGATCGATACGATCACCGCAGGCGGCAAGGTCGACGCGCCGGTGCCGCAGCGGGTGTTCTGGTGCATCTTTGAAGGTGCCGTGGCGATTGCGCTGCTAATCGGCGGGGGTCTTGCGGCTTTGCAGTCGATGGTGATTTCCACCGGGTTGTTGTTTACGTTGCTGCTGCTGTTCATGTGCTACTGCATTTTCCGCGGGCTACAGGACGAGCGTAACATTCGTTAACAGCAGTTAGTTTGACACTGGAAACGGCGGCTCTTCGGGGCCGCCGTTTTCGTTTCATCGCTTGACCTTAGCGGCGCGGCATTGGACCTTCCCGCCATGAATATTGATTCCGAATGGGTCCGCGCCCAGTTTCCCGCCTTCGCCGAGCCGAGCCTTCAGGGGCAGGCTTTTTTCGAGAACGCCGGTGGCTCTTACACCTGCCAGCAGGTCATTGACCGGTTGGGGCGGTTTTACCGGGAGCGCAAGGTGCAGCCCTATGGCGCCTATGCGGCGAGCCAAGCGGGCGGGGCCGAGATGGATGAGGCGCGCAGCCGGATGGCGGCGATCCTTGGGGTGGCCCCTGATGAGTTGAGCTTTGGCCCGTCGACCACGCAAAACACCTATGTGCTGGCGCAGGCCTTTGGCCAGATGATGCAGCCGGGCGAGGCGATTGTCGTGACCAATCAGGACCATGAGGCGAACTCTGGCCCGTGGCGGCGGTTGGCGGACCGCGGGATCGAGGTCCGCGAGTGGCAGGTTGATCCCGAGACCGGGCATCTGGATCCGGCTGACCTTGAGAATTTGCTGGACGAACAGGTGCGGCTGGTCTGCTTCCCCCATTGCTCCAACGTGGTGGGCGAGATCAATCCGGTGACCGAAATTACCGCATTGGCCCATGCGGCCGGGGCGTTCGTCTGTGTCGACGGCGTGTCCTACGCGCCGCACGGCTTTGCCGATGTGGGGGTGCTGGGGCCGGATATCTATCTGTTTTCGGCCTATAAGACCTTTGGCCCGCATCAGGGGTTGATGGTGATCCGGAAAGCGCTGGCGGAACTGCTGCCCAATCAGGCGCATCACTTCAACGGCGATGTGCTCTATAAGCGTTTCACCCCGGCGGGGCCGGACCACGCACAGGTCGCGGCCAGTGCGGGCATGGCCGATTACATTGACGCCTTCCACGCCCATCACATCGGCGGTGAGGCGGACGGATTGGCGCGGGGCGTGGCGGTGCATGACGCGATGCGGGCGCATGAGACCAAGCTTTTGCAGCCGCTGCTTGACGCCATGGCGGCGCGCAATTCGGTGCGTGTGATCGGGCCGACGGATGCGTCCAAACGTGCGCCGACCGTGGCACTCGCGCTGGACCGACCGGGGGCCGAGATGGCGAAGGCCTTGGCCGAGCGCGGCATCATGGCAGCGGGCGGTGACTTCTACGCCGGGCGGGCGCTGGAGGCGATGAAGGTGCCAAAAGACAAGGGCGTGTTGCGCCTAAGTTTCACTCATTACACCACGCAAGCGGAGATGGATAAGCTGCTGAACGCGCTCGACGATCTGCTCTGAGCCTTGACCCGGGCGCGGGGGCGCTATGTTTCGGGATCAGCACAGGAGCCTGACCCGACCGTGAGCGAGACTTCCCCGATTATTATCTGGCTTCGCCGCGATTTGCGGCTGAGCGACCATCCGGCTTTGACAGCGGCCTGCCAGTCCGGGCGTCCTGTCATTCCGTTGTTTATCCATGACGACCAGTCCGAAGCCTTGGGCGCCGCGCCGAAGTTCCGGCTGGGGCTGGCGCTTGAGTGTTTGAGCGAGACGCTGGAGGACAAGGGCAGCCGGTTGATCCTGCGGCGCGAGGGTGATGCGCTGAATGTGCTGCGCGATGTGATAAAGGAGACCGGGGCCGGGGCCGTTTACTGGAGCCGCCTTTATGATCCGGCAGCCAAGGACCGCGACAGCCGTATCAAGGAAGCCTTGAAGGACGACGGCATCGACGCCTGTAGTTATTCGGGGCATCTGATGTTTGAGCCTTGGACGGTCGAGACCAAGACGGCCGGCTACTACAAAGTTTTTACCCCCTATTGGAAGTCGGTACGGGGCCGCGATGTGGCTGAACCGCTTTCGACGCCGAGTGACATTCCTACGCCGAAGTCTTGGCCCAAAAGCGACAGCCTCGACGATTGGGCAATGGATGCCGAGATGCAGCGCGGGCGTGATGTGGTGCGGCCCTTCGCGCGGGTGGGCGCTGCGGCGGCGCAGTCGCGGCTGGGGGCGTTCATGGCCAATATTGTCGAGGACTATGACGACAGTCGTGACCGTCCCGGCGAAGACGGCACCTCAGCCATGTCAGAGCATCTGACCTATGGCGAGATCACGCCCATGCAGTGCTGGCACGCGGGTCAACGTGCGATGCAGGAGGGCAAGCGTGGGGCCGAGACTTTCCTCAAGGAGTTGGCGTGGCGCGAGTTTGCCTATCACCTGATGCACCACAGCCCACGGATCGTGGACAAGAACTGGCGCGAGGAATGGGACGCTTTTCCGTGGAACGAGGACGAGCGCCGTGCCGAGGTGAAGGCTTGGAAACAGGGGCGCACCGGGGTGCCTTTTGTTGACGCGGCCATGCGCGAATTGCAGGTCACCGGGCGGATGCACAATCGGGGCCGCATGATCGTCGCGAGCTACCTGACCAAGCACCTGATGTGCCATTGGCGGATTGGGCAAAAGTGGTTTGAGGAACATCTGATCGACTGGGATCCGGCCAATAATGCGATGGGCTGGCAATGGGCGGCAGGGTCTGGCCCGGATGCCTCGCCGTTTTTCCGGGTGTTCAACCCAGAGACCCAACTTGATCGCTTTGACAAAGACCGCGACTATACCCGCCGCTGGATTGCTGAGGGACGGGAAACGCCAAGCGACGATGCGCTGGCGTTTTTCGACGCCATCCCACGGCGTTGGAAATTGTCTCCGGATGACGATTACCCCAACCCGGTCGTCGACCTGTCCGAAGGGCGCGAACGGGCGCTCGACGCCTATCGGAATCGTGACAGTTAAATATTTGTCAAATTGTCCGGGGGGGTTAGACTTCCTTAACGCGCCACAACTGAAATGAGCCAGTCCATGTATCTGACGACCACCGAAGGGCAGAAATCGCTGCCGCGCTATTTCAGCCATGTTTTTACAATGGCGCAGCAGATGCAGCACGGACGGGTGGACTTCATTCTGCCCGATGGCCGCCGGTTTCGCGCCGAAGGGGCCAAGCCCGGCCCGGTCGCCGAGCTGCGTATACACAACTCCGACCTCTTTGCGCGGTTGATCCGCGAGGGTGATTTAGGTTTTTGCGATGCCTATTTGGATGAATGGTGGTCCACCCCCGACCTTCAGGCCTTTATGGATCTGGTCCACGCGGGCAATGAGACGGTCTATGATGGCTTTCCCGGCCAAGGTCTGCTGCGCAACCTTGAGAAGTTCCGCTTTTGGCTGCAACGCAATAACCGCAAGCAAGCCAGACTGAACATCAGCCAACATTACGATCTGGGCAATGAGTTCTATGGCCTTTGGCTTGATGACACGATGACCTATTCTTCGGCGATGTTCGTAAATGGCGCGCAGATGTCGATGGAAGCCGCTCAGCGTGCGAAATACAAGTCTATGGTCGACCAGATGGACGTCAAACCCGGCGATCATGTGCTTGAGATTGGCTGCGGCTGGGGCGGTTTTGCGGAATATGCGGCGCGCGAACGTGGGCTTAAAGTGACCGCACTGACAATCAGCCGGGCGCAGTTTCACTATGCGCGCGAACGCATTGAAAAGGCTGGGCTTTCTGACAAGGTGACATTCAAGCTTCAAGATTACCGCGATGAGGCAGGCAGCTATGATGGCATCGCCAGCATTGAAATGTTTGAGGCCGTGGGCGAGCAGTATTGGCCGGTCTATTTTGAAACATTGCACAAGCGGCTCAAGCCCGGGCGTGCGGCCACTTTGCAGATCATCACCGTCGATGACAGCCGCTGGGAGGTCTACAAACGCGGTGTAGATTTCATCCAGAAGTACATCTTTCCGGGCGGCATGCTGCCCAGTTCTTCGGCATTGCGCCAGCAGGTCGAGCGGGCCGGACTGGTGGTGGACCGCTCGGTCGAGTTTGGCAAAAGCTATGACATCACGCTGCGGCGCTGGCACGAGACCTTTAACCGAAAGTGGGGCCAAATCACTGAATTGGGCTTTGACGAACGCTTTCGGCGGATGTGGAATTTTTACCTCACTTCCTGCGCTGCGACATTTGACAGTGGAAATTGCGACGTGACGCAGATTACGGTACGGCGACCCGCCTAAAGCCGCGCGGGCCGACCGCGAGGAGCCGAAAAAAGATCGGAAG
>Ga0209345_10005524_pt1 | contig 11698 bp, 10 predicted proteins | sample Cruoilmetagenom7_FD_187294 | JGI IMG/M metagenome (GOLD analysis project Ga0209345, IMG submission 187294) | Oil polluted marine microbial communities from Coal Oil Point, Santa Barbara, California, USA - Sample 7 (SPAdes) (version 2) | ecosystem: Environmental > Aquatic > Marine > Oil seeps ...
CGACTTTGAAGTCGCAGAAGTGATGATCGATCATTTCATCAAAAAAGTGCATAACCGTAAAAACTTCGTCTCTCCGCAAGTTGTGATTTGTGTGCCGTCTGGGGCTACAGCCGTTGAACGGCGAGCAATCCATGATAGCGCAGCACGGGCAGGGGCACGTAAAGTTTATTTAATCCGCGAACCTATGGCCGCGGCTCTTGGCGCCGGCCTGCCTATTCACGAGCCGAGTGGATCTATGATTGTGGATATTGGCGGTGGTACGACCGAAGTGGCAGTTCTGTCATTAGACGGAATTGTGTATGATCGTTCGGTACGGGTCGGCGGTGATAAAATGGATGATGCTATTATTCAATATGTGCGCCGCACAACAAATTTATTGCTCGGCGAAATGAGCGCAGAACAGGTCAAAAAAGAAATCGGTACGGCACAAATGCCGGAAGACGGCGAAGGCATGACCGTTCAGATTAAAGGCAGAGATTTGATGAACGGCGTTCCGAGGGAAATTCGCGTCACCGAAGCCATGATTGCAGAATCTTTGTCTGAACCGGTTGAGCAAATTGTTGATGCGGTCAAAATCGCCCTTGAAGCCACTCCGCCTGAACTCGCTGCAGACATTGTCGATAAAGGTATCATGTTAACGGGTGGTGGCGCTTTGCTACGTAATCTGGACACTGAGTTGCGTAATCGCACGGGGCTACCCGTTTCTTTGGCCGATGATCCGCTCACATGTGTTGTGCGTGGTTCTGGCATCGTTGTTGAAAACCTTGCTAAATGGAAAAACATACTGTCCACAGGTTATTAATTTCCCGAGGATACACTATTTGCAGGATTTAATGTCAGGAAACAGATATGAGCAATAGTGGGTATAACCGTCCGCAACGTCGCCGAAATTACCGGCGCGGCATTGCTATATCACTCATCCTAATTTGCATCATTATGTTACTTGCGGATCGTCAGCAAAAATCAATGCTGGCAACTGGTCGGCTAACTACCGATGATGTTAGTTCAAAAATTATGGGATTTATTGCCACACCTATTCGTGGTGCAGAGGCGTTGTTTGATAATGCGGACAGTAGACGAAATGCCTATGCGGAAAATGTTGTTCTCAAGGCAGAAGTCGAGAGACTGCAAAGTTTTGAGAACAAAGTTCTCGACATGGAAATGCGGGTTAAGCGGTTTGAAGAAATGTTGACAATGGACAATTCCTCTGACTTACCCGAAACTAAAATTATTGGGAGAGCCGTTAGTGAAAGCAAAGGGCCTTTTGTTCATTCTGCACTGATCAATGTTGGCCGGAATAAATATGTACAAGTTGGCAATGCGGTCATGACATCAGACGGCCTATATGGTCATATTGTTAGTACTGGAATGGCTTCATCGCGTGTACTCTTGCTCAATGATCTCAGTAGCCGAATATCTGTGATGTCACAGCGCTCGCAAGGTCGGGCTATCTTAGTTGGGAATAATACAAATAGCCCGAAGCTTGCTTATGTGTCGCAGGGTACAGACTGGCAGGCGGGCGACCGCGTTATCACGTCAGGAGACGGCGGCGTTTTGCCGAGAGGTTTGCAAATCGGAACCATAGTCGTTGAGCAAGATAATAGTTTTAGGGTTGATTTGTTTTACCTGCGCAAACCTGTGGACTGGGTCTGGATATATCCATTTACACCTATTCCAGTCCCTGACGAATTACCGCTGGAAGTCCAGTCTGATCAAGAAAACTCTACACAAGAAGCTGTGGTGCAAAAGGCTTCGGAATGATTCAAAAGAAAACGGTAAGTCAAGTTCAATCAATTTCCTTGTCTTTGCAAGGATTAGTCATTGGTATTATCTTGGTTTTCCCCGCCCTGTTGAGCATGGATATAGGGCGCGTAAATTTTGGATTCAGTTTTTTGCCTATCGCGGTCATATATTATTGGCCGCGCGCCGCGTCGTATACTTGGTCATTGCTATGCGTGTTTTTATTGGGCCTTTTCTACGATATGGCCAGTGCCAATACGCTTGGTATGTGGGCATTGGCATTTCTAGTTTTGTTTATAGTGTTAGACGGCGTTCCAACTGTTAAAAAAGGGTTTGGTCGAACAATAGCTGGTTTTACCCTAAGCCTACTTTTTTGCCTAATAATTGTATTGTTGATAGGGTGGATATCAATGGGGAAACTACCCCCAGTTGGTACACTTTTACTCAACGCTATAGCTAGTGTGGTGATATTTCCAGTTATTTATTGGGCGTATAATGTATTTAATATTATTCGTGGTCCTTCTGAAGCGTTCGGTGTGCGCGAATGAAAAAGCCTGATGATATAGCAAATATGATGAGCCGGCGCACGGCTTTGTTAGGGCTTGGCGGGGCGACGATTTTCTCTGTTTTGGCATCCCGATTGTATTATTTGCAAGTGACTAGAGCCGAAGATTACAAGGTTTTATCCGATAAAAACCGATTTAATTTCAACACTGTCATGCCCGAACGCGGACAGATATTGGATAGATTTGGCATACCGCTGGCAACAAACAAACAGGACTTTCGTTTGGTTTTAGTGCCAGAGCGCGTGAAAAATGTTGATGTGGCTCTGGAGCGGATCAATCGTATTTTGCCGCTCAGTGAGCCAACACGGAAACGTATTAGAAAGGATATTAGAAAAAAGGCTAAGTTTATTCCGGTATTGATTGGCGAGCATATTGACTGGCCAATATTTTCAAAACTCAACATTAACCTACCTGACTTACCCGGTGTCATTCCCATCGAAGGGCAGGGCCGACATTATCCGCATAATGGAGTGTTCGCGCATGTGCTTGGATATGTTGGTAAACCGAACCCTGCTGCATTAAAGCAGGATAAAGACACATTGCTACGCCAGCCAACATTCCGCATGGGTAAAACTGGTATTGAGCAATCCCATGATAAAAATCTGCGGGGCAGTGCCGGACTTAAAAAGGTTGAAGTGAATGCCGTTGGCCGCACAGTTCGTGAATGGGATTCTGATAAAATTCCAGCAACTTCCGGCAATGATGTATGGTTGACATTGGATAGCGAACTGCAAACTTATGCGGCGGCGTTATTCGGTGAGGAGAGCGGTGGTGCAGCAGTTATAGATGTTGCCACGGGAGAACTACGTACATTGCTTTCTATGCCGACATTTGACGGTAATCAGTTTGTTTTGGGTTTGACAAACAAGCAATTTAAGGAACTGGATACCGATCCACGAAGGCCGCAATTTAACAAAGTAATTGGTGGGGGTTACCCGCCCGCTTCAACTTTTAAAATGTCAGTAATGTTGGCAGCACTTGAACACAAAGTGATTACGCCGGAGGAAAAAATTTTCTGCACCGGGAAACTGCATCTTGGCAATCGTGATTTTCATTGCTGGCGGCGTAAAGGTCACGGTCTAATGAACATGCACAATGCTTTGAAAAATTCTTGTGATGTTTATTTTTATGAGGTCATTCAAAGGCTAGGCATGGATAAGGTTAAGCCCTTTGCTGAAAAAATAGGACTAGGACAAACTTATAAGCTTGGTTTGGGCGGGCAGACAAAAGGTGTCGTTCCTGATCCTGACTGGAAGAAGACACGGCTCGGAAATAGTTGGCGAACAGGGGATGCTCTAAATGCCTCAATCGGGCAGGGGTTTGTGTTGAGCACGCCCTTGCAGCTAGCCGTAATGGCTGCCCGAATTGCTAATGGAAAAAATGCCGTATCTCCGTTCATAGTCGTGGGAGAAGAAATTCCTACGCCGGAGCCCCTAGACATTAACCCGGAACATTTATTGTTGGTGCAAGAAGCAATGCATGCGGTTTGTGAAGTCCCCGGCGGGACGGCCTATAGACCTGATGGCTTGGGTATTCCCGGCGTTGAAATGGCTGGCAAAACCGGTACAGGGCAAGTGCGCGGGATCTCGGCAGCAGAACGGCTTACAGGTGTTTTAAAAAATACAGTCCTGCCGTGGAAATTACGCGACCATTCGATATTTGTTGGCTATGCGCCCTATGACAATCCGCGTTTTGCGGCCTGTGTATTGGTTGAGCATGGTGGCTCCGGTGCCAAATTGGCAGCCGATATGTGCCGTAAAATTTTAGGTCGAGCGTTGGAGCGCGACGGGGTAAGTGGTACTGGCGAACCGGTCGTGCTGGGGGATAATTGATGTCACACCATGCGACGAATAGAACACTTTTTGGAAAGTTAGTGGATATCAACTGGCTGTTGCCCGTTTTGATATTGCTCATCGGAAGTATCGGCATCGCAACTATTTACTCGGCGACTGGTGGGGGATGGAATTTAGGTGCCAAGCAACATTTTGTACGTTTGATGGTTGGTATGTTGTTTATGTTGTTGATTGCTTTGACTGATATTCGGGTTTGGTATGCTATGGCGTACCCAGGTTTTATTTGTGCGTTAATTTTACTTGTTGGCGTCGAGTTGGTTGGGGTATCTGTAAATGGGGCTCAACGTTGGCTTGATTTAGGATTCGTTCGCATCCAACCATCAGAGCTAATGAAACTTGCAGCTGTGCTCGCGTTGGCACGGTTTTACCACGATTTACCACATTGGCGGGTTTCCAAACCAGTAGGCATTATCGGCGCACTGATCATTGTGTTTATTCCAGTCGCTTTGATATTACACCAGCCTGATCTGGGTACCAGCATCATGCTAGCGGCTACCGGAGTTACCATAATTTTCTTGGCCGGCATTAATTGGCGGGTGATTATAAGTTCTGTAATCATGGCGGCGATTGCAGTCCCGTTGTTTTTTGCATACGGCCTTAAGGAATACCAACGAGCACGCATATTAACTTTTCTAGACCCGGAGCGTGATCCAACCGGTGCCAGTTACCACATCATTCAATCAAAGATAGCCTTGGGTAGTGGCGGTGTTAGCGGCAAAGGTTTTATGCAAGGTACGCAGGCGGCACTTAAATATGTGCCGGAAAACCGCACTGATTTCATATTCACGGTTATCGGCGAAGAGTTCGGCTTAATTGGTGGGCTGAGCACTATGGCTCTCTATATACTGATCATAGGTGTTTGCTTTTGGTTAGCAGGTTCAATCAAACAGGTATTTTCACGGTTACTCATTATGGGGTTGGCCGTTACGTTCTCCTTATATGTGCTGATTAACCTCGCAATGGTCATGGGCTTAGCACCAGTCGTGGGTGTGCCATTGCCGTTGATATCTTATGGCGGTACTGTCATGATGACGGTGTTAGCCGGGTTTGGTATTATCCTGTCTGCCCATTTGTATCGGGAAATAGAACTCCCGCGTGGCTCTGGTTTGTTGTTATAAAATAAGGTGTAAAATGAGACATTTCTTACTCGTAGTGTTTTCGGTTTTCTTTGTAACGGCATGTGCAACATTGCCGCCCGCAGCAAGTAACCAGCAAATGAGCGCAGAACCCATTGTAATCATGGTGGGTATAGACGGTTTACGGTGGGACGCTATCGATCGCTATGATGCACCGACATTAGAGGCGCTTGCCGCAGAAGGTGTCAGAGCAAAATCCATGACACCCGTAATGCCGTCCAAAACCTTTGTGAATTTTTACTCTCTGGCAACTGGTCTGTATGCGGACAGCACAGGGATCACAGGAAATTTGCCATATTCAAAAGAATACGACGAAGTTATGGGCCGTGATATGCACGGTGAAACGCGTTGGTGGGGCGGAGAGCCAATTTGGGTGACGGCGGAAAAACAAGGTGTCAAAACCGCCGCTATGTTTTGGTTGGGTTCAGAAGCCGAGATTAAAGGCACACGCCCAAATCATTGGATGCCCTACGAACACACTAAGCCGCACGTAGAACGCGTTGACCAAGTGCTTGAATGGCTCGCCTTACCAGAGGCTGAGCGTCCCCGCTTGCTCACGATTTATTTCTCAGACGTGGATTCTGCCGGGCACAGATACGGTCCAGAAACACCGGAAGTCGGCAATGCGCTTAAGAAGGTTGATGATAGTTTGGCTGATTTGCGGGTAGGTATCAAAAAACTTGGTCTTACGGATAGGGTCAACCTTGTCATTGTTTCCGACCACGGTATGACTAAAATTGATCCGGAGTTTATGGTTTATCTTGATGATTATATCAGCATGGACAATTTGTTTGTGCCGTCGTTTCATTCACAGGCTGGGCCACATTCAGACCCGTTTGTCCATATCTTTGCAAAAGAGGGGGCTGATATAGATGAGCTCTACAGCAAATTAAAAGGCGCACATACAGGTATGCAGGTTTACAAACGTGAAGATATCCCTGCGGATTGGCATTTGAATAATGAGGACAGAACGGGGGACATATTTGCTGTGGTAGACGAGGGAGGTATGATCTTTGTGCGTGACCTCACGTCAACCTACAAATACCCGGCTATAGGTATGCATGGCTATGACCGGTTTGCACAAGATATGCAGGCAACATTTATCGCTGCAGGTCCAAATTTTAAAAAAGGTGTAAAAGCCAAGGCCATAGAAAACGTAGAGGTTTACGGCATCATTGCCCGCGCTCTTCGCCTTAACCCTGCGAAAACAGATGGTAATATCGAAAACGTAGAATACTTTATGCTGCCATAAAGATAAGATTTAGACTTCCATTAGTTCTTCTTCTTGCATCTGTTTCTTTCTACGTTCTGGCCTAATGTTGGAAATATAGGCCCATCCGCCCACCAACACGCCTGTTACAGAAGAACAAATGGCCCAAGCCATCTCGCGTAAATTGCTATTGGAGAGCCATCCGGGAACATCTCCACCTCTTTCCGTTGAGAATGGGATAAGACCTCTGAATAAATCAATTGTATCGGATCCCACAACATATTTCACGCCTTCGCTGAGGAGCGCTAAAATGAATATACTCTTTGTCACGATGCCAAAAATATTTTCAACCTTGCCGCGCTGAGCTCCCATTAACCGAAATATAGTGGCGATTAGTCGCGCTATAGTCCAAATGGCCGCCAAGTTTAAAAGCAAATTAAAATCTTGCGCCATTTTAGTGCCAGCAATGGCTTGTGTGATGAAATTAGGTAAGGGGACATGGGCAACAATTTCCACTAAATTAGGCAAGAAATCTATTACTTGTCTGGCCGCATTGGCCAAAATTGAGGATATGCTTTTAACAATTCCAAGGTTCTCAAAAATAACAGCAACACCAAATATTGCTGCTAACCATTCTATGATTTTTGCACCATTTCGGAATGCGTTTCGGATAGGCCGTTCTAAATTTTCTGTCATAAGATATCCCCCGATAAGTCAATATTTCAGCGTGTCACATACTTGATAGTCCCAAAAACACATTCTCGTCAAAGCATAAACAATAATAAACCATGCTTGTGATAAGGGAAGTAATCATGGAAATTGGTAAAGTGTACAGTCTTGTAGGTACTCGTCTCACGTCAGAACTCCTGTTTAACAGGGTGGGTATTTTAGGAACAGGGATCATTTTGGGAAAACCTTACTTGGTCCATGTTTAAATGTACTTCATTTCATATTATGATGGCTCGCAATTATTGGCGGTCACCATCAAGCCATGTGGCATCAATTAATTTTGATTGTGTCATCATGTCTTCCAACTTGAATGTTTCAAACCCATTTTCTTTTTTATAAGATTTGAATTGATCAAAATACTTCTGTTGCTTGCCTCTTTTTTTTGTGGCGATTATCATGGTGTTTTTCGGTGAATGTTCACCCGCTACGAAATCGATAACATCCACCTTATACCCTTGGGATTGCAATAGCATCACCCGCGCATTATCGGTAATTAAGTCAGCCATTTTGTGAAGAAAAAGCCCGTTTTGGATAAATTTTGAGAGCACTTTTGAGTTTTTAACTTGTGGTAAAATTTCTTTCTGACAACACGGGGCGCAAACAATAATGCGAGACTTCTTTTCCATACCGAGAAGAAGCGCGTCATCAGTTGCCGTATCACAAGCATGGAGAGAAATGACGGCATCATAATAGTGTTTTGGAGAATAATCTTCCGCAAGGAGGTTGTAAAACGTCAGCCCATCAAAGCCGCATTTTTCTGCTGTATTATTGCCATCAATTGTAAGGTTTTTACGGCTTTCTACGGCATCGACAATTGGCGTTACGCCGATGTCTAAGAGGTGTTTGTATGTAGCGAATGTCACATACCCTTTGCCGGCGCCTATATCCAGAACCTTAACCTTGGATTGCTTGCCAACGCCTGCGAGAATAATTCGTTCAGATAACAATTCAACAAACCGACTGATTTGCTTAAATTTCTTAGTCATTTTCGGTTTGATAGAACCATCACCATTTGTGATGCCGAGTTCACACAAATAGGCTTCATTTGTATCTATTTTGTATTTAGTGTTTTTCTTCATGTTTTTCTTTCAGCAACATTTTGGCTTTCAACAATATGTTTGAATTGCATGGTCATGGTATTGCCATTGCCACTGCATTGTCAGAGCAAACACAACCGTTTGCAAGGTTTGCTTTCATCATGAATTTGAATCTACCAAGTGTATGATTTGCAATGACACTTACCAGCGAAGTGACATACAGGACAGCCCTGCATCTATTTTCCCGATTTCTGTTGTTGCCAGAGGAACCAATTTATAACCCAGTCCATCCAAAAGGTCGATCGAGCGCGTAAATTGTGTCCCGATCATAACAACGTCATTGACCCGTAAGGCGTTCGCGGCCGCTTCTTCACCTTCTGGTACGAATATGGTTTTAAAGTCTTTGAAAATACCGGATGCGGCGAGCCGGCGGGTGGTGAAAACGGTTTCATCATCCAGTAAAGAACAATCGGTTTTAAAGTGTAACACATTCGGCGGGGTTTGTACGATCTCGCCTTCAAGCCCCAAGCTTGCCAGACATTTTATGAGGGCCGATGCTCCGTCCAGATTGGTGCGCTCCGAAAGGCCAATCATAACCTTAGACGAGGTGCGCAACACATCGCCGCCCTCAACAAACCCAGGTTCGGGTAAGTGAAGAACATTCTCGAAGCATTTCTGTAGAGCAGGGGCAATATGGAAGCTCTCCTGTCGCCGTGTCGGTGCGCCGGGGCGCAAAAGGATAGCACCATTTGGGAAGGTCAGAGCAGGATCTTCTACAAAAATCGCGTCCGGAAATTCTGGCAAAGCGGCCAACGTATCAACTTTAACGCCTGCCGCTTCCATGGCCTCAATATAATCTTGATGCTCGGCTTTGAGGTGGGAAAAACTCGGTGCACCGACATCTACTGCACGCAAACCTTCTGTGACACACGACGAGGGGAGGCGGACAATACAACGGCTAAACCGCATGGCTGATGCGTTAGCTGTCACGACGGCGTCGACAAGAGGGATTTGTACATAGGTTTAGGCGGATTATTATACATAGCAGAAATTGTGAAGGTTCACACAAATCAAATCAAGGTTAAAATGGAAAGAGGGGGTGAGTAAGTCAGCTGCGGGTCATGCCGTTCAATATTGCCGTTTTGGTCATGTTATAGGCAATAGCGAGTGAGCCTTTGCTGATTTATAGGGTTTGGGGTTGTAAAATTATGTATTGCATATGCCCTATTCGATACAGTCACCCTTGAGGTGACTTTTATGTCTGCGTAATGTTATTTTAACCAAACATTTAAAGTTAATTTAAGTCGGCACAATGTCGCCATAATTGCCATTTAAGCGAGTGTTTCTACTAAAATCAATCATAAAAAGGAGAACACATAATGCCACTTAATATAAAGGACGCACCTTACAATGCAGTAGGTAATGGCACAACAGATGATACTAGTGCCATTCAAGACGCGATTGATGATGCAGTAACTCTTGGGGAAATCGTTTTTTTTCCAGCAGGAACTTATTTGATTACAGAGACACTACAGCAGCCATATAAAGTAACTTTGTCTGGCGAGGGTGGAGGCAGTATTATCAAAGTAGGGGATGCAATTAATGGCACCACGGCAGGTAAAAAATACGCGATTGAGGCAAGCGAAAATTTCTGGCTTCCGATAAAGGCGCAATATTTCACCGTGATGGAGAATATCCTTATTGATGCCACAGATAATACACATGATATTACGCTTTATAATACAGTCTATGATTTCAATTGCTGCGTAATGGAGAGTGTCTCATTCATTGGCAATAAAACTTTGATAAGCGAGGTGCCAGAGGCTAATCAAACGGCTTTTCATGCTTATCACACACATGACGGAACAGATCCAAGTGACCTCCATAACAATGTTTTTAGGAATTGCTCATTTAGATACCTGTATGGATCAGAATGTGTTTGGTTTGAAGGAAATGCTGCAGGAGATCGTCAAGCGAACAATAATTATTTTGAAAACTGTCGATTTGGGCAATACCATACAGCGGCCCGAATAGAGGGAATCAAGAACGTGTTTGTTGGCTGTGTATTTAATGAGCCGGAAGAACCTGCATATATTGATAATTCATATACACCTACGGGTAATGAAAATCCCCGAGGCAGCGATTTCAGACTCGTTTTCACAGGTGGCCGCGACAATGTTTGTGAACGGTGTTGGTTTGAAGTGGGTGAAAATCAGGTTTTGGTAAGGGCTGCAACATCAGGTGATAGTGAAACCGCTCATATACCATTTTATGCTTACTCACCGAATAACTCTTTGAATGATATAGAGCATGTTGCTGATGTTGTGGAATCATTTGGACGCAATTCCTCCCAAAATTCATCCGTATCGGTAATCGTTTCAGGGGTAGATTTAACAAGCAATGATGATTATGAAGAACATGCGGTATTTAGAGTAAACAATGGGTCCGACGGCAATAAGGATGCAATACTTGACACAGTTAGTTATTCGTCACCTGATTCAACGGTAACTTTCAAAACTGCAAATTCGGTAACTGCAAATAATGTATCGATTCAACCAATCTTCAAACCCACTAAATTGGCAAATAACCAATTTAGGATGGGTGGTGATGTTACAAGTAGATTCGCTGTTGGTGAGTTAGCATGGGTTGAAACTGATGGTGAAATTAAATCAAGCGACATCACAATTTCAATATATAATGGCGTGACGACAAAAGTAACAATTGCAGATTCAATCATTGGAACAACACTTGAGAATGTATGGCCAACTGCGCCAACAAATCGTGCTGTATTTGTTCCTTAAATTCTAGCGAATACATTGATTTAATACTGAGCCTTACTCTTCGGAGTGAGGCTCTTTAGTTTATGTTTAATAGCTGTTGGAGGTGTTGTTGGGATTGCAAAATACTATATTGGCGCGACGTATTTAGGTGGTCGCAAAATTCGTGCTGGTGTTTCTGTAACCTTCTAAAGTTCATCATATTTTGGAAATGTGTCTCATGTGTGAACCATGAAACCTTCAGCGCATTTCTGTTGCAGCCGCCCTTTGGGGGCGTTTGTGGCCAGGCTGGAGCAATTGGTCATAGATACTTTGGCGAATTTTGGGGTAGAGGCTGGCTTTGTCAACTTAACGCACCGGGTTGAGCTTGGTTCTGTTTTACCTTTCTAGACGTACACAGATGCCGTTACAACATCCCACTGGTTTTGCGCTTGATGTCTGGATTTTCTAAGGGAATATCTTGAGATGAGATGGCGTCTGAAATTGAATAAGTTATAGATTTGACTGTGAGCTGATAATAATTTTTGTGCAGCTTTTATAGATCGAAACTTCTGCGCTTTTCGTTCTCGCCTTCGGATCGGAACGTGCGAACATTCAGCTCTGTTGTTCTTCCGTCCTCCAACATCTTGCAGGTGTTGCTGGCCTAGATG
>Ga0209345_10005525_pt1 | contig 11697 bp, 11 predicted proteins | sample Cruoilmetagenom7_FD_187294 | JGI IMG/M metagenome (GOLD analysis project Ga0209345, IMG submission 187294) | Oil polluted marine microbial communities from Coal Oil Point, Santa Barbara, California, USA - Sample 7 (SPAdes) (version 2) | ecosystem: Environmental > Aquatic > Marine > Oil seeps ...
ATTCCAACAAATATTGTAGATATAGATATACTAAAGTATGATGTATTAGACAAAGAATCCATTCAACATGGAATTTATAAAACTTTAAAATCCAAAAGTGCAAACAAGTTGTCCATGGCTGATGTAGAGTCACTAAAAAGAAGAGTAACAATTACTCAAGAAATAAAATCTCATATTATGCAGTATAAAGCAAATGTTTCTACTCATACTGCTGATAATTACCTCTATGATTCACTCGGAATTATTTCTACTATATTACACTATGATGGAGAGAGAGAAACAAACCGCCTTGTTAGAACATATAACCTATACTTTAAATATACATTGCCAATAATTATGGATCTGCTAAATACAAAAGGTCTCAAAAACACAAAGAGACATATTAAAAAGTTAGATAAGTTATTTATAGCCGAGATGCTTGTTATTGCAGATATTTATGAAAAAACAATTAGCGAATTTATTGAAGAAAGATGTTGACGCTATAGTATAAAAAGGGTAAAGAGAAAAACCTCCTAACCCTTTTTACATCCTATTTTAAAGATAATTATTGTAATAATCTTAAAACATTTTGCTGAACAGCATTTGCTTGACTCATTGCATAAGATCCAGACTGAGCTAAAATATTATGTTTTGCAAAGTTTGCAGATTCTGCTGCAAAGTCAACATCACGAATATTTGACTCTGCTGCTGTAATATTTACCTGAGTTACAGAGATGTTTCTAACTGTAGACTCTAGTTTATTTTGAGCCGCACCAAGAGTTGCACGTTTTGCATCAAGTGCAGAGATAGCAGTATCCATAGTTACTATCGCTGTTTGTGCATTAGTAAAAGTATCGACATCTATGGCAGTAGCATTTGTACCTGCAACAGCCAATACTGAGTTCGTACCAATTTTAACAGTTTGTGTATCGCCTTTATAAGCACCAACATGGAATGTAAAACCACCACTTTGATCACTACCAGCTGTACCACTTAATACTGCAACACCATTAAATTTAGTTGTTGATGCGATATCATCTGCTTCAGCCAACAGTGCATCAACTTCTTGTTGAATATATCCACGTGAAGTAGCATCCTGTGTATCATTAGAAGCTTGAATAGCTAAAACTCTAACTCTTTTAAGAATATTTCCATACTCTTCAAGGGCACCATCGGCAGTTTGAATAAGTCCAATACCATCATTTGAGTTACGAATTGCTTGGCCAAGACCTTGAGACTGTGCTGAAAGCTGATTTGCAATTGCAAGACCTGCTGAGTCATCAGCAGCTTTGTTAATACGAAGACCTGAACTTAATGAGTTAAGACTTTTGTCAAGCCCAACGTTGTTCATTGTAGCGTTTCTGTGTGCGTTCATAGCACCTATGTTTGTGTTAATTCTAAATCCCATAATAAATCCTTTTTGGGTAAGAGCCTTTCGCTCTAGTTGATTTTGTATCTTGGCATCCTTGCCTTGATGCTAGTTAAATCGACAGCCAAAAAAATAACTTTAGTAAAATTTATAAATTTTTTTAGATTTTCATTATTTAAACTTTTTGTGTTAAACTTCCGGCACTAAAAATCACTATACTATATATAGGAAAACTATTTGAACTTAATTATCGTCGAGTCACCTGCTAAAGCTAAGACTATAAAGAACTTCTTAGGGAAGGGTTATGAGGTTATCGCCTCTAAAGGTCATATCCGTGATCTGCCTAAATCTCGTTTTGGAATCACTGTTGATGAAGAGACTAATCATCTTGTTCCTACTTATTCTGTTGCCAAAGAAAACGCAGCTACTGTTAAAGAGATAAAAGCCCTTGCCAAAAAAGCGGACACTATATACATCGCGACCGATGAGGACCGTGAGGGTGAAGCTATCGGTTGGCATATCGCACATGCTATCAAAAAAGATCCTGAGGAACTTCCTCGTATCGTTTTTCACGAGATTACAAAAGGTGCTATCAAACACGCACTAGAGTCTGCTCGTAAAATAGATATGGATATGGTAAATGCACAACAAGCCCGTCGTATGCTTGACCGTGTTGTTGGATATAAACTCTCTCCTCTTTTAGCTTCTAAAATCCAAAAGGGATTATCTGGTGGTCGTGTTCAGAGTTCAACTCTTAAACTTGTAGTTGAACGTGAACGTGAAATACAAGCTTTTATTCCTGTTGAGTACTGGACCATTGATACTGCGTTTAAAAAAGATATCGATGCTAACCTTATCTCTCACAAAGGTGATAAGCTCACCAAAATGTCTATAGAGAACAAAGATCAAGCAGAAGCTATCACTGCTAGTGCTTCGTCTGACAGCTATGTAATCTCTAAAATTGAGACAAAACAGAGAAAAAGTTCAACGCCTCCACCATTTATGACTTCAACGCTTCAGCAGACTGCTTCAAGTAAGTTAGGTTTTACTCCTAAAAGAACGATGATGGTAGCTCAAGCTCTTTATGAGGGTGTAAAAACTCCTGATGGAACTTCGGGTGTTATTACCTACATGAGAACAGATTCACTTAACTTAGCAGCAGAAGCTGTTGGTGCAGTTCGTGGGATTATTGAGAGCAGATTTGGTAAAAAGTATCTGCCAAAAGAGCCAAAAACTTATAACAAAAAAAGCAAAGGTGCTCAAGAGGCTCACGAGGCTATCCGCCCTACTATGCTTCACTTCACTCCAGAAGTTGCTCAGAGCTTTCTGAAGGCTGATGAGATTAAACTCTATCGTCTTATCTATGAGCGTTTCATGGCTTGTCAGATGGAAGATGCAAAATTTGAGCAGCAGAGTATCATCTTTAAAGGTGATGAAAATGAGTACCGTGCAAGCGGTAGAAAACTAATCTTTGATGGTTTTTATGCGGTAACTGGGACAGAAGACAAAGATAAACTTCTTCCTGCTCTAAAAGAGGGTGACAAGGCTGAGATTCAAACTATCAAACCTGAACAGCACTTCACTGAACCACCATCACGTTACTCTGAAGCAAGTCTAATCAAGAAGCTTGAAGCTGAAGGTGTTGGTCGTCCATCTACTTATGCTCCAACTGTTGCAACACTAAGTGGACGTACTTACGTGACTATAGAGAAAAAGCAAATCATCCCAACTGAGATGGCGTTTACTGTAACTAAAATACTAGAAGAGAACTTTGCTAATATCGTAGATATCTCATTTACGTCCAACATGGAAGAGAAGCTCGATGAAGTTTCAGAAGGGAATGTTGACTGGCAGAAACTTCTGAGTGATTTTTATTTCCCATTTATGCAACAAATTGCAGATGGTAAAGAGAACATCGTTTCACTAAAACTTGCTAAACCACTTGGGAGAACTTGTCCTAAATGTGGAGAGCATGAGCTACTTCTACGTTCAGGTAGATTTGGTAACTTTATCGCTTGTAGCGGTTTCCCTAAATGTAAATACACTGAACAGTGTGATGAAGAAGGAAACGCAGTAGAGAAAAAAGAGACCACTGCGGATGAGAAGTGTGACAAATGTGGTAGCGATATGATTGTTAAAAATGGCCGTAACGGTGAGTTTTTAGCATGTAGTAATTATCCCGATTGTAAAAATACAAAAAGTATAAATGTTGAAGAGAAGACTTCTGAGACTCCTTGTCCTGACTGTGGTGGAGCTATCAGCCTTAAAAACTCACGTCGTGGTCCTTTTTGGGGATGTAACAACTACCCTGAATGTAAATTTATCTCTAAATTCGAACCGACAACTATTAAATGTAAAGAAAAGGGGTGTAAAGGCGTTTTAGCTCCTAGAACTTACAGAAACAAAGAAGTTTATGAGTGTGTTAAGTGTAAAGCTCGTACTCCACGTGAAGAAGAGACAACAGAAGCCAAGTAATGAAAATAGGTATTCTTTCAGACACTCACTCTAAAGTAGAACTCGCACGTGACGCTTTAGATATACTTCTAGAAAATGGTGCTGAGTTTATTATCCATGCCGGTGATATTGTAGAAGTTGAGACTTTAGAGATGTTGAAAAACTGTGGCAAAAGATATGTTGCAGTATATGGCAATAATGATGCTCACTTAGTTGAACATCATAACAACTATAATCTTGTTCAAGAACCTCACTATTTTAAGCTTGCAGATACAAAGTTTAAACTCATGCATCTTCCTTTTTATATGGCTCCAGATACAGAGATCGTAGTTTTTGGTCACACTCACACTTTTGAGTCAGATTTTAAAAGTGGTACCCTCTTTTTAAACCCTGGTGAAGTCTGTGCAAGAAGTAAACCTGTCTCAGAGTGTGCTATGCTTAATATCAAAGAGGATAAGTTTAAAGTAACTTATTACTCAAAAGATAAACATGCAGACATATTCAATAAACAAAAATTTGTATACGAGAGAGAATCCCATGAATGAAAAAATATTTCTATGTTCAATCTGTAATATAAACAGTGGAACATGTAAAGAGGATTGTAAATTCTGTTCTCAGAGTGTTCGCTATAAGGCAGATATAGAGCGATACAAACAAAAACCCATTGATGAGATTACAAAAGAAGCAATTACTGCAAGAGACAATGGTGCCTTAGGTTTTTGTCTTGTGACTGCTGATAAAGGTCTCAATGACAAGACTTTAGAGTTTGTCTGCTCAGTTGCAAAAGCCGTAACCAAAGTAGCACCTGAACTACGTTTAATAGCTTGTAATGGAACAGCAACACTGGAACAACTTTTAGTTTTAAAAGAGGCAGGTGTTAAAGCTTATAATCATAACTTAGAGACCTCAGAGAACTTTTACAAAGAGATATGTACAACACATCCTTGGTCTGAAAGATATGAGACTTGTCAAAATGTGAACAAGGCCGGTATGGTTCTAATTACAGGCGGAATTTTTGGTCTTGGTGAAACTCAAGAAGACAGAGTCTCTATGTTAAAATCATTAGAATCACTAAACCCTACATCAGTACCTATCAATTTTTACCATCATAATGAAGCTCTGGAACTAGAGCCAAATTCGCTAACTGTTGATGAAGCACTCTCGCTTGTTAAGCTCACACGTGAGAGATTGCCTAATGCACAAAGAATCATGGTTGCGGGCGGACGTGAGCTTATGTTTGGAGATAGACAGAGTGAAATCTTTAAAAATGGTGCAAACTCGATAGTCATAGGAAATTATCTTACAACAAGTGGTCGAGCTATGAATAAAGACCTAGATATGCTACAATCACTTAATTTAGAAGTTGCTAAAAGCGTCAAGTAACGGCATTAGTGCCGTGGGCTTCCCGCCGAGGGAATCCAAGTGATAGTGTAGGGAAAGGAATTACTTCCTCTCCCGTGATATAAATGGGAAAAGGTTCCCTTAAATTTATAAAATAAATTAAAGGAAGAATGTATGGATGATAATACTACGCTTGTAATTACAATCTCACTCATAATTATGTTCTCTCCGTTTTTTGCTAAGTTTCTAAAACTTCCAACCACACCCATTGAGATTATACTTGGTTCACTCCTTGGTTATGTGGGTTTTATACACAGTGAACACCTTTTTGATATAGTTGCTGAGATTGGTTTTTTATATCTCATGTTTATCGCAGGAACGGAGATTAACCTTAAAAATGTTCTCAAGACTCCAAGAAGTCTAATGAATAAGGTCATTCTTTATCTAATAATTCTTTATGCCTTTTCAATCTCGTTTTCAATCTATTTTGACCTTGGTAAGATATTTATGGTACTTCTGCCTCTTATCTCTGTTGGTCTTGTTGCTTCTCTCTCAAAAGAGTATGGTAAAACACCTTGGCTTGAACTATCTATGACAGCCGGTGGAATTGGTGAAGTTGCAAGTATCGGTATTTTGACTATAACAGCGGCTACACTTCAATCCGGCTTCGGTCTAGATCTCTTTAAAACAATATTTGCACTCATACTATTTTTAATCTTTATGTTTATACTTTTTCGCGCAATGCAACTTCTCTTTTGGTGGTTTCCAAAGGTTTCAACTGCACTTATGCCTCATGAAGACAACAAAGAGCAAGATATAAGACTCTCAATGGGTATCTTCTTTCTTCTAGTTGGTGCAATGCTTTACTTACATCTTGAACTTGCCTTTGGTGCATTCTTGGCTGGAATCTTCATCCCTACATTTTTTGAACATAAACATGAACTACCAGAAAAACTTGCATCTTATGGTTTTGGATTTTTAATACCCATCTTTTTTATTCATATTGGAAGTTCCTTTAACCTAGAAGCACTGGCTATGAATGGCTTAATCTCAAAAGCTATTATCATCGCACTTATAATGGTTGCTATGAGAGTTATCTCTTCTCTTGTATTTATCAAAGAGTTAGGCTTCATAGATTCAATCCTCATGGGACTCTCACACTCTATGCCTCTGACACTACTTATTGCCATGGCAACACTTGCATTTAGTGCAAACTCAATAGACCAACTTCACTACTATGCATTTATTCTTGCTGCACTATTTCAAGTTATAAGTGTTATGATTGTGATTAAACTTATCAACAATTACAAAAAGGCAAAGGAGTTGGCATGAGTTCTCATAGTAAGCGTTCTGTTTTACTGCAACTCGCTCGTGACTCCATTCAAGAAGTACTTGAAGCAAAAAACTCTATAAACAAATCTGCTCTTCTAAAAGAACACCCTCTCCTCACTCAAGCTATTTCAACAACCATAAATATCTACATAGACAATGAGCTCAGAGGTAGTTCAAAGTCTCAAAACCAACCATCATCACTTATCAATGAAATTATTATAAATGCGAAAAAAGCAGCCTTTGAAGACAGTGACTTTTTAGCCCTCTCAACCTCAGAGTACTTAAGCTGTGAAATTGAAATCATTTTACAAACACCAGATGGCATCATCAGTGAAAAAGATCCCGCTATTCTCAAATAAATATTTAATAGATTTATAGTATACTGTTTATATGTATTACGTAATTAAAAAAAACATTGATAATCCAACTTCATGCTTTATGGGGTTTAGTGTTCCTAAGTATATAGTTACAAAAGGCAGTGACAATGTTATCTTTGAATTTAAAAAAGATGGCAAAGTAACTAGAAAGTGGATAAAAAAAGGGGAGATTGTACTCCTCACTGATGATAAAGAGTTTTTTATTAAAACTATGGATCAGTTTAAAAGTGTTGAGGCCACTCAACAAAAACTAATTAATGAAGCTCAAGCCAAACTTGAGCAAAGTATGGTTGAGTTCACTGAAAATGTAAATACAGAAATAGATAAATTTGAAGAGATACGAGACTCGACTGATGTTCCCTGTATTCTCAAAGATTTCTGATTAACCTAATTTTTCTGGAAACTTCGTCATAAACTTTTGTAGCTTCGGAGCTATAACAACCCTGCAGTAACCCTCATCACTATGTCCTCTATAATAATTTTGATGGTAGGCTTCAGCAGGATAAACTTCTGGCATTTTACTCACCTCGGTAACTATCTTATCTTCAAACTCTTTTTTGTGCTTCTCTATTGAGTCCATAATCACAGCTTTTTCTTCTTCATTTTGATAATAAATTACTGAACGATATTGAGTACCTCTGTCTGCACCTTGAGCATTTAGAGTTGTAGGGTTATGTACTACAAAAAAGATATCTAAAAGTTCGCTCATTGTGATAACTTCACTATCAAATGTGATATCAACAACCTCAGCATGACCACTCACTCCAGTACATACACTCTGATATGAAGGGTTGGGTCTATGCCCTCCTGCATATCCACTAATAGCAGACTCAACTCCTTTAACATTGTTGTAAACTGCCTCTATACACCAAAAACACCCGCCACCTAAAACTAATCTCTTTTTCATACTACACCTTGATATAAAAATATTTTATACTTTAAATGTCCAATTATTACACAATTATCTTGTGAAATTTCATTAAAATTTCTTTATATTGGAAAATTAAGTATTTTTACAAAATAAAACTTTATAATTAAATATTATAAGCCAATATAAGGTACATTTATGAAACAAGTAAGCATTCTGAACACGGCAATATTTATACTTCTTATACCCAATATATCAACTGCAGAGACTATTGATATCAAATTACCAGAAGTACCAGAAGTTCCAAAAGTTGAAGCAGTTGTTCCAACTGTTAATGTAACTTCAAATTCATCGTCAAAAACTAATGCACAAATTATTGAAGAAGCCACTCGTGAAAAAGTGATTATATTCAGTGATCATGTAGCACCTGAGATGATGGAGACGAAAGACAGTTCTACAAAAGCAGTAGAAGTTGGTGACATTAAAGATGGCAGAGTAGCTGCATATCTTCATGCTCCTTTTATGGGTGCAGAAGATGTAATCAAAAAATTAGAGAGTGCAGGATTCACTGTTTTAAGTAGTTATAAAGTGGATAAAAAAGGCACTGCAACTTCTATAGCATTTACAAATGCAGATCTTCAAAAAACAGCGGCAAAAAACTTGAGAGGCTTTGCCGGTGCTCTAAGAATAACGATAGACAAAAAGAATAATATTCTTAGTATCTCAAACCCTATCTATATGCTAGGAGCATTTATGCAAGAGGAGTATGATGCTGTATTGGCAGAAAATACACTTACTGCTCTTCGTAACTCATTTAAAGACTTACAAGACTCAAAAGAGCTTATAAAATTTCGTGTTTTAGAACGATTTCAATTTATGGAAGGTATGCCAAGATATGCAGATATGCAGATTATCAAAAAAGCTCCAAATGCAGCTCTTCTTAAGAGTGCAAAAAAATCTAAGAAGATTGTTTATGAGCAAAAACTTGATAATGGTGCGATTGTACTTGGTGTTAAACTTGGTAAACGTACGAGTAAGTTTATTAAAAAGACTGGTTATCAAAATGCAGGTCTGCTTCCATATCCGGTACTCATAGAAAATGGAGAAGCGAAGATTTTAGACCCGAAATATTATATAGCGGTAATGTACCCTATGCTTAAGATGTCTCAGTTTATGAAAATTGCGACTGTTCCTGGTGCAATCAGCAAAGATGTAGATAAGATTTTTCGTAAATAACCCTCTTATCTTTTTAAAAGCTCCTCATACATCCTGAGCATAAGTGGAGTTTTTACACCTTTATACTTAGCTATATACCCACTCAAACTCTCTAGCTCAACTCTTTTTTGGTTCTTAAAATCTAAATACATTGATGTGTAAGAGTCATAAGGAACTTTACTAGCAGTAACTAAAGCCTTTTGCACTTCCTCTTGGATATCTATACCCTTATCTTTTGCAACGCTGGATATTTCCGTTAAAAGCCTCTCTGCTTCATCTCTTTTATGCTCATATATATAGCCTATACTTTTGTCATAATAAGAGGTAAGTGTTGCAAATGAGGCTATAAAGATATACTTTTTCCAGATAGCGGTCTCTATATCTTCTGGAGTCTTAAAACGTAACTCAGCTTTTTCAAATAGACTGGCTAAAGTTTTGGTTGCATCTTCCTTCCCACCAAAAACAGCTGCAAAGACTTTTCCTTTTTTACGTATAACTCCGGGACTTTCAATATGAGAGAGGATATAAACACAACCATCAAGAACTCTAGATTTAGTTAATGCTCTTAAAGTATCCCCATTTGAGACACCATTGGAGAAGCTTATTAGTATTGTTTTCTCATCTATATGCGATTTGATATGTTCATATGACTCTACCAAGTCATAACTCTTTACACAAAAAAGAACTGCATCAAAAGAGCCTTCAAAATAACCATCTAAATCATCCAAAGCTCTTGCGTCCAAATGAGTTTCCCAACAACTCTCATCCTCTACAACTTGCAAACCATGTGTTTGGATTGCTTCTAAATGCTCTCCTCTTGCAAAACCGATTACATCGATACCAGCTTTTGCAAAATTTGCTGAAATATATCCACCAACACCACCAAGACCTACAATTGCTACTCTCATAAATATTCCTTTGATTTTTTATTATATAATAAGCTTACAAAAAGGAGTCCAATGCCACGCATAAATAGTGAAAAGTTTTATACCTCTGCTATTGAGATGCACGGGACTTCACCAAAGGGTGTCAACTGGGCTTCAAAAGAGAATCAACTACTGCGTTTTGATGCTATTTTAGAGCTTCTACCACAAGACCTCTCTTCATACACTATAGCTGATGCAGGGTGTGGTTTTGGTGATTCTTATAACTATATGATGAAAAAGAAAAAAACTCCAAAAAAATATCTCGGTATCGACTCTCTTTTAGATATGTACTCTATAGCTTCGGAAAATACAGGGTGCGAAATTATCATGGCTGAAATCTGTAAAGATGAGATTCCAAACGCAGACTACTATATCTGTAGCGGTGCTCTCAATGTTCTGACAAAGTTTGAAACGCATCAGTTTATTCAAAACTGCTATAACTCTTCTAAACAGGGTTTTATTTTTAATGCTCTGCACGGAGATAAAGAGAGTGAAACTTATAACTATTTAACAACACGTGAGATAGAAGAGATTGCAAAAGAATTGAATGTTAAGAACATTGTCTATAAAAATGATTATCTTGAAGATGATATTACTGTAGGTTTTTTTAGATAATGTGTGCAGTTTTTGGAATACTTGGGGAATACAATGAGACACAAGCTCAAGAAGCCCTCTCACGTTTAGCTCATCGCGGACCTGATTACTGCGGAGTTGTTCAAAAGAGTAATCTATTTTTTGCTCATCAGAGACTTACAATTCTAGACTCGCACTCTCGTTCACACCAACCACTCTCGCATAAGGATATTCTTCTCTCTTTTAATGGTGAGATTTATAACTTTAAAGAGCTCAAAAAAGAGTTAAATTTTGAGTTTGAAACACAGAGTGACAGTGAGGTTATCATTGCCGCATATCTCAAATGGGGTGTTGACTTCGTACAACATCTTCGCGGTATGTTTGCAATCGCTCTTTTGGATGGAGAAACACTCTATCTTTTTCGTGACAGACTCGGTAAAAAACCACTCTTTTATATGCATGACACTGCGTTTAGGTTTTCCTCTGAGATAAAAGCCCTAACTCCATTTTTAAACAAAACGCAGATGAATGATGATGCTCTTATGAGTTATCTCTCTTTTTTAGCTCCAACGCCTCCTCATACATTTTACAAAGGCATAAATAAGTTAGCCTCTGGAGAGTTTCTAACTTTCAAGAATGGACAAGTGGAAGTCAAAAGATATTTTGACCTGCTTAATGCAAAGCCTAATATCATTACAGATAGAGATGAAGCTATTCACTCTTTAGAAAAACTTTTAGATGAATCAATATCTATGCGTCTTAACGCAGATGTTCCTATGGCTTCACTCCTCTCAGGTGGGATTGACAGTGCAACTATAAACGCATATGCTCTTAAAAATGGAATCAAGCTCAATACTTACACTTTAGGATACAAAGAGTTTAGCAAGTATGATGAGAGAGAAAATGCTGCCTTTAGTGCAGATTTCTTAGGTCTTGATAATACTCAAGTGGAGATTTCACAAGATAATTTCATAAACGCAAGTGATAAAGTGTTTGACAGTATGGATGAACCACTCAATGACCCTGCTGCCATTCCTCTCTACCTGCTTTTTGATAGAATCAAACAAGATGACTACAAGGTGGTAATGAGTGGAGAAGGAAGTGATGAGCTCTTTTTAGGCTACAGACAGTACTTTGAATACCTCGATATCGAAAAAGCTTCAAACCTGGCTCATAAAAACTGGCTCAAAAAATATTTTCGTTCAAACTTCTCGATGAACAGAGAGTGGGAGTGGTATAAACGTATCTTTGATGAGACCCTGC
>Ga0209345_10005527_pt1 | contig 11693 bp, 12 predicted proteins | sample Cruoilmetagenom7_FD_187294 | JGI IMG/M metagenome (GOLD analysis project Ga0209345, IMG submission 187294) | Oil polluted marine microbial communities from Coal Oil Point, Santa Barbara, California, USA - Sample 7 (SPAdes) (version 2) | ecosystem: Environmental > Aquatic > Marine > Oil seeps ...
CGCGGCGGCATAATTGGTGGGACCCGCACAAATGGTTCAGCATCTCTATCGGCTACGGCTATCCTGAAATTAGTCGGATGTATTATTGGTTTGCTGGACGGTGGAATTGTAGGCAGCGGCCCTGCAATAGGTCCAGTGGGTAAGGTGGGGGTTGGTCTTTCGATAACTGGTGGAGCTGGTGGTGGTGTTACCCTTACCAACTTTGCTTTGCGTTTCTTTACAGGCACGATTTCAGTGATCTCCGGATTAATCGTGAAGCTCATTTTTTCTGGTTTATCTGGCAGTGCGACGAACGGCACATAGATCATTTTGGCCATAATCAACGCCAATCCAGTGGTGACAACAAAGGCGCCGGGGCCGCTTAGAATAGTTCTTGCTAATACATTCATATTATCCTCCCATTTTGAATATGGTTATTATATAACATATTTTTATGTAATGTGCAATAGAATAATATAACATTAAATTAATATCAGTTTCCCATAGCCAAATTGGGAGCAGGGCGTTAGATTTCGCCCATGGCAAATATAAAGACAAATATATCAACAAAATCATCAAATATTGCACTGGCCTTGCACGGTGGTGCCGGGAATTACATTCAATCTGAACAAGATGCGCAAATAGAACATTTACGCGGTGTGGCCGAACAAGGTCGCACTATGTTGCTGGGCGGGGCATCCGCTTTGGACGTGGTCGAAGCTTTGGCTGTTCAGTTAGAAGACGCCGGGCTTTATGTGGCGGGCAAAGGGACGGGGCCAAATTCTGCGGGCGAATATGAATTGGATGCCTGTATCATGGATGGGGACAGCCGTGATGTCGGCGCGGTCGCTGCGCTTAAGGGCTATAAAAACCCTGTGCGGGTTGCCCGTGCGGTATTGGAGCATACACCCCATGTTATGTTAGCGGGACGCGGGGCTGAAACATTTGCGGCACATCAAAATTGTCAACCTGTCGAGAAGCCTCTGGAGTATTATGTAATACGCGGCGTCACCCGTTTGCCCCACGAATTAGACACAGGCACAATCGGCGTCGTGGCGCGAGATAATAAAGGCCGCCTTGCTGCCGCTACGTCTACAGGTGGATTGTTGGGTAAAATGGCGGGACGGATCGGGGACAGCCCATTGCCGGGCGCTGGGTGTTGGGCGGATGAACGTGTTGCGGTATCCTGTACGGGGCAGGGGGAGTATTTTATCAAAGCGGCCACTGCGGCTGATATTTCGGCGCGCATGGCTTACGCTAAAACGCCACTAGCGGATGCTGCAAAAGGCGCTCTGGCAGATATGAAAAAACAAGGTGGTTACGGCGGCGTTATTGCGCTGGGACAGACGGGGCAACCAACAATGCCCTTCACGTCACAAGGCATGCGCCGTGCGTGGATTGATGCGGACGGTAATATAGCGGTGGATGTATAAACCTATTACTGCGAGGCCATTGGGGTTTCGTTAGATGTACTTGTTTCTGCTACGAAACCAGGGGCAAGTTTAACCGCATCTACTGGCGGGTTAGGGTATTGAGAAGAGAATTTGATGGCTTGGCCGGGTTTCAGCATGGCTTGCTCTGGCTCTACCACCCAAGAGGTTAGGACTTCACCGCTCGCATTTTTGAAGCTGAGCTGTATCAACTCGACATCTCTGGTTTTTACGTCAAAGTTTTTCACCCTGCCGTTAACATACAAAACTTGTACGCCTTCATTATTACCGTAACGGGTTTCAATGTCATAAATTTCTAGGCCTGATGCGTTGGCTTCAAGGCCAATGGCTTTGTAAACGGGGGCTGTGCCAGGGAATTTCTCTACGATTTTTGCGCGAAATAAAAATGCAGCCAGAGCAAATACAGCCAGTATTACGAGCGTGACAACCCATATCATACTGACGCCAAGCAAGCGTCTGCGGGCTTTCTTGCGGTCAGCAGTTTCGCGGATAGCGGCATGGGCGCCAACGCCTGCTAGAACGTCATCATGACCATTTTCTAGATTGCCAAAAATGCTATCAGATTCATTGCCGGATAATTCGTTTTTAACATCTATATCAGAGACTGGTTCGCGGATGATTTCTTCGCGTAACTCTGTGTTTTTTTCTGCATCGTCCAAGCTGAGTGCATCAGGTTCTGCAGCAACAAACCACGTGGCAGAACATTGGGAACAGCGCACAGTTCTGCCATTGGAACCAATAGCATCGTCGGCTATTTGAAAGCGTGTTGCACATTCAGGGCACGTAAGAATCATTCGATTTTCCGAATCAGTTATGAAAAGAATGTGGCGTCGCCGTGAGAAAATGTCTAGGGTGAATATGAAGCGTGATATGAAGCGTCAAAACAAACATAAAAACACGGGCCTGCACATCAATATTTCACAACAAATCCCCAACGCAGAATCTGATGCCAATATTCATTTTGAGCGGGTCGGATTTCGTTATGACCGTGAGGGCGAGATACTCAGCGATGTTAGTTTTTCATTACCGCCTAAGTCTATGACATTTATTATCGGGCCTTCGGGCGCTGGTAAAAGTACATTGCTAAAGCTCATTTATTTAAACATGCGCCAATCCCGTGGTCACATTACTCTGTTTGGACGCGATACGTCTCAAATTGACCGCAAAGAAATCCCGGCATTAAAAAGACGTATGGGCATTGTTTTGCAGGACTTTCGTCTCATTGATCATTTGAGTGTGTTTGAAAATGTCGCTTTGCCTCTACGGGTCGCAGGACGCAAACGAGCCGACTATAAAGACGATGTATTGGGTCTCTTGAAATGGGTTGGTTTAGGCCACCGCGCCCATGCTCTGCCGCCGACATTGTCAGGTGGTGAGAAACAGCGCGCCGCCATTGCCCGCGCGGTAATCACCAAGCCCGACATCCTGATTGCTGACGAACCTACGGGGAATGTTGATGGAGATATGGGGCGTAGATTAATCCGCCTGTTCACCGAGCTAAACCGGCTTGGTACCACCACGATTATCGCTACGCACAATACGGCTCTCATTCCTGAGGACGCGAATATCTTGTCCATAGAGCACGGGCAGGTCACGGGGACAATTAGTGGTGAGCAAATTGACTGATATGAGCAAACAACACGCAGAGCTAACGGCCAATACCCAAGCTATGAAGACGCAACCCATATTGCCCTATGACAAGAAAAATGACCGTCCATTATTCATGGTGCTGGTTATATTGGCTTTCCTCGCCACATTAACTTTGCTGGCAACGGCGTCCGGATATCGGGCGGCTGTCGGCTGGGAAAATAATTTGCAGGGCCGTCTCACTGTGCAGATTAAACCAAGCGCAACACTTGCTGGCAAAACTGCAGATAAAATTGATGACAAAGCTGAACGCGCTAAAACTATTTTGGCGGAACTTACGCCAGTAAGCTCGGTCACGATTTTACCGTCTGAGCATTCAAAAGCATTGTTAAAACCGTGGCTCGGCGATGCGCCTTTACCCGATGATTTACCACTGCCGATATTGTTGGATGTGCAACTGAATCCCGGGCAAACTCTTGATGCCAAGCAAGCGGCGCTCTTGTTGTCAGATGCTGGCATCCGCGCCGATATTGATGATCACAGTCAATGGAATAAAGAGATCAAACGCACGACGAGTGCGGCACTGCTATTGTCATATTTGGCGCTCGGTCTGATCATTATTGCTAGTATCGCCGCCTCCATATTTGCCACCCGCGCAGGCTTAACGTCACAGCGCCGTTTGATGGATGTCTTGCATCAGGTCGGGGCGCCGCCAGACTATACTGCGCGTTTGCTCAGCACGCGCTTTGCGACATCGGGGTTTAGAGCGGGGGCAATGGGTGCTATAATGGCATTATTGGTATCGGTATTGGTTGGTATGATGTTTTCTACGTCCAGCGGGTTTTCTTATTTCTTACCGGGCCTGCATTTGTCGCTGACGGATATTTTCTTAGTGATTGCTGTGCCGAGCATTTTGGCACTGATCATAGCTATTACAAGTTGGCGCACGGTGATAAAAACTCTTTACCGTGAGATTTATCCATGAGTAAGTCGACGCAACCTGCAAAATCTCTGAATAACAACAGCCGTGTGCATGGAGCTCTGTTCAAGGTTTTCAAATTTTTATTCGGGTTTGGAACTACATTACTGATTTGTGGTTTCGTCTTGTTTGTTACCTATATTTCAACGGCCAAACCACCTGCAGCACTGCCAAAAGTTGACGGGGTCGTTGTCCTGACCGGTGCAGATGGGTCACGGCTTTTGGTTGGTGCCGAGCTTTTGCAAAAAGGCCACGGCGAACGCTTGTTAATATCCGGAGTAAACCCCACGATTAAACCTGCGCAAATACAAGGCTTACTTAAGCTCGGATCTGAGCAATTTAACTGTTGTGTTGATTTGGATTATGAGGCTGAAAATACCTTTGATAATGCACAGGAAACGGCTAATTGGGCCAAAGCATTAGGCTATGAAAAAATCTTGTTGGTGACTTCCGCCTATCATATGCCGCGCGCCAAAATGGAAATTGCGTCTGCTATGAACGATATAGAGATTGTCTCCTATCCGGTTGTCACCGAACGTTCCGTTGATACCCCTTGGTGGGGCGGATGGGATAACACCAGGCTTCTAGTGCGCGAGTACGGGAAATTACTGGTAAGCTATGCCCGTGAGCCAGGGAAGCGTCCTACCAGACAGAAGTTGAAGCCATCTGATGGGTAAGGGAAAAACGAAATCGGCGGTGCGGAAACGGGTTGCTTTTCCGCGTGTGGTTATTTTTTGTTTGCTGATACTTGTTTTGATTATGGGGGCGTGGATTTTTGTGCGGGGGGCACTGGTCTCAGGGCTCATCAGTAGTATCACGAATTTGGAGAACCAAAATTACCAAGTGAGCCACGACGGATTGAGCGTAGATGGCTTCCCGTTTTCAGTAAATGCAGAAATGCGCAATGTTACTGTGCGTGCGCCTATGAGTGAAACCCCTGACCCAACTCAAAATTGGTTCGTAACATCCGATAGCCTTCGCATGTATAGCGCAACCGTAACGCCCTTATCATGGAATATAGAACATAGAGGTCAGATGCGTATTGATATGCATGGCCGTAATGGTGAGCGTTACACATTCGATGTGACGCCGGCGACAATGGATGGGCGGGCGACTTACTCTTTAGGCGGGGTTTTAAAATCTGCACATATAAAGATTGCTCAAGCGCAACTGGATTCTTTGGTGGGAACACCGCCGATAATTAGTCAATTTGATCAAATCGTTGCCCATGTAAATGTTTCACAGAATACGGGGCATATCTTAATGTCCGGGTCTGATTTCCGTTTGTCGCCAAAAATTCCAAATATGCTCGACACTATAGTGGGGCGCAAATTGGTTTTGGTTGAGCTGGATGCAAATGTCGACAATTGGTCACTATTGGAAACAAAAGGAACCGAGCCGTGGATTGCAGCCAATAGCAGAATTCAGTCAGACCATTGGGCCGTACAGTGGGGCCGTGCGGATATAATCGGTAATTTTGACATTATATTTAAAAACGGCCTACCCGAAGGCAGTGTTCAAATCCGCCTCAAAAAACCTAAAGCATTGCTTCAACAATTAATCGATAACGGACTAATTGATGAACAATATACATCTCTGGCTAAAACGCTCGTTGCTCTGCAAAAAACAGAACCCGACGGGCGCAAGTCAATAGACATCACCATCAAAGACGGTGTGGTGAAAGCAGGCTTTATACCGATTTATAAATTCTGAGGCTTGGAGCGTTCCAAAGAATAGTGAGTTAAAGAACGGCTAGGATACAGTCCGCTAATCGGTCAATAGTTTCGGTGCGGGCACCGGCAATATTGATACGGCCAGAATTTAGCAAAAACACCGAATGCTCACTGCGCAGTTTTTCGGCTTGTTCAGGGCTAACGGGGAGCAGCGAGAACATGCCTTTTTGCGCCGTAATAGCTGCTGCCATTTGTTCCGCACCTTGAACACGCAAGGCATCTCCGAGAGATGCTCGCAAGCCGGACATACGTATGCGCATGCCTTCTAATTCGGTTTTCCAATCAGAAGTAAGGTCTGGGTCTGCCAGAATTTTAGCCACCAGAGCCGCGCCGTGATCTGGCGGCATGGAGATCATGCGGCGCATGGTCAGCCCAATTTGGCCATTGGCTAGGTCTGCGTCATCTGGTGTGGCACACAGCGCCGCAACTAAGCCGACACGCTCTTTATATAGGCCGAAATTTTTCGAGCAGGATGCAGCCAATACCAACTCTGGAAATAGCCCCGAGAGCAAGCGCAATCCGTAGCTGTCTTGGTCAAGCCCATCGCCTAGGCCCGCATAAGCCAAATCAACAAAAGGCAGCAGGTCTTTCTCTAACATCAAATCTGCAATGGCTTGCCATTGGGCTTCGCTAAGGTCTGCACCCGTCGGATTATGACAACAGCCGTGCAGAAGAACAGCATCGCCAGCTTTGGCATGGTTGCGTAATTCCGCGCACATGTCTTCAAAATCAATGCTTTGGGTTTCTTTATTATAATAGGGGTATTGTTTGATGGGCAATCCGGTCGAGCCAATAAGCGGCTGGTGATTGGCCCAAGTGGGTGTGCTGACCCAAATTGTGGCTGACGGGTTGGCGAGCTTGATAAGCTCTGCACCAAGCCGTAGTGCACCAGAACCACCTGCCGCTTGCGCCATCGCCAGACGGCCAGATGTGACGGCTTCACTGTCTGCGCCAAACATTAATTTTGAAAACAGGCTATTGAATGCAGCATTGCCGTGAATGCCCACATATTTCTTGGAAGTTTCTTCGGCAAGCAAGAGCGTTTCGGCTTCTTTTACCGCGCGCATCACCGGCGTCGCACCGATTTTGTCTTGATAGATACCAACACCCAAGTCGATTTTGTTTGGGTTAGTATCGGCCGCCGCCAATTTGATCATGCCTACAATGGCATCAGGTGGGGTCGCGCAGAGAGTTTCAAACATTTTTGCCTCTTTTGAAAATTACAATTCTCGCTAACTGATTTAGATCATAATGAAAAGATACAAATTGCCGCATGAAAAGAATAATGTGCTGCTTAAGGAAGTCATATTCAAAAGAACGTCAGTTTTCTCTTTGCAATTCAGGAGCCAGCCCCTATGGTTTCGCAAAATTATAAACAAAATGGGGAATATATCCGTGGAAAAATTTAATGAAATTGTGGCTATGTTGGCCGACGAATATTTTTGGGGTTCTTTGAATTCAATTTTTGGATTGAAGATACCGCTCTTGGGCGACATGCCGATTTTGGCCATACTTTTGCTGGGAACAGGTATTTATTTAACGGCAATTTTGCGGCTCATGCCGATCTTACGTATTCCCGCAGGTTTTGCTTTGTTGTGGAAGGGCCGTAAAGCCGAAAAAGGTGAAGAAGGGCAAATTACGCCGTTCGCCGCTTTGATGACCGCGCTGTCTTCAACTGTCGGTACAGGTAATTTGGCAGGTGTTGCTACCGCCATTACACTTGGTGGACCGGGTGCTATCTTTTGGATGTGGATGACTGCCCTTGTCGGTATGGCGACTAAATATGCAGAATCGTTGTTGGCGGTTCGTTACCGTGAAGTTGACGAAGATGGCAATTTCAAAGGTGGCCCCATGTATTATATTAAAAATGGTCTTGGTCCTAAATGGAAGTGGTTAGCGGTTATCTTCTCTGTTGGTGCTATGGCATCAGCTGTGACCGCAGGGAATATGGTGCAATCAAATGGTATTGCTGAAGTCGCTAATGAAAGCTTTAATGCACCTCCTATTGCAACCGGCTTGGTTTTAGCTGCATTGGCTTTTGTGGTCATTATTGGCGGTATCAAAAGTATCGGTAAATTTGCTTCAAAACTGGTTCCGTTCATGGCGTTCAGCTATATCGCGGCAGCCATTATTGTGCTTATCATGAATGCTTCTGGAATTCCGGGGGCTTTCAAGCTGATTTTTGACGGTGCCTTTAATGGCAGTGCTGCGGCTGGCGGTTTCTCTGGTGCTATTGTTGCATTGGCAATTCGCGCCGGTATTGCGCGTGGCCTATTTTCAAACGAAGCGGGTCAAGGTTCTGCGCCTATCGCCCACGCTGCGGCTAAAACCAAAGATCCGGTACAGCAAGGCACGATTGCAATGCTTGGTACATTCATTGATACAATTGTGATTTGTACAATGACGGCTCTCGTCATTCTAACGGTCAAAGGTAATTTCACCACAGACGTCAATGGTGTTCAACAAGCAGTAGACTTTGCTTGGCAATCCAACCTTGAAGGGGCGCGCATTACTTCCGCCGCTTTTGAGGCGGGTATCCCGGGCGGTGGTTTGATCATTACATTTGCATTAATGGTCTTTGCCTTCACGACGATTTTGGGCTGGTCCTATTATGGTGAGCGGGCGATATCATTCCTGTTCGGCGAAAAGGCCGTATTCCCGTTTCGTATTATCTGGTGTATCTTCACCTTTGGTGGGGCGATGCTAACGGTGCAATCGGTTTGGAAATTAGGTGATATTGGCAATGCGGTTATGGCTGCGCCGAACTTGATAGCCGTATTGTTGTTGTCAGGCGTAGTCGCATCGATGACACGCGGCGGTGAATATCACCGTAAGGTTCAACCACACGACGAAAGTGCACACGCCAAAGGTTTGCACAATGTGGACGGAGAGGCTTAAGGGTTATCCACTTAAACAAAAAAAGCCCCCATTGTTGGGGGCTTTTTTTTATGGCTGAAGATGCAGGAAAACCCCCGTGTTTATTGGGTGTCGCTTGGGCGTGTTATTTTATCCAACTACGGGTTAGATTCGATTGCACGGCTTGTAATCTGGAGAAGTTATCGAAGGACATGTTGTTGCCTTCTAACGCTGCGATTTCGTTGAGTTCATAGAGCAGGGTACGTTTGTTTTGGTCAGCGATCTGGCTTTCGATGAAGGTGATAGCGACATGACGCTCACCTTTTGTCACTTCTTCTACTTCGTGTAGTGTGCTTGAAGGATAGACAATTGCATTACCGGGCTTACATTTAAATCGCAAATCGGCTGTGCCAAGCTGCACATGCAAAGCGCCGCCTTCATAGCTGTCAGGTTCGGAGAGGAAAATCGTACAGCTGACGTCCGTCCTTAATATTTGCTTGGGTAAAGTAATTGTCGCACTGTCGGCATGCAGCCCGTAATTCATGCCTTCTGCGTGGCATGTCATTAAAGGGGGCGCAACATTTTTTGGGAACGCAAAATCGCGAAACTCTTGGCTCGTCATAAGGGCATCCATCAAAATTTTAGATGATTTCGCATAAGCCGCAGAATCGTGTAGTTGCAAATTGTTTTTAACTTTTGAGTGAGGGTTGCTAATTTTACCGTCCACATAATGTGCCGATTTGCTTATCTCACGTAAGGTGGCGACTTCTTGATCGGTGAGCAGTTGAATTTCTTTAAACATTACGGACCCTCATTTGTAAAACCAACGATAGTGTCTATCAGTGGGTGGGTTTTTGCAAGACCCGTAACCCAATTTGTGGTTTGCTTAATTTCAGTGGCAAATTCCGTGCGAGCTTGCTGTAATAATTGTCGGCGCAGGTCTGGACTGTAATCGTGCTCAGGTGCTTTGGAATAGCTATTCATGATGGGGCCTGAAACTAACCTGTCTGCAGTTTCTGATGTCATGGGGAGGCCGAAATGCTCGGCAATTTTCACCAGTTCCGATTTTGGGCTATTTAAAAAAACATCAAAGTCGTGCCAATATATATTGCTTGGTTCTTGCTGTTCATAGGTCTGCATAAGGGTAGACATTTCGCAAAGCCAGCCAAGTGCAATTTGTTGAACATGGGATAATTCCCAGAGATTGCCCAGATGTGTGTTTTGGGATGCGCCATTAGGGGGGGGCAGTTTCTTGTTTAAGCGCAAAAGCCGCGCGCCTGCTAATTGGCTGGCCTCTGCACGTGAGCCTTCACCGGCTAATATGGTTTCTAAGTATTTGTTCAAGGATACATAAAGGAACAGTGCTTTGTTTTCTGCATCTAGCAGTTCATGAGCAATTTCACTGACAAAGCTGCTCGCCTTAATCATCACTCGTTGCTGTTCACTAAAAGTCCGGGATAGCCAAGATATAGCTAGTTTTGCTCTGAGCGTGTATTGTTCAGGTGACCACGGGGATTGAGGTTGATGCTGAATTTGTGAAATTTCGGCAAGATCTCGTAATATCTGTGGCTCTCGCAAAGCAAGTACATTCGGATGCTCGCCTAAAAGCCTCGATATAAGTGTTGAGCCTACATGTCCGATATGAAAAATGTAATTGGGGGTGGTGCGCTTTGGCAGAGGGGTGTCAGCAAGCGCGCTCCACGTAACCGTTTGTCGCTGCAATTTTGGTGTAATGATTCTTTGGTCGAGAAAGCTTGCAGATTTATAATCTTGCTCGCTGAGCCGCGATAATAAAATCTGATCTGACGGGATATTCAACAAATGCGGAAAAAGTTCTGCATTGCGGCTAAAGAGTATTGCAAAGTCACTGTTCATTATGCTCATTTAACTCTCATAGGTGAGATTAGGGGGTGAATTACCCAATTATATATAGTCTTTAAGAGGTGCAGCATGCGCATGCAAGGTGCAGTCTGGAGCTTGCTATGGAAAGTTATGGCCCTGTTAAGCGGTTTTTTTGCCGATACGAAACAACCTGAAAAAACTCTTAAAAAACTTCAAGACTCTTGTTGACGTTAGAGAATCTCCTGTTATGTTCCCGCTCGCTGAAGGAATTGATGTCAGATTCACTGAGATTTGAGACCCCTTTCTTGGCGAAAAGTTTATATATTTGCTCCGAATTTCGACGGTTTTGTCGGGACTAGGGGTGGTTTTGCGTAAAGCGCCTTGTTTTAAAGCCTATTTAATGGGTGATGAGGTGGCCGTTTTGCGCGTTTTGTGCAGGAAGTTTTATGCGACCTGCGCGTCATTTGTCCGTGCTTTAACTGGCACATATTAATAAGAGGCCTTTATGCCAACAGTATCACAGCTCATCCGGAAGCCCCGGAAGCCAAAGCCAAAGCGGAACAAGGTTCCTGCTATGGAAGCATGTCCGCAAAAACGCGGCGTGTGTACACGTGTTTATACCACGACACCGAAAAAGCCGAACTCGGCTCTTCGGAAAGTGGCAAAAGTGCGTTTGACCAACGGTTTTGAAGTTGTGTGCTATATTCCTGGTGAAGGCCATAATCTGCAAGAGCATAGTGTTGTGCTCATTCGCGGTGGTCGGGTCAAAGACTTGCCGGGTGTTCGCTATCACGTTCTGCGTGGTGTGTTGGATACCCAGGGTGTTAAAGATCGTCGTCAACGTCGTTCCAAATACGGCGCTAAGCGTCCTAAGTAAGACCAGAGAGAATAAAGGTAGTATATAATGTCACGTCGTCACCGCGCAGAGAAACGGGAAATTCTTCCAGATCCAAAGTTTGGAGATCTTGTCCTGTCTAAATTTATGAACGCTATCATGCTGGACGGAAAGAAATCCGCAGCTGAGAAGATCGTTTACGGAGCTATGGATATCGTTGAGAGCCGGGCTAAGTCTGAGCCGCTACGTATGTTCCATGACGCTCTTGAGAATATCAAGCCGTCCGTTGAGGTGCGGTCTCGTCGGGTTGGTGGTGCAACTTACCAAATCCCTGTTGAGGTTCGTAATGAGCGTAAACAGGCTCTGGCCATTCGTTGGTTGGTGTCTGCGTCTCGTTCACGTAACGAAAATACAATGCGCGAAAGATTAGC
>Ga0209345_10005528_pt1 | contig 11693 bp, 9 predicted proteins | sample Cruoilmetagenom7_FD_187294 | JGI IMG/M metagenome (GOLD analysis project Ga0209345, IMG submission 187294) | Oil polluted marine microbial communities from Coal Oil Point, Santa Barbara, California, USA - Sample 7 (SPAdes) (version 2) | ecosystem: Environmental > Aquatic > Marine > Oil seeps ...
GGCCAGGCATCCTGAACTTCCAGTCATTATCATGACAGCCCACTCGGATCTTGATAGTGCTGTGGCTTCCTACCGGGGTGGCGCCTTTGAGTATTTACCCAAACCTTTTGATATAGATGAGGCCATAGCCCTGGTTCAAAGAGCCATTGCCTACCGCCACGAACAGGATGAAAAACTCCAACAACCCAATGTCAGCAAAATGCCGGAAATTATCGGTGAAGCCCCTGCCATGCAGGAGGTTTTCCGAGCTATTGGTCGTCTGTCTCAATCCAATATTACCGTTTTAATCAATGGTCAATCCGGCACGGGAAAAGAATTAGTAGCCCATGCCCTGCATCGTCATAGCCCCCGCGCCGGAAAACCTTATGTGGCCTTAAATATGGCGGCTATCCCAAGAGATTTAATTGAGTCAGAACTTTTTGGTCATGAAAAAGGCGCTTTTACCGGTGCAAGTACATTACGTAAAGGGCGTTTTGAGCAGGCAAATGGCGGCACGCTGTTTCTTGATGAAATTGGCGATATGCCCATAGATGCTCAAACTCGATTGCTCAGAGTGCTTGCCGAAGGTGAGTTTTACCGGGTAGGGGGTCATGTTTCTGTCAAGGTTGATATTCGTATCATTGCAGCCACCCACCAAAATCTCGAAGATCTGGTCTCGGAAAATCGCTTCAGGGAAGACCTTTTTCATCGTTTGAACGTGATACGTATTCATATACCAAAACTGTCAGATCGGCGCGAGGATATTCCTCAATTGGCAGAACATTTTTTAAATCAGGCCGGGAAAGAGCTCAGCACGGAACCAAAACAGCTTCGCCCTGAAACCACAGAATACCTTTCTCGCCTCAACTGGCCTGGCAATGTTCGCCAGCTGGAAAATACCTGTCGCTGGTTAACGGTAATGGCCTCAGGCAGGGAAATTCATATCACCGACCTTCCCCCGGAATTACAACTACAAAGAATGGAAACTGAGTCTGGAAACAATTGGGAGAAAGCTCTAAAAAACTGGGCAAATCAACAGCTTAGCTGTGGCTCACAAAAACTTCTGGATACTGCGGTGCCCACATTCGAAAAAATCATGATTGAAACGGCACTGAGCCATACCCGTGGACGCCGCCGGGATGCTGCCGATTTACTGGGCTGGGGTAGAAATACGCTGACAAGAAAGATCAAAGAACTGCAAATAAGCCATGTAGATGAAAGTAGCGCTCGCTAGCCCGGATATTTCATGAATACGCTACAATTCACCTTGTAGCCGGCATAATTGCTGGGATTGTTTCCTTTACGCTAAAAGACAGTTTGTACCATGCTCGCCGCTTGCCAAATGCTAACGTGTTCTGATACGTAAGGAACGCACATGCTCCTTTCAAGCTATGAATAACCAGGTATTCCAGTCGCGAGCACGTTCCTTACGCATCAGCCCGGCGTTATCACCTCGGCAATTCACGAAATATCCGGGCTAAATTTAGTATCATTCAGAGCACCTTCTTAAGGCGTTTTTAACTCGATTCCTGATACTCCCCAGTGATACCCCATCGAATTCATCAATCCGATTAGCGGTAGAAAAAACTGACAATATCCACTCACGTCACTGATCAAAAACCCTGAAAAATTATATACTTAAAGTGAAGCCCAAAATTTTGCTGCGATGAGTTGTTGCCTGCGAAAAATATATCAACCTGACAATAATCGAGTCAAGCCATGAAAACATCTTTTACCACACACAATTTGATTGCATACACTCTGTTTTTGGTTTTTTGTACTCTGCTTTTTATAAATCCCGCCAATGCAACCATGCAGCTAAGTGATGCCATAATATTTTTTGAACCCAACAAACCTTCAAGACATGACATTACAATTTTTAATCCTGACGATGAAGATCTGTATGTCAAAATTGAACTCTTTGAAGTTAGAAACCCCGGCCTGCCCAATGAAGAAAGGATTGCAGTCACCAACCCGGATGAAATATCCCTGCTCATCACTCCTAACAAATTACTCATTCCAGCTTACGGCCAAAAATCCATTCGACTGATTAATGTAAAACCCCACGGAAAAACTGAAAGAGTTTTTCGAGCGACCGTCACCCCTGTCACAGGAAAAGCGGTGGCCACTCAATCCGGAATAAAATTAATGATTGCTTATGGCATTTTAATTTTTGTACTGCCAGAAAAACCCAATGGTGAATTAGTCGTTACACGCACAGGAACAAAATTTCATGTGAAAAATATTGGCAATACTAATACCGTTTTAACTAAAGGCAAACAATGTTCGAGACCAAAAGGCAAAGAAAAAAATGATTGTCTTGAACTTAAAAGCAAGCGCATTTATCCAAGCGAAGAATGGACTCAGGACTTACCCAAAGACGCGCCCGTTGAATACACTTTAAAAACTGGCAACAAATTTTCAGTCGTCGTTTATCCTTAACTCATCTATTGATACCATGAGCCGGGTAAATATTAAATGATTTGCTTTGGTAGTAAAGTGAGCGTTCTTTCTGGACGGCACTCTTTATTACGTAACTTCTTACAACTGCGTAAACCCTTGCTCAAAATATTACCTGGTTGTTTTTTAATTTTTTTTAGTCTCATAAGCCTGGCAAGCGAAACGAAAGACAAAAAACCTATTTTTCTTGCCCAAAGCGGCCCGCCACCAGGATTTGAAGATTTACTGGAGCCCCAAACCACCGCTATCGATATTTATTATGGCCAGCGTTATCTGGTAACAACTTTGGCCACGTACACGCCAAATTTTTTAGAACTGCATACTCCTCAACAAGTAATAAACTTAATTCCGGACATCCTTGATCAAAAAAAGATACTGAAAGCTCTATCTGAGCCTTTATTAAATAATGCCAGCTTAATATGTCATGGCAATAGAACTACGAACTGTGGCTCATTAACACCTGAGATAGCAGGTGTTATTTTCAATCCTGATGAGTTCAGAGCCAATATTTTTATTAACCCTTTATTTTTAGCAGTGTCCAATGCCATGGATGATAAGTATCTCCCGCCATCAATGTCTGACTGGTCATTTATACAAATGCTCAATGGCTCATTATCTGGTCAAACCGAACAAGATGATCACTATTCAATTTCTGGCATAAGCACAGTAGGTAAATATCAACGTCGCTTCCAATCCCAATGGGTTCAAAGCGATACCTCTAACTTATATCTGGAGACCCTGAACTACGAAGAAAACTATCAACAATATTTATTTCAGGGAGGATTATTTCGTAGCCAATCCTACGGTCTTAATTTTATCAGTCAACAACGTATTTTTGGTGGCAATGCCAGTACAACACTAGAAACGCGCACCGACCTGGCAATTGCAAGAGGCTCTGAAATACAGGTTTTTTTCTCCAGTCGCAGCAGAGTTGAAATTTATAAAGACGATCGCCTTATTGATACCGGTTTTTATGACATTGGCAACCAAATACTGGACACGTCCCGCTTCCCGGAAGGCTCTTACAATGTGATTCTGAAAATCCTGGAAGACAGTGGTGGTGAAAGGGAAGAAACTATTTTCTTCTCTAAATCCAGAAGATTACCTCCTATCGGTTCACCACAATATTTTATCGAGCTGGGTAATGTAATTTTAGACCATGAAAATAATTTTTTTCCTGAACTCTCAAAAGCATGGGCGCTACGCTCAGGATATTCAAAACGATTAAGTAATAAAATCGGATTAAGTGCAGGCGGCTTGATTACCAATGAAATCTTGTTAACCGAGCTTGGTGTTTTTCATTTTGGATTAAATTACGATATTGAGTCCAGCCTGATGATTTCCAGTAAAAAAGATACTGGTCTACTTTTTAACAGCCATTACAGAATAGGAAACTTCTCGACTTATTTAAATTATCGCCAGGTATCGTCTGGCGAAGATACTGATCTTGACCCTCTTGCCCCACTAGAGCCTTTAGATCAGTGGGATCCAGTACCTCTTTCAACAACGCAAAGCAATATGGGTATAAATGCAACAATAGGTTCCGGATCACTTAGTTTTCAATACCGAATAAACGAAAGTGATAATCAGGAATCACAAAATGGTTATAGCTTACGTTATATGCAGGGTTTTCGTACAAAAAGCTCAATGAGCCTTCAGTTTAGCGCTGAAATTAGTGATTTTGATAATGGTTCCCGCTTACTTTTTGGTTTACAACTCATTCATCAGAAAAACCGCTGGAGCAATAACTTTCAAAGCAATTACGAAAGCCAGGAAGATGAATTGGGTGAATCGAATAGTGGCCTAACACTCAGTGGCTCCTCACGCTGGTCAGATGGCGAAAAATTTGACAGTGATGTTCGAGCCACATTAAGAGCCGGTCATGTCATTAATCGGGATTATGTAGGCGGCGACATTGTCTATGATTCCAGTAAGGGGGCCAGCAACTTTGCCATTGAAAATGGATCAGATAATGGCAATGGCTACACCCTTTATACAGGCAACGCCTCATTCAGTTTTGCTAAACAAAAAAATAATTTTGCTTTTGGTGGCAGCAAAATAAACAACAGCGCGGTAATAATTGATTTAACTGGACAAGCCAAAGATGCAAGTTTTGATGTGTATATCAACAATCAAAAGCACAGTCGCATCAAGGCTGGACGACGCTCTATTATCACCCTGCCGCCCTTCAGAACCTATTACATTTCATTAAAAGCCACATCTTCCGTAAATTCTTTTGTGGAGTTTGATAATAAACCCGAAGTTGTTACCCTGTATCCAGGAAACGTTCATTACTTATCATGGCACATTGATAAACTGGTTATCGTGTACGGCATGGTAAGCAACTCATCTGGTGAGGCCATAAAAAATGCCCGCATAGAAGGCGCTAAAGGTCTCGCTTTCAGTAATAAAGCAGGGGTTTTCCAGGCTGAAATAGGCCCTGAAACTGACATTTTAGATTTTAAAACGACCAATGAAAAATGCTACGTCAACATCCCTTCCCTGCCGACAGACCAGAGTATGGTGAATTTAGGTAAATTGATTTGCCATTAGATAAATATTTAACTTAAGCCTAAAACTCAGTTGAATTGGTAAACCTAGAAAACACAGTTGAGCATAAACCTTAATAAATATACACTGCCCCGGCACGGCTGTTTAAATTGTCACCTTCTCCAGTACCATCGTTACTGATCCCGGTAAAACTGCTATTTTCACCAAGAGCGCCTATAGCCATAATACTGGCATCGTCGGACAAACTTACAGAGAATCCAAACTCATCATTAGATGCAGGGTTTTTAGCCTTCATTAAATTGGTTTCATTCCAGACACTGCCACTGCAACTGAAAACATAAGCTGCACCAGCACTACTAGCCCATTTATTGACATTTTCCGCCCAGGTGCTACCACTGCGGCTGTAAACATACATTGCCCCATAAACAATAGAAGTGGACCCCAGTAGTTGGACAGCAGTTGGCGGAAGTTAAGGCGTTATTTTCTGTATAATTATCTTTATTGAAAATAGGAGTGCAGAAAATGAGCAGGAAACGCAGGAATCATTCGCCTCTCCAACCTACATATTTTGCGGTTCACACATATTATTACAGATACGGGATGTGTAAATTTGTATCTTATTGTTATCGCTATCCATCCAGGTTCTCCAGGATTATTCAGGCATAATGGTAAGCGTTAATGTATCTCCATAGACACCGCCATAAATGAAATTTGCTGTAGCTGCTTCAATATAAACTGAGGCGTTCATAGCTGCACACGCTGTGCTATACACATTAGTTCCCACAAAACCTCCACGAATAACACCTTCTGTTAAAGCTACACTCCCACTGCTAGCCCCAGGGCTATCTATAAAATAAACATTGTAATTGGCATTGGATGTACCAGAACTCAGGGTAAACAAACCGGTACCAGGGCTATTGCCTGATGAGGCGGTAATGGAATAAGTACCTCCGGCACCGTTGCGATAAACACAAAAATCATCGCTTCCCTGATAAAATAGTCCTGATAAAACCAGGGGAATATCATTCATACCATTAATTTGTACCACATCAGCTATGCTCATGCTCACGTCCACAGGACCCCGGCCAGCCCTGCTTTTGGGATCTATAAAAATCTTATGTCTAAAAGATCCGGTATAAATACCCGGATTTAAGATAGCAAGATCCGCACTGTCAAAAACAATTTGAAAGTTGCCATTTGATCCAGCGCAAGCAGTAGTAGCAATACCCGTTTGTCCAGTTAAATCCACTCCCAATGTGAGCTCCTGATTACCAGACACCCCGGCCTGATCATTGTAATACGCCCGAAAGGGAACCGCCGGATCAACTCCATTGCTGACGGTGAAACTACCACTCTGGATATTTACAACGTAGTCACAAGCTCCACCACAGCTTACATCTTCGCGAGTCACACAAATATCATCACTTGCTGTGAACACCGCAGAACCATCCCAAACACCTAAATTAATAGGGTCTACACCGGATACGGAAACATTAATGGGGGGCACAGAAAATACTGAAGGAGAAAATAAAATACAGGCAAATATTACAGACAATGACTGTCTGAAAACTTTATTTTTTTTTCTGGAAAAAACCTTCTTTGCCCTTTCCATAAAATATAACTAACTCCTTGAAGAAAAATAAATGGCAATATGTATAAAAAACATCTACTTCTTACAACATCTTTTTATAGATCTTGTTAATTCCTGCCAGATTATGAAAAAAGCCCCTGCACAGATCAGCTTAACAATCCACACAGGAGCTTTTATCAGCATATCGCTTTAAAGCTTTTAGTTAGGCGTAACCGTTAAATTAACAGTGTCCGCATATACGCCCGCTGGTACACCGGCGGTATTGAGGTCACTCACTTGAACGGCAAAGGCTGCATTGTTAGCTCCGCAGACTCCCAGGCCGACGGTGAAAGGAAAAGCACTTGCCGTTGATGTAGCGTAGGCCAAAGCCAAGCCACCTCCAGCAATCGTTGCATCAACGTCACTATCGAAACTAGCGCTATAAGGCAAAAAGTTGGTACCATCGGTTAAATTCATATTACCAACACCAGACGTCAATGCTACTTCATAGGTACCGCTTGCTGGTGTTCCATGCACGCAAAACGAAACATTTGCCTCAACACCACCCGTTACAAAGTTCATTACAATATCGGAGGTAATATTATCAATAACGATCAAAGAGGGTATGGTTACCTGTACGCCCACCTGACCTTGAGACGTGGCACCGGCAACACCGTCACTAAAAGCCTGGGCCGTTCCACTTGAAAGTGCCACACAACCACCTAAAGCCATAGCTGCACTTAATTTTTTTAAAGATATCTTCATTGTCATCCACCTTTATTTTCAATCTATTCGGTTAATATGCTAAAGCAGCTCCTCTGCTTGATTACGGTGACAAAATAAGTTTGGTTTTAAACACTTAGCTTTATCTTTTATGCAGTTCACAGATTAAAGTAATAATGGGATTGATCAAAGATAAACCAGACAAATGGTCTAGAATTTCGGACAGGATAATTCAGGTGAATTTTGTCGTTAAGGGTCTATTTTATAACTAAAAATCATGCTGTGTTATAAGCAAATTTAAGCTAAAAAAACCCATAACTTACTGATTTTGTTCTTGCAAAATACATAAAAAATTATATCCACATCTAAAACCTAAGCAACTGAAAGAATTAGGAAATATTAAGCTTTTTAAGCTGGAAACCGTTGCGGAATCCGTTCCACAATTACAAAATTAAATGGCATAAAACTGTTAAGCTTTATCTGTCTGTCGGATTTAAAATTCTCCTTTGAACCTAGAAACCTCAGTTGGGTGCGAAAAAGATGTGCGCCAATTGCGGTTTCTAGGTTGAATCAAATAGACTCCACATTTACTTATAATTCATTTTAGGTCAAAACCTTAACCATGCTGCACATCGTACTTTTTGAACCCGAAATCCCCCCCAATACCGGCAATATCATCCGACTTTGCGCTAATACGGGTTTTCAATTACATTTAATAGAACCCTTGGGCTTTGATCTGGATGATAAAAAACTACGACGTGCAGGTTTGGATTACGATGAATGGGCCAAAGTGATCATCCATAGCTCCTTTCAGGCGTTTATTGGCCAATACCCGGACACACGGATTTTTTGCTGTACTACCAAAGGAAAGAATTCTTATTCCGATATTTGCTATAGTGAGGGGGATGTTTTGCTTTTTGGACCGGAAACCCGGGGGCTGCCTGATGACATTTTACTGAATACTCCGAATCAGCACCTAATAAAAATACCCATGGTAAAACACTCCCGCAGCCTGAATTTATCCAATGCGGTAGCGATAATTACTTATGAGGCATGGCGCCAACTGAATTTTAGTGGCGCAAATGAATGAAACCCAGGCTAATGAACCTCGCTTGCTTCGTCTTTGGATTGCCGCTTTAGAGCTTCAGCATACAGAGCATCAAAATTAACCGGTGCCAATAAAAGCTGTGGAAAACTGCCACGATTAACCAGGTCTGAAATTGTCTCACGAGCATAGGGAAACAGCACATTAGGACAATAAGCTCCCATCAAATGCTGTATCTGCTCTGGAGGCATGCCTTTAATCAGAAAAATCCCGGCTTGTTGCACTTCTGCCAAAAAAGCGACCTTATCCAGGTTAGTGGCAGTCACAGTGATATTAAGCACAACCTCAAAGGTGTCCTCAGAAATTTTATTATTTTTGGAGTTTAAATCCAGCTTAATATCAGGTTTCCACTCACCCGTGAATGCATCCGGAGCACCCGGAACCTCAAAAGACAGGTCTTTTACATAAATACGCTGAAGAGCGAATTGTCCGGAAGGATCTGCTTGTGCTTCTGACATTGATGTACCCTTTATATCAAATTAAATTGCGAGTAGCGTTAAATTCAGTTTGTAATATTCATGATAAACCCTAGCTCAGGATCTTATCAGCGGCAAATTATCATTACGCCATCCCGACACGCCTCCAGATAAACGAACAACATGTTCAAAGCCAAGTTCTTTTAACAATCGGCCAGCAAAACCTGCGCTTTGGCCACTTTCACAAGCCACAATCAATGGCTTTGTTTTGAATTTCTCAAGCTCACCCGCACGTTCTTTTAAAGCACCAACGGGTATATTCAGTGCATCGGTAATATGGCCTTTTTGATACTCTTTTACTTCTCGAATATCCAGAACCTGGCCCTCTTCATTGTTAATAAGATTAATCGCCTCCTGAGTACCGACCGACGCCCCCGCACGGCTCATTTCCGTTTGAACCAGCAAGGCAAGTAAAACTGCAAAAGAGGATGCCAAAATCCAATGATTAATAATAAATTCTACAAACTGTTCCATAAAAAGAGTTAACTTATAGTTAGGGTACTTCCACTCCAGCGCTCTTCGCCAGAGCCCTTTCGTTAGTGTACTTTAAAATTAAATGCCAAATCTTACAGACTAATGCTGAAAAAGGAAATTATACACTTCTGACAAGCCAGTGTCCTTACCCTGGGTATTTTTAGAGATTCTCTTAAAGTAAATATGTTATTTTTCCGGCATTTTAGTACTCGCAATCATCCTGGGCTATAGGATCCTGAAAAAGATTGCAGGGCCACGAAAATCCACAAATAATAGCCATTTTCAAGCAAAATAGTTAAAATGCAAGCTAGCCCGGATATTTCGTAGTACCTGCCCTTATTATACAAAACCCGATGGAGCGCTCAGCATTAATGGCAACGTCAAAAGATTGCAACTTGCAACGCAAAACCTATTTGCTAATCATTCTGGATGGTTTTGGATGCAGGAAAGAAAGCGATCATAACGCCATTTTGTCCGCAAAAACACCTCATATCGATCATTTAATTGCCACGTGCCCTAATGGACTCATTTCCAGCTCAGGTAATGATGTAGGCTTGCCCCATGGCCAAATGGGCAACTCCGAAGTAGGCCATATGAACCTGGGGGCCGGGCGAATTGTTTACCAGGATTTTACCCGTATCGGCAAATCCATTAAAGACGGTGACTTTTTCAAGAATAATGTTCTTATTGATTCCGTAAATAAAGCCGTCAATAAGAATAAAGCCGTGCATATTCTGGGGCTTCTTTCATCAGGTGGCGTTCACAGTCATATTGACCATATCAGCGCAATGATAAATCTTGCCCATCAACAAGGCGCGAAAAAAATTTACCTTCATGCCTTTTTGGATGGAAGAGATACCCCTCCGAAAAGTGCATTACCCTGGCTGAAAAGAATTGATGAGCAATTCAACACACTAGGAACGGGTCGCATTGCCTCCATTGTTGGTCGCTACTATGCCATGGATCGTGATAATCGCTGGGATCGTGTCGAAAAAGCTTACCGCATGCTAACTGAAAATAAAGCGCCCTATCTTAGCCGCAATGCCTCAATGGCTCTTGAACTTGCTTATGAACGGGATGAAAACGATGAATTTGTTCAGCCCACTGTCATTCAGGATGAACAAGATGAAGCAGCAAACATTTGCGATGGCGATAGCGTTATTTTTATGAATTTTCGAGCCGATCGGGCTCGGGAAATTACTCGAGCCTTTGTGACTAAAGGTTTTAAAGATTTTCATCGGGTAAAACATCCAAAACTGGCCGAGTTTGTTATGCTGACTGAATATGCGAATGATATTGAAACCCCTTGCGCCTTCCCCTCAAATAGCTTGCAAAATGTGCTCGGAGATTACATTTCATCACTTGGTAAAACTCAACTCCGAATTGCTGAAACAGAAAAATATGCTCACGTGACTTTTTTCTTCAGCGGTGGTCGTGAAGAATGTTTTCCTGGTGAAGACCGAATTCTCATTAAATCTCCCGATGTTGCCACCTATGATATGCAACCGGAAATGAGTGCGCCTAAAGTTACCGACAAATTAATTGAAGCCATTGAGGGCAAGCATTATGATCTGATAATCTGCAATTATGCCAATGGTGACATGGTGGGCCATACGGGTAATTTTGATGCGGCCGTAAAAGCAATTGAGGCACTGGATGGCTGTATTGGACGTATTGCTCATTGCATTCAAAATACCGGTGGAGAATGTTTAATTACTGCAGACCATGGCAATGCCGAACAAATGCTTGACTCTGAATCTGGCCAGGCCCATACAGCTCATACTACCGGTCCAGTGCCGCTCATTTATATTGGTCGCCCGGGTGCCTCACTACAGACAAAGGGTGGCGTTTTGTCTGATATTGCACCCACACTATTGTCTATGATGGGAATTTCACAACCTGAAGAAATGACAGGATCCAGTTTGATAACTTTTGAACCCAGTTAAACCCCATTTGATGCTCCTTATACATTCAAATAAAAATTCTACCGAGTCCGGAGCCAGGTTTATTTATTATTCCGGGTTGTTGTTGCTGATTTTCTTGCTCAGCCTGAACTACCAATACGCCTGGGCAGCCAATAACAAAGATCCTGAGAAAACCAAAAAAGAATTAAAAAACCTGAATAAAAAAATTGCCAAACTTCAAAAATCACAAAATAAAAATATAAATAAACGCAATAAAACCCAAGAAAAACTTAAAAAAACTGAAGTTGAAATAAGTAACATAAGTAAAAAAACTTCTAAAATTGAACAACAGTTAAACCAGAGTGAAAATGCAATCAACTCTCAAAATTTACGTCTTTCACAACTCAATAAAAATAAGAAACTACAACAGGGTGCCTTGGTTGCCGACATAAGAGCCAACTATACGGCTGGCCAACAGGAATATCTCAAAC
>Ga0209345_10005529_pt1 | contig 11692 bp, 10 predicted proteins | sample Cruoilmetagenom7_FD_187294 | JGI IMG/M metagenome (GOLD analysis project Ga0209345, IMG submission 187294) | Oil polluted marine microbial communities from Coal Oil Point, Santa Barbara, California, USA - Sample 7 (SPAdes) (version 2) | ecosystem: Environmental > Aquatic > Marine > Oil seeps ...
GGTCCAATTCCACTAGCAAATCCTATCGCTTGAATCTCTGCCTCTGTGTCCCCTCTTATCCAAACGGAGGCTGTGGTGTTCCCTGTCAGTGCAAATGGTGTAATTGCCTCCTCTTGCCAGTCATTTCCGGAGATGCCGAGTGCATAAGTTCCGTTGTACGCAGTTGTACCTATCGAGACATTGGTAGGTGTCGTATGCTGTGAACTTCCGTTGACACCATCGTAAGCGACCAACCTAATATTTCCCGGAACTTCATAATACTCCCTGAGAACAACAGAGGTCGTCCTTGAAGTGTAGTTGATTCGGATCCACTTATCGTTATTTATGGATAGGGTGCCGTGACTACTACTCATTGGATTTCTGAATACGACTCTTCCCGGATACGATGCACCCATATGTATCACACTTGCTTTGGGAAAATCGTTGACTATCGAGTCCTCGATGTTCGTTTTAAGTTCAAGGAAGTCATCGTAAACCACATTCATGTGCCCAAGTTCTATCTGCTCGTTCCACTGTGGCACCTGATAGGTCTGGACAAGTCCGAGGAATATGACTGCAATTGCAAGTAGTAGTATTGCACCGATAAGTTCCGATACCGCATCTTCATCAATAATCAGATATTTCATGTCTTCAACCTATGATAAATGTGAATACTACGTAGGCAATCGATATCATTATCAGGGAGTGTTTTATCCCTGCCTGCCCACTACCCTCACCCATCTCGCCTGCTATAAGCCCTGAGAAGAATCCCTGTATGACTGCTGCATGGAAGAATATTCGATTGTATTTCTCAATATCAATACCTGATGAGATGGCATCCATTGCCTGTGGCGTGGATGAAACATCGGGTACTATCGAGAGAAATGAGGTAGATAAGACATAAATGATTACCAAAAAGACGAAGAAAGACATATATATCAAAACCATGTAGGAAGACATATCCATTGACCTCTCATTCTTTAGCCTCTCTCTAATCTCTGAATCTTTTGCTGCTATCTTGAGCACATCTCTTATGTTTCCAGTCGCTTCACTCGCTCTTGTGATCAGTGTAATTGTACGCGATATCGAGAGTGTCCTGACGCGCTTCTCTAGTTTTATCAGCGATTCGTTTGTATCACGACCCCATGATATGTCCTTCCAGACCACTTTGATCTCTGAGTTCAGGACACCCAGATTCGATTCTACAAGCATCCCTATCGCTTTTGATAGGGTTATTCCGGATTCGTTCGTGCTGGAAAGTCTATTCAAAAAGTTTGGTATCTCACTCTCTAGCCTCTTGATTTTTATTCTACGGACCTCATAAAATATTGTGAAAGGAGCAAGGAGTATGATCGTCATGATGACGAATGGACCATCTATCATATCGACAACCAATAGAGGGTCCGTACTCTTTATCGTAGCTCCACCAATCATAGGGGCCTGAATGCCGAGACTACCAATTACAAAGGCCAAATAAAGCAAGGATACCGGTATGCTGATATAAAGAATATGTGAAGGTTTTTCGTAGAAATGCCCGAAGGGATCTCTGAGCATCTTCTCTATTTTGATCCGCTTCTCTGCCATCTCAAGCACATCATATAAATTGCATTCTTCATCAGAACCCACTTCATTATATATAACATCATCATACTCGTTCAGTTCTTTTGTTACAACATAGATATCCGGTTTCTCCTGATCCGATATTGATATTACGTTGAGCAAAATGATGAAGACGATCGAGCCTACAGGTACCATGAGATATATCACCATCTCGACCATAACAGATGACCCCGACCCTGCTATCCCCATCACGACAAGTATAGTTATCAGAAAAAGGGGGCCTGCGACAAATGCGGTTATATAGCTCTCCGCCACCATACCAAGCATCTCGAGATAGCCCTTCTGCTCATCAATGGCCTCATTCTGGTACCGTTCTGATGTGCTTGCGAAGTAGGATGTTATATCCCCACCACTATCGACAACAGTGATGAGATTATCGATGAAATCTTTGAACTTTGCAGATGGTGTTCGCTCGGCAGCCAGATAGAGTGCACTCATGATGTCCATGCCGAATAATGTCATATCTCTCACGATGAACTGAACCTCTTCTGCCGCATCCATGAATATGTGGCTGTGTTTACCCAGAGATTTAAATATCTCGATGATATTCATGCCACCTTTACTCATCGCATGCATATAAGCGACAGCGTATGGAAGTGATCCGTCAATACCTGTTCTTCGCACGCCGGCCTTAAAAGATGGGCGCCACATATAATAATACTGGGTAGAATAACCGGCCACCCCCGTGAAGATAACCTCCCAAAGAAGGAAAGCTAAAAATGAATCCGATGGCGATATCAAGGAAAAGAGGGCTGCACCGATAGCACTTCCGACTATCGCCATTATGGTTGAATAAAAGTAAGCAAGGGAGACGTAAACCTCAATGGATTTTGTTATGTGGGCCTGCCTCAACTTCGCTTGCAGTCCTAGGTAATGTTCCCTCTTATCCCTAGCTATCTTCCCAAACAGCATGATTGCAAGTGAACTTACGATACCAAAGGCCACCCTGATATTAAAATTGAGATAATTTTGAGGTACAGCCTCGTCTGTCTGATCAATCCGGACCGGCTCTTCATCCGTAAAAAAATCCTCATTCTGCTCATTCAGAATTTTTAAAGCTTTACTTGATAGTGTAATGTCACTCAAGTATATTGTCACCCCTCTCAATTCTTTCTAAAATTGTTTCCGGGCTTGAGAAGTAGGATTGAATTATCTTTGAGAACCCTCTATAGTCTTTAATATCCCTTTCAACCATATACTCGATAACCCTATACCTATTCTCCATCTCAGCCTCCAGTTGAGACCAATCCCAACCTCTCTGTTCCATGATATCCTTTAGAATTATGGAGTCGTTTGGTCTCTCGAAGTTATCTGATACAGGGTTCCAACTGAATACTTCGTTTATTCTGAGATCATCACTTCCCGGTTCAAACCCGAGGACCTCAACTATCGAAGAAGAGCGCCTGACACGTTCACCATCCACATATGCCATCTTCTGGATTGACAAGATGTTCAATGATTGCAACATGGCCCTCGGAACATTTATCGGATCGTTCTCAAGCCTACTTATTGCCTCCTCCACACTTCCTGCATGCATCGTTGAGTAGGTTGTATGGCCAGTAGACATAGCCTGAAAGAGTGTGAGGGCCTCAGCTCCACGAACCTCACCGACGATCATATATTCAGGTCGCTGCCTAAGCGCTTGACGAAGGAGTTCGTACATCCCAATCTCACCCTCACCTCCCTTGACGAAAGAATCCCTCGTTATGCTCGCTATCCAGTTGTCGTGATGAAGAGTCAGTTCATGTGTATCTTCTATTGTTACGATCTTTGACATCGGTGGTATGAATAGCGATGCGGCGTTAAGGCTTGAGGTCTTCCCTGAAGCCGTCCCTCCAACAAAAATTAGGCTTTTGTTGTTCTCTATTGCAAGCCAGAGGTAAACGATAGCATCTATTGAAAATGTGTTAAGGGCCATCAGTTCTATCGGTGTGAACGGATCTTCTCTGAATTTTCTTATTGTAAAAGAGCCTCCGCGAAGTGTGACCTCCCTTCCAAGAGATGCCTGTAGTCTGGAACCATCCTGCATAGTCGCATTCACGAGGGGGTTACCTATCGAAATATGCTTACCGCTCCGCTGAGAGAGATTGATTATGAATGAGTCAAGATCTTTCTCTTTAAAACAGATATTGGTCTTGATATTCTGGTACCTTCTGTGATATAGGAAGATAGGAACATCCGCTCCATCACAGGATATGTCCTCGATCGAATCATCTCTTAACAATGCATCGATCCTCTTGAATCCGACATAATTTCTGTGAATGTAATAGAGGAGTTTATGGATCGTTTCCGGTTCCAAACGTAGCCTATAACTTGTAATAATTTCGATAACTTTCTGTGTGAGAATATCCTTCTTGTTCTTATCCTCTTCGAGTGTCAGGATATCCAGTAGGTCTTCGTATATCTTCTCAAGTAGCGACTTCTGAAATTTTGATAAGGTCGGTTCGACGGCATAATACAGGTATTCGTTACTCTTCTCACCAAATAGAATTACGATGAATGCGTAAGGTTCATTGACCCAGTACCGCTCCACTTCTGAGAAACCCTTCAGGCCCTCGAAGATCGTCAGTTGACCGTCCTTATCCGGTTCATATTCCATCAAAAAAGAGGCATTCTTCGTTACACTCTGCATCATACCCCTCATTAATTTGAACCAATATATATAACACATGACCATAAATCGCGTATATTTATGGGCATAACATTAATAGTCTCTCCATCCCCTATATGCCTCCGATGGATGTATTCAAATTGAATAAGAGCCCCACCGGAATAGACTCACTGGATTCCGTTATTGGTGGTGGACTGCCTTCAGGATCACTCATACTTCTAATGGGTGATGCAGGGGCCGGTAATATAGAATTTGCTTATACATCTGCAATTATGCTCTCCCGCTTAAGAGAATGTAACACAGAAGATCTGCAAGAGAAAGGACTCAAGATTCCGGAAAAGGTCTGCTATGTTTCGTTTATTAAGAGTAGAGAAGATATCCTCGGTGAGATCGCTCATATCTTCTCATCAAGTGACGTGGAGTCTCTTTTGAAGAACCTGCAATTCAAGGATCTCTCTAAGTGTTATCATAAATATTCAATCACCCCGCCATCATGGATATCCAGTGAAGGTGAAAGCCCCATAAAAGCGATCAAAGGTACGGACCATGGCCTACTTGAAGAACTAATTAGCTTTTTAAACGAGAATGCAAAAGGAAACCTCGTGATCCTGGATTCGGTAACAAATCTTGTCAGGGCAAGCTATGGCAGTTCTGTTGAATGGAATGATCTTATATCATTTTTTGAGGGGCTTCAAAGGGTCTCGAAGAAGTGGGACGGTACAATTTATTCAATATTAGGCACGAATATCCTGGACGTAAACAAAGAGGCCGAACTTGCAGATTGTGCCGATGGCGTAATGGTCTTTGATTGGATACAAAAGGGTGAGTTTTCCAGGCAACAGGTGATGTATGTCAAGAAGTTCAGAGGGCTCTTGCCGCAGCTTAATAAAGATAATATTTCCAAATTTGAGACGAGCGTCACAGTACCGAATGGTTTTGAGATGAAGACAGTCAGGATTATCAGGGGGCACAATAGATGAATCGGGTCAGAACAGGCATAGAAGGGGTAGACAGGATGACAGAAGGGGGATTTCCTGAAGGGCATCTTATTGCACTTGTTGGGCCTTTTGGGGCAGGTAAGACCACTTTTGCGTTACAATATATAAGAGAGGGGCTTGCCAATGGTGAAACATGTATGTACTTAAGTCTTGAGGAGGGCGAGGATAGACTCATCAAGACCGCACTCAACTATGGTTGGGATTTGAAAGAACATATAGGGAATGAAGAACTGACCATCTTGAAGGTCGAAGCCTCTGACATAACAAATTCAATGTCGCATCTTGAAAGTTCTTTTCCAGTTACGATCAGATCCATAGGGGCAAGTAGAGTTGTAATTGATCCTTTCACACTCTTTGAGATGCTCTTTGAGGATGAAGCAAAGAGGAGAAAGAACGTCTTCGATCTCTGCGATGTAATAAGCGACACAGGGGCAACGGTGCTTATCACTTCTGAGGTCAATGAGGATATGAAAGGATCAAGATACGGACTTATCGAGTATATCGTTGACGGTGTCATTCTACTTCACAGGACATCGGATGATTATGGAAGAGTGCGTCATTCAATTCAGGTTGAGAAGATGAGATGGTCTAATCATTCCAATGAGATAAAACCGTATGAGGTCACGAAAGATGGTTTCAAGGTGTATATAAAATCGAAGGTGTATTGAGGGATCACAATGATGAATCAACAGGATGAAATACTCTACAGCAAGATCGAGATGACCCTACTCAGAAGCCCTCTTGAAGCAATAGTATCGATCACCGTAAAATCCACTGAAGTTCTGAACTCCGATCTGGCATTACTTAAGTTTCTGGTGGGGGAAAAGAATATGAGTGGTATCGTCGTCTGTGTGGATCGAGATTATAAACAGATGAAGGATCTTATTGAGAGTATCGGTATTGACAGCGAATCGTTATTGTATATCGATGCAGTAACACTTTATACCGGAAAGGAATTGGAAGAAAATCACCATGAGAACGTATTCTTTGTAGATTCACCTTCAAACCTTACATTTATAGATATAGGAATCACAGAACTAGTGGAACGTCTAAATGGCGGATTTTTAATCTTTGATTGTCTATCGTCCCTCAAACTTTACAACAATCCGAAGACGCTCGGTGTCTTCATGTACGATCTCGCATCCAAATTGAGGCTGGAAGGGGTTTATGGCGTGATCACACTCATTGAAGAGGACTCGGGTATGGAACTTCACAGCACAATCAAGGCTTTTTGTGACAAGAATGTGGTGATAAAGACAGGAAGGGATATATAATGGCTGACAAGATCAACAGGATAGCATCCGGAATCAGAGGGTTAGATGAGATGATAGAGCGGGGTTTTCCTTTCCCGTCAACGATTCTTGTGGCAGGTGGTACAGGTACCGGTAAGACGACATTTTCGATGCAGATACTCTTTGAGAGTGCAAAACAAGGAGATAAGTGCATATACTTCTCTACGTTCAGCGAATCATCCAAATGGACCCTCAGGTTCCTCTCGAATTTTGAATTTATCGATGAGAGTTATACGGATCAGATAAAATTTGTAGAGCTTGGCCTCTATTTAAGAAGCGCACGGTCTGTCGAAGAGATACTTGAAGTGGTAGAAAAGAATATAGATGAAGTGCAGCCGAAGAAGATAATCATCGATCCTGTCTCGATCATTGGGGATATCCTAAATAAGGATCATTACAGGACTTTCCTATACGACCTGACAAATTTGACAAAGAATAAAGAGGTCCTCACTATACTTACCGGAGAGGTGATTCCAGGCTCAGCATACCCACCTACACTCGCATTCATCTCCGATGGTGTTATACTGTTATATTATGACTTCGAAGGTGAGAAGAGGAGACACCGTATCGAAGTTTTAAAGATGAGGGGTACGAACCACTATACTGGAAAATATCCCTTCGAGATAGATAAGAGTGGGATCACTATATATCCAAGCAAGTAGCGATAAAAAGAGGTGAGACGTATGACAGGTGATAATGCCATACGTCTAAGAGAATCAACCTTTCTTAAGGTTCATTCTTGCCGAATCAAGCATTATTTGAGTCTCTCTTCTGGCGACTGATTCCCTCACGGATTGTACTGCATCTATATTTGCCGAGATGCTGTCAATCCCAAAGTCGATCAACATCTTTGCCATCTTCGGAGAAGATCCTGCCTGGCCGCAGATGGAAGTCTTCACTCCGGCTTCCTTACATTCAGTGATGACGTATTTTATCAACTTCAGGACTGCTAGGTGCTGTTCATCGTAGATGTAAGCGATGTTTGCGTTGTTTCTGTCGACTGCGAGAGTATACTGTGTGAGGTCGTTCGTGCCGAATGAGGCGAAGTCTATCCCTTCATCGATGAACTCCTCTATTGTGAGTGCAGCCGCAGGAGTCTCGACCATGATTCCAAGGTCAAAGGTTCCCAGAACGAGTCCTTCGTCGATCATCAGTTCTTTTGCCTTTCTAACTTCGCTTGGATGTTGCACGAGAGGTAGCATGATACCGACGTTTGTTAGCCCCCTCTCAAAGAGTTTCTTGAATGCCCTGATCTCCAGTCTGAAGTGATCCGTGAAATCAAGATCCCGTCTGATACCTCTCCATCCCAGCATCGGGTTGTCCTCTTCCGGTTCATCATCACCACCCTCCATGCTCATGAACTCATCTGTTGGTGCGTCTAGTGTTCTCACCCAGACCGGTTTGGGGTAGAACATTTCCGCAACCTCACTGATACCCTTGAAAAGTGCATCAACATACTCATCCGATCGACCCTCTTTTATGAATGCACTCGGATGCTTCCCGAGTGATATTATCATATGTTCCACCCTCAAGAGTCCGACACCATCCGCGCCTGTTGCCGCCGCCTTGTCTGCAATCTCCGGGAAGTCGATGTTAACTTTAACCTCTGTGGCAGTGACAATCTTCTGTCCACCAAGCTGCTGAGCATCTGCTTTCTTGGACGGCTTAATATCGAGGATACCTTCATAAACTAGCCCTCTTTCTCCATCTAGTGTTATTTCATCGCCATCCTTAAGTTTATTTGTGGATTCCTTGGTACCAACAACTGCCGGTGTCCCCAGCTCCCTTGATACGATCGCAGCGTGACATGTCAACCCCCCTTCATCCGTCACGATTCCAGCCGCCCTCTTCATGGCAGGGACCATATCGGGAGTTGTCATCCTTGTGACCAAAATATCACCTTCTTCAACTTTATTCAGTTCTGATGGATCATACACTATTGTAACACCACCTGAACTGATACCTGGAGATGCCCCCAGACCTTTTAATAGTATCTCACCCGAACTCACTTCAACACCATCTTTCTTATCACCAATTGTGGTAATTGGCCTTGACTGCACAATATTCAAGTCGCCATCGTTAAGTGTCCATTCAACATCTTGCGGTGATCCGTAATGTTCTTCAATTATCTTGCCCATCTTTGCAAGTTTTATGATCTCGTCATCTGTCATCACCTGAGATTCCTTCATATCATCGGGAACATCCTCATTGGTCACACTGCCCTTGCTGTTAGTGATGTGCATCACTTCTTTCTTGGCGATCATCTTGCTCTTTATCTTCTCGGTCTTGGTATCCACCACATAATTGTCAGGTGAAACACTTCCTGAGACCACCGACTCCCCGAGACCCCACGCAGCTTCAATAACCGACTCTGTCGCCCCTGTGGAAGGATGTGATGTGAACATCACACCTGCTTTATCTGCATTTATCATTATCTGGATGACAACCGATATGTTCACTGAATCGTGGACGAAGCCTTGCTTTTTACGATAAAATATCGCTCTGGCACCATAAAGAGAAGCCCAGCACTTTTTTACAGCCTCAAGAAGATTTGCTTCCCCTTGTATATTCAGAAAAGTATCCTGTTGACCGGCAAAGCTCGCATCCGGTAGATCCTCGGCTGTGGCACTTGATCTGACTGCAACAAAGACATCTTTACCTTCTCTTTTACACAATTCTTTGTATGCATCAATTATATCCTTATTCATGTACGAAGGAATATCAGTATTTAATATCAAATCTTTTGCAACTTTTTCAGCCTTTTTTAGCTCTTTATCATTATCTACATTTATATCAAGAGATTTAAAAATCTTATCTGCAATTTTAGTCTCGTCAATAAACCTTCTGAATGCAGTAGCCGTTACGGCAAATCCTCCTGGAACAGGTAGGTTTGCGTTGATCATCTCTCCAAGACTGGCCCCTTTTCCACCAACCAAAGAGACATCTTTGGCGTTTACATCCTCCAACCAAACTATGGACATATCATCTGACATTAATCATTCCTCCATTCTCCTTTTTATCTCATCTCGCTTTCTGGAATAACCTTCCATTGCTATCATAAATATCTCATCAGCCGCTTGAACGCTGACCCCAAATTCCTTGCATAACCTCTTGAAGAATGGAACCTGAAGATCCTTGTGAGTGCACTGAACTCTAGCGGCCTCTATCAGAGTGAACAAATTCGTGAGTGCACGGATGGATTCAATAGAAGGGAGTTTTTTGCCGTTCTCGATTCTGGATATGGTCTCCCTACTCAGCCCTGAGAGATCGCTAACCTCCTTTTGTGTAACCCTATATTTGTTCCGGAGTTTGAATACATACCCCCCAGGATTCTGTGACATAACGATCTCACCGGCGATATCTCTCGAAAATTGACCCATCCATTCGGGAACATATAAAATTTCTGTTCCTCTCTTAATCTCCTGACTACTTTGAATCACGTGAAAACAGTTATATTCCCTTTACACATATATATCTTTCTAACAGTGTGATCCTTAAGTCACACAAATGTGGGAGGTTTGATGAAGGTCGACGAAGAGATGCTGAAGATTCAAGAGTGCATTGCATCAAAAGCGGTAGTGGAAGATAAGTTCGACGAACTTAAGGTCATTGGGGGAGTGGACCAGGCATTTCAGGATGATAAGATCATATCCGGACTTGTATTGCTTGATTATGACTCCATGGAGCAGATAGACAACGTGTACACGATTATGGATGTGGATTTTCCATATATCCCCGGTCTACTCTCTTTCAGGGAAGCTCCATCGATCATTGAGGCTTTTCGCAAGCTTGACAAAAAACCGGAGATATTGATGGTGGACGGGTGTGGCATTAATCATCCGAGGTTTGCCGGACTTGCAACCCATATAGGAGTTGAACTGGACATACCCACAATCGGTGTAGCTAAGAATATATTATGTGGGGAATTTAGGACGAAGCCTGAGAAGGTAGGCGAAATGAGTGAGATATCGTACAAAGGGAAGATTGTCGGGGCCATACTATAATCCAAAAAGAGCTGCAACCCCCTAATAATCGCACCTGGTCACAGAGTATCAATATCAACATCTATAGAGGTCGTCAGGAATTGTCTGAGAGGTTATAAACTCCCTGAACCGACAAGACTAGCCCATTTGTATGCCGGTTCCCTCAAAAGTGGGAAAAATATTTAACTGCTTAATGTTAATACTACCTTATATACATGACACCTCGCATCTTCTGTTTTAAAAGGAGGGTATATGACTTATGATTTAGTCAATAGATATAAACAGAATCCCATAATAACACTTATAGACATCCCGTTTCCCTGCAACACAGTCTTTAATGCAGGGACGGCGATGATCAACGATAAGTACATCCTTATGTTACGGGTTGAGAATCTAAGGGGTAAATCGGTATTTGTGCTCGCCGAGAGCCACGATGGCATTCATTTCACAATTCATAAGAACCCGGTTATGTCTCCATCTAATAAAGAACCTTTTAAGACATATGAGGCGAGGGGGATAGAAGACCCGAGAATTACAAAGATCGACGACACTTATTACATATTATATACGGCCTATTCACAGTACAGCCCCAGGCTGGCAATAGCTAAAACCACAGATTTTGTAAAGTTTGATAGGATGGGGCTGATATCCGAGCCGGATAACAAGGATGCCGCGCTATTTCCAGAGAAATTCAACGGGTATTATGCCAGGTTAGATAGGCCGGTTTCTGCGAATCAGGCCAATATGTGGATATCATATTCAAAGGATCTGATATTCTGGGGAAGATCCAAGGTAGTCATGGAGACAAGACCAGGTTACTGGGATGGGAATCGTCTGGGTGCAGGAGCCGTTCCCTTCAGAACAAAGAAGGGGTGGCTCGAGATATATCACGGTGTAAAAAACACAGCGGGCGGGAAGATATATCGGCTGGGATGTGCGCTATTTGACCTTATGGACCCATCAAAACTGATCGGGAGATCAAGCGCCCCTATTTTATCCCCATTTGAGATTTACGAAAGGGTGGGTGATGTGCCAAATGTCGTATTTTCATGTGGTGCTATAGTCCATACTTCCGGGAAAAAAGTCAATATCTACTATGGTGCTGCGGATACGTGTATCTGCCTCGGTACGGTTTCAGTGAACGATCTGATTAAAAAATGTGAACCTGATGAGGTATAGTAAATATGCGGATATGTTTTGTTACAACTT
>Ga0209345_10005530_pt1 | contig 11690 bp, 10 predicted proteins | sample Cruoilmetagenom7_FD_187294 | JGI IMG/M metagenome (GOLD analysis project Ga0209345, IMG submission 187294) | Oil polluted marine microbial communities from Coal Oil Point, Santa Barbara, California, USA - Sample 7 (SPAdes) (version 2) | ecosystem: Environmental > Aquatic > Marine > Oil seeps ...
CGCCGACAATGGTGATGCGTGCGGCGGCGAGCTTGGCCTGCCCGGCGCTGCCGACTTCGGGCAGGGCGAGTTGTCGGGCATAGCGATTTTCACTCATATATTGTCTCTGTTACTAATAGCTCTTGTGGTGCGGCGTTTTGGTTGAGAAAAACCCTTGTTATTGAAAGCTCTGCATAATTGGGCTATTTAATTTGGCTGTTTAATTGAGCTGCGTTATTTAGCGGATATGGCAAGCCACTCTTGTAGTCGTTGTTCGGGGTTTTCATGCCAAAGCACATCGGTGACTAAGGCGATGGAATCCGCCCCGGCAGAATAGGCCCCTGTTGCGCGTTCGACACTCATGCCGCCACCGGGGCTCGGCATCATCGCGCGTCCAATTCCCTCAGGATCGCGGCAGGCACCGGCAATCGACAGGCATTCCTCGACGCTGAAGCCGAAACGGCCACCGACATTGGGGAACACCGAAATGTCAGATCCGGCCAGACGCTGGAACACCCCATACATGATGGCGTGCGACACACCGGTTTCCGGGGTGAGCACATAGGGGCCGGTGAAACTCGGATGGGTCATGATCGGCAGGTCGAATGACGGATCACGGGCCAGCGCCTGCACCACGCCAAAGCCCATCAGTCCAGGCATCAAGAGGACACCACCGGCGCCGGCTTCCTTGGCCTGGAATGCTTCATCCACCGGAGATCCGGAATGTCCGGTCACGTTGACGATGTAGAGCGCAGAGCCACCGGACTTGGCGTTGGCATCGGCCACCGCGTCGCTGACCGCTTTCACACGGTCTGCGAACGGCGCAAACTTCTGATTGGCGAGACCGTGGTCATCCTTGATGATGTCGGCGCCACCCAGCGTGCAGCGGTAGGCGATCTCGGCAAGCTGCCTGACGCTCGATCCCTGCGGCTTGATCACCGGGGAGATCAGGCCGCCCCTGGCCCTGCCCGAACGGGCACGTACCCCTTCGATGCCAAAACGTGGTCCGGCGAAGCGCTCGCGGATCACCGAGCCGGGTTCGAAGCCCGTCACACGGATGTTCTGCTGGATCGACGAGTTGCCGAAAATCACATTGATCAGCTGGATGACCTCGTCACCGGCGCTGTCGGGACTGTAGGAAATCTCGGCCTCGTAAGCGCTGCCGCCGAGATGGCGAACGCCTTCGATCTGACCGACAATCTCATCGCTGATGTAGCCGGCGGGAACGATATCGCCGGGGATCTCGACCGTCTGCTCGAGCGCAATGCCAAGCGCCCGCTGATCGGCCTCCTGCGGGCTATCCGCAAGAAGCCGGTAGAGGACCCGGAACCGGGTGTCGACAGCCATTCCTACAATGCCTCTGCCTTGACGGCGGAATGAACCGCATCGACACGGGCGCTGGCAAGGGCTTCCTCGTCAATGCCGGTGGATGCGCCAATGATGCGCTCGATGCCGCGCACCAGTGCTCCGGCATCAAGCCCGTAATGCTTCATCAGGTAACCGCGCGAACCGCCATGGGCGTAGGTGTCGTTGAGACCCAGACGCACCAGCGGTTTGCCAACGCCGTTGTCGGCCATGATCTCGGCAACGAGTGACCCGACGCCACCGGTGATGACGTGGTTTTCAAGCACGACAACGCCCTTGGAGACCGAGCCGATATGGTCGAGCAGTGCCTGCTCGTTGAAGGGCTTTATGGTGTGGATATGCAGGTGACGAATGGAGACGCCGGCATTGGACAACGCGTCGCGGGCTCGGAGCGCTTCCTCGGTGGCGATGCCGGAGGTGACCACCAGCACATCGGCGCCGGTTGCCAGTTCACGCATTTCGCCAACCTTGATCGGGGTGTCGAACAGGCGCGGCACCGAGCCGCGCAACACCCGGCAATAGACGGGACCGTCGATGGAATCGGCGGCTTCGCAGATGCTTTCAACCTCGGTGGCATCACCGGTTTCGAGGATCGACATGTTGGGGATCGAGCGCATCACCGCGACATCCTCGATCGCCTGGTGGGTCATGCCGCCGGGCGTGGTGATGCCGGGCAGGAACCCCATCAGGCGCACCTTGCGGCGCGGATAGGCAACCGAGGCCATCAGCTGGTCATAGGGACGGCGATAGAGAAAGACGCCGAAGGAATGCAGGAACGGCCGGTAGCCGGCAAGGCCCAACCCGCCGGCGAAGCTCATCATGTTCTGCTCGGCCATGCCGAGAGACAGGAACTGGTCGGGGTGACGGTCGCGGAAACCATCGATCTCGCAGGACGAGGTCAGGTCGGCTGACAGGCACAGCACGTCGGGATGCTGGACGGCGTAGGCCTCGAAGGCCGACGCATAGGGGCGATTGACCATCTCAACCATCAGTGCGTCTCCAGTTTAATCGGATCGATACCAAGTTCGGCGGCAATCGAGACATTCATCTCGGCACGCTCCTCCTCGGATTTGAAGCGGACGTAGTGCAGCCGGGGAAAGCGTTTTTGCAGGAAGCTCATGCCCTTGATCGGCGAAGACCGGGCCAGGATGATCAGCGGCTGGCCTTCATGCGGCTCCTGTTTCGCCTGTCGCATGGCATCAAGATCATGGGCGTCGATTTCGACACAGACCGCGCCGAAAGCCCGGAACTTGGTGGCGATGTCACGCACTTCCATCACCGAATCCATCGCCCCGTCGCACTGCTGGTCATTGACATCCATCAGCGCCCAGAGATTGTCGATGCCGTGGTGCGCGGCGGCCTGAACAGCTTCCCAGGTCTGACCTTCCTGGACCTCGCCATCGGACATGAACACGCAGACCTGGCCGGTGTCTCCCCGCCGCTTGCGGCCGAAAGCGAGGCCTGCGCCGGTCGACAGGCCGATGCCCAGCGTGCCGTTGTGGACTTCCATGCCGGGCGAATGCTCGGCGCCGATCATCTCGACAGAGGAGCCGTCCTTGTTGAACATCTCGAGGCCTTCGGCATCCATGCGCCCGGTCTCGATCAGCGTTGCATAGGCAACCAGTGCATAATGGGCAGGCGCGATGAACAGGCGATCATACTGCGGCTCGAACGGGCCGTTGTAGCCGGCCCCGGTGACGTAATCGGGATTGTCGGCGGAAGGGACACCGGCGAACGGCTTTGGCACAGCCGGCAGCACCGGCTCGCCGAGATTCAGGGCTTCATTGTAGAGGAACGCCAACTGCTCGGCGGCCGAACAAGCCTGACTGAGATATCCGCCATTGTTGCGCATCGAGTGCTCGAACACCCGTCTGCGGATCCCCATGGCTATGTCTTCTGTCGAACGTATGTTGCGCACATCTGCCTCCCTCATTCGGATCGACAATGTCCCGAGAATATACAAATGTCAACGGCATTGGCAAATGTACAAATTTTGCCGGAAGCGAACAGTGCGGCCATATGACAGAAGGCAAGCGCATCTGCATGCGACACCGGAAGGTGATGGCATTTTCAAGCCGGGATCTAAGGGCTGCATTTTGTGCGCCGCAAGACCGGGAGGATCGATCGTCAGTCCAGCCGCGCCGATGCCGAGCGGTAACCGGGCTCAGGCGTTGATGCACACCGAGATCGCGGCGCCAGTCACTCGGCGATCAGCAGTTCCACACCGCGGCGCTCGAATTCCTTGGCGTCGGCGTCCGAAATTCCGTCATCGGTGATGAAGGAATGCACCAGTTCCAGGGCTCCGAGACGGGTGAACGAAGTGCGGTTGATCTTGGTTGAATCGGCCACGAGATAGACGTGGCTCGCCGCCTTGATCATGGCTTCTTTCAATTGCAGATCGGCAAAACTCGGATAGGTCAGGCCTGCGTCCAGCGCCACGCCGGCGGTTGCCAGGAACAGTTTTCCGGCAAAAATGTTGCGGAAATACTCAACCGATTTGTCACCCGACAGCGACAGTGTTGGCGCCTTGAACTGGCCGCCGGGCATATGCACGGCAAAGCCCGGAAGGGTGCCTAGGATGACCGCAATGTTGAGCGCGTTGGTGATGACGGTGAGGTTCTTGCGTCCGCCAAGACGTGTCGCAATCTCGGTCGTCGTGGTTCCGGCATCAAGGATCAGGGTTTCGCCATCGGCAACAAGGCTGGCGCCATAGGCGCCAATCTTGCGTTTCTTGTCCATGTTGACCTGATGGTGAAGGACAAAACCCGGCATCTGTCCGCGCATGGCGTTGAGAAAGGCACCGCCATGTTCGCGGGTGATGTGGCCTTCCTTTTCCAGACGTTCGAGATCCTGGCGGATGGTTGCTTCCGACACCTGGAAGGCCGCAGACAGATCACGGACGCGGGCAGAGCCCTCCTCCTCGATCCACTCAAGGATACGGCGACGGCGCGGCTCGGACAGCAGGCCGGCCATGTTTCCGTTGCGTTCAGTATCCGGTTGTTCCTGCAAGCCGTAACTCCTTGATACCGGTCATTCGCCGCGAATGAACGTATGACTACCTCACTTAGTTTCAAACACCTGCAAGAGCAACAACCCAGCCAAACTTCACAAAATTCAGCCGCTACTTGCTCAGGGCAACCTCCTGGGCGAGCGCCACCCGCGCCTGCAGCTTGCTTTGCGCCTGGTCAATCACCACAGCGGCGATAATGACAAGGCCCTTGACGACCATCTGCCAGAAGGAGGAGACCCCCATCATCACCAGGCCATCGGACAGAATGCCGATGACGAAGGCGCCGATGATGGTGCCGGCAATCCGCCCACGCCCGCCTGACATCGAGGTTCCGCCCAGAACTGCAGCGGCAATCGCATTGAGCTCGAAGAACTCGCCCGTGGCCGGATGAGCGGCCCGAAGCTGCGAGGCGATGATCAGGCCGACGATTGCAGCCATCAGGCCGGCAAACATGTAGACGAACATCTTCACCCGGTTCACCCGGACGCCGGACAGGGCAGCACCACGCTCATTGCCGCCCGTTGCATAGATCTGGCGCCCGAGCGGCGTCCTGCTGGCGATGTAGGCAGCGCCAAGTGCAACCGCGATCAGCATCCAGATCATCACTGGCAGGCCGAGGAAATTGCCGGTCCCGATCAGCGGGAATGTATCTGAGCCATATTCGGGATTGCCGTTGAGGTTGGGAAAGGTGCGTCCGCCGGAAAACAGCAGTGCTGCACCACGGGCGACATAGAGCATGCCGAGCGTCGCAATGAACGGCGCCACATTGAGCCTGGTTATCAGGATGCCGTTGATCCAGCCGACAAACACACCGGCCAGGCAGACGATCGCGGCGATCTCAAAGGTGTTGAACTGGATCGACCATCCAAGCCCGACATCGATGCCGTTGAGCACCAGCCAGCCGGCCACCATGCTGGTCAGTCCGACCACCGAGCCGACAGAAAGATCGATGCCGCCGGTGATGATGACGAAGGTCATCCCGATCGCCAGGAAGGCGTTGATCGCCACGTGCTTGGAGACAAGTATGGCGTTGGCTGTGCTCAGGAAGTTCGGCGCCATGACCGAAAAGAACGCCAGCACCAGCAGCAGCGCCACGAAGGTGCGCGCCTTGAGCAACAGCAAAAGCCAATTTGTGTTGGATCCGGATTTCGCCGGGGCGCTCTCACTCATCAACGTCATGATACCAAGTCCTTGTTCTTGCTTTTGGCACTGGCCGGGGTCGCGGCGGCGATCACTTCGGCCGCGTTTGCGTCCCGGCCGAATTCACCGCTGATGCGGCCGTCAGCCAGCACGATGATCCGGTCGGAGAGCGCCAGGACTTCCTCGAGATCGGAGGTCACGAAGATGATCCCGATTCCCTCGGCTGCCAGATTCCGCATCTTGTGGTAGATCTCGGCCTTGGCCCCGATGTCGATGCCGCGCGAGGGCTCGTCCATCAACAGCACCTTTGGCCCGGTCATCAGCGCCTTGCCGATAACCACCTTCTGCTGATTGCCGCCTGACAGCGACGAAATCGGATTGTCCGGGCTCGCCACCTTCACCGTCATCCGCTTGATGAATTCGGCGGCCCGTGCCGCCTCCTTGCGCAAGCTGAGGTGAAAGCCGGTGGTGAACTGGACAAGTGACGACAGGGTTATGTTCTCGCGCACCGACATGATCTGGATCAGGCCGTCACGCTTGCGGTCCTCGGGCACCAGCGCGATGCCACGGGCGATGCGGCCAGCCACGTGTTTTTCCCGCATCTCCTCGCCATCTACAAAGAAGTGACCCCTGGCCTCCGGGTGCTGCGCCATGATGCATTCGAGAAATTCGGAACGGCCGGCGCCCATCAATCCGTAAAGACCGAGGATTTCTCCCGCGCGAACGGTCAGGGACACGTGATCGACCATGTAGCCGCCGCCCATCTTGGGCAGCGCGATGTCTTCGGCGCGGAAGACTTCGCGGCCGAATTCATGGCACAGCGACTGCGAGAAATCCTTGGATTTTTCACCAATCATGGCCTGCACGATCCAGGGGATATCAACCCCCTCCATCGAGCGCGAACCGGTGATCTGGCCATCGCGCAGAACCGTGATGTAATCGCCGACGCGGATCAGTTCCTCAAGCCGGTGCGAAATGTAGACGATGCCGACGCCCTGGGCCTTCAGCTCGTCGATGATGCGGAACAGCACCTCGACCTCAGCCGCGGAAAGCGCCGATGTCGGCTCGTCGAGGATCAGGATCTTTGCATCCTGAGCCAGCGCCTTGGCGATCTCGACGATCTGCTGCTGGCCGATCCTGAGGTGGCCGAGCGTGGTGTTGGGATCGATGTCCTGCTCGAGCCGGTGCATCAGCACACGCGTGCGCTCCTCGACGCTGGCGCTGTCGATGTCCACGCCGAAGCGAAGCGGTTCACGGGCCATGAACACGTTTTCACTGACGCTCATGTCCGGGAACAGGTTGAGTTCCTGGAAAACGATGCCGATGCCGTTGGCCACGGCATCGTCCTTGGTGCGGAAGACGATCGGACGGCCATCGACCTTGATCTCGCCCCCGGTCAGGGTTTCGACGCCGGCGATCACCTTCATCAAGGTCGACTTGCCGGCTCCATTTTCACCCACAAGCACGTTGACCGCGCCCATGCGGATGTCGAAATCCACATCCTTGAGCGCCACGGTGCCGGGATAGACCTTGGTGGCGCCACGGATGGTCAGCCCAACCGGATGTGTCCCGTCGATCTTTGCCGCCAGGTTCATGGCGTCACTTCCACGCTGATCGGGGTGACGACAATCGGCTCGTCCGGCTTCTTGAGCGGGACCACACCGGTGAACGCCATCGAGCGGCCGATCAGGTCACCCTCGGGCAGTTCCACCATGGCCGAGATGCGGTCATTGAGCGCGCGGCCGAGCTTGGCAAACTCGATCTGGTCGCGAAAATCATCAAAATTGTAAAATGGCGCTATGTCGCGCAACGCGTTGCCACGGATCACCGGACCAAGCTGAATGGTCAGGTCCGAGGACCCATCGCCATCCATGTCCAGGCCGGCAACCCTTGCACGCGTGTCGAGTTTCGCCGAGACGATGACACCCTTGTCCGCCACTGCAAAGTTCCAGGCAGCCCCCTGCCCGGACCCGCGGTTTCCGTGGGTCTTTCCGGCTTCATCCAGGCCGGTGGCGAGCGCCGCCCTGAAGGCGGGGAAAGTCAGTGCCCTGTCGCGCACATAGGGCAGAAGCTGTGCTTGAAAGGTATCGGTGATGCGCTGCTCGGTGCGGACATTGTCGCCACCGGCGCCGGCAGACACAGCCTTCTCTCCCTCAGGCGGGTTCATAACCAGCTTGCAACCGGGGAGACTGAATGCGGCAACGGCACAAAGGGCCAGGATCGTTTTGCGGGTCATGTTGCTCTCTGGCGTAAAAATTTGAAATGCAGCGCGGGAGGCGGTCAACCGGCTCCTTGCCATTTCATATCCGGTCCATCGGCGGCAGTCGCATAAACCAAAACCGGAGCGCGGATACCCGCGCCCCGGCTGGAGTATGCAGCGCCTTAGTTGGACAGAGCAAATGTCTCAAGCTTGGAAGCGTTGTCGCCGTTGATCAGCACGCAATCCATCAGCTGCTTTTCATCGAGGCCGGTCGAGCCGGTCTTGATGTACTGGTCCGCCTGCGTGACAGCCAGCTGCGCCTGCTGGTAGGCAGGCTGCAGCACGGTGGCCTTGATGCCACCGGCAAGGATCGAGTCCCGCACATCGTTGGAGCCGTCGAAGCCAACGACGATCACGTCATTCTTGCCGGCCGCCTCGAGTGCTGCGCGCGCACCCATTGCCATGGTGTCGTTGCCGGAAATCACGCCCTTGATGCCAGGATTGGCCTGGAGCATGGATTCCATCACGGTGTAGGCTTCGGTCTGCGACCAGTTTGCAGTCTGGCGGGCGACCATCTTCAGATCCGGATACTGGTCGATGACGTCATGGTAGCCCTGGCTGCGGATACCTGCATTGGTGTCGGATTCCTTGCCAACGAGTTCGGCGTATTCGCCTGCTTCACCCATGAGCTTGACGAACTCTTCGGCGCCGAGCTGGGCACCCTGGTAGTTGTTCGACACGATCTGCGAGACGGCAACGCCGGTGGCGGTGATTTCGCGGTCGATGAGGAATGACGGGATACCGGCATCCTTGGCTTTCTGCACAGCCGCGACAGAAGCGTCGGCGCCTGCATTGTCGAGGATGATTGCGGACACCCCGGCTGCAATGGCGCTGTCGAACAGTTCGGACTGCTTGTTGGCGTCATCGTCGTGCACGAGCACCATAGTGTCGTAGCCGAGTTCCTTGGCCTTGGCGGCAGCACCGTCAGCCTCGGCCTTGAAGAACGGGTTGTCATGGCTTGGGGTGATGATGGCAATGGTGGCCGCCGAAGCAGCGAAGCCGGTTGCGGCGCCAAACACGCCCATGGCCATAGCGGTAATAAGCAAACGTCTCTTGATATTCATGATGTAACCTCCCTTGAAAATCACACCCCCTCCGGGCGCAACTTCTAGGCGGGAATTCGGCATTAATTTTTGGTTATTGTCAATATTTATTTCGTTTGATGCGCTTTTAACTGAAAATTCGATCCGATTCAAAACCCAGGAAAATCACGCGAAACCCATTTTTATCATTAATTTACAGCACCTTAATATGCAAAACAGCAACTCCCCTCGCAGAATCGCCCGGACCTAAGAGTCGCCTACCAACATCATCGCTTGCTTCAAAACGCACTATTCGTTACCATTCGAAAACATACGAAAGTCATCGCTCTCTTGTAGCGGTGACGTTCGCGCCGACATGACGGTATCGGGAGGACCAGATGACACGGACTGTAAACCGCAGGATTTCGCTTGGCGTGGTGATTGGAAGTCGCGCCTTCTTCAGTCCGGCTCCATGCATAGACGCACGCACACAAGTGCTGGCGCAACTGGAAAAACTTGGCGTCGACGCAGTCATCCTGCCTGTTGATGCGACCGACAACGGTGCTGTCCAGTCAATTCCGGATGCCAAGCTGTATGCGGAGCACTTCAAGAAGCACCGGGACAACATCGATGGCCTGGTGATCTGCCTGCCCAATTTCGGCGACGAGATTGCCATTGCAGAACTGATCAACCGCACCAAACTCGATGTGCCGATCCTGCTTCAGGCTTCCAATGACGAATTGGACAAGGTGGATGTGCATTCCCGCCGGGATGCGTTTTGCGGCAAGCTCTCGGTTGCCAACAATTTCTGGCAGTACGGCGTCCCGTTCACCGAAACGACCAACCACACCTGCGACATCGACAGCGATGAATTCCTCGGGGACCTGGACCGTTTCTCCCGGGTTTGCCGAACCGTCTATGGTTTGCGGAATGCCCGCGTCGGCGCGATTGGCGCGCGGACCGCGCCATTCCAGACCATGCGGTTTTCCGAAAAGCTGCTGCAGCAGTCCGGGATCACCGTGGTGACGGCCGACCTGTCCGAACTCATCGGGGCCGCGGAAGCCATCAAGGATGGAGACGGCGATCTTGTCGCGGGACTGGAGCGGATCCGCAATTACGGCCGCATTCCCAAGCATATCCGCGAAGAGCAGGTGCTCAAGCAGGCGAAATGGACGCTGGCGGTGAACCGCTGGATTGCGGAGAACGAATGCGACGCCTCGGCGATCCAGTGCTGGCGCTCGCTTCAGGACAATTTCGGCTGCGCCACGTGCCTGACCATGTCGATGATGGGCGAGGATCTGGCACCATCGGCCTGCGAAGTCGATGTGATGGGCGCGGTGTCGATGTATGCGCTGACGCTGGCCTCCAGCGCGCCGGCGGCGATCCTCGACTGGAACAACAATTACGCCGACCATGTCGACAAGTGCGTCTGCACCCATTGCGGCAACTTCCCCAAGAGCTTCCTTGGCACCACGCCCGAAATCGGCGAACTGGACGTGCTCGGTGAGGTCATTGGCCGCGAGAAGTGCTTCGGCGCCGTCAAGGGCAAGGTGCAGGCGGGCAACATGACCTATTTCCGGCTCTCGTCGGATGACCGCAACGGCATGCTCAAGGCCTATGTGGGCGAAGGGGAATTCACCGACGATCCCTTCGGCATGGACGGCGGCATTGCCGTCACCAAGGTCGAACGGCTGCGCGACCTGATGCGGTTCGTCACCCAGAACGGGTTCGAGCACCACGTGGCAATGGTGCGTGGCCATTATGGCGATGTCGTCAACGAGGCCATCACCCGCTATCTCGGTTGGCCTTCCTATCACCACAACGGCACGCCCGAACCACAGCTCTTCTTTCCAAACCGCAAGTGAGACAGGCGTATGACCCACGCACTGAAAACCGATAATTCCGACGCGCTGATCCGCGACAAGGCCCTGTGGATGCGGCAGCAAGCCATGAAGATGGTTTACGCCAAGCAGCTTGGTCATCTCGGCGGGGATTTCTCGGCAATCGACGTCCTGGCCACACTCTATTTCGGCGTGCTGCGCTACGACACCGCGCGGCCCGACTGGGCTGACCGGGACAGGTTCGTGATGTCGAAGGGCCATGCAACCGGCGCGCTCTACACGGCACTGGCTGCTGCGGGATATTTTCCCAAAGACTGGCTCGACACCTATATGGGCCACCACTCGAAGCTCAACGGCCACCCGAACCGCCAGTATCTGCCGGGCGTTGAAACCAACACCGGGCCACTTGGCCACGGTTTTCCCGTTGCGCTCGGCATTGCGATTGCCGGCCAGATCACCGGCGCAGACTACCGCACCTATGTGCTCACCGGCGACGGCGAGCAACAGGAAGGGTCAAACTGGGAAGCGGCAATGACCGCAGGCCACCGCAAGGTCAAGAACCTGACGCTGATCGTTGACCGCAACCGCCTGCAGCAGGGCGCACGGACCGAAGAAACCAACGGGCTCGACCCGCTTGATGACAAGTACCGTGCCTTCGGCTGGGACGTTGTCGAAATTGACGGCCATGACTACGGTCAGTTGCTGGAAACGCTCGGCGCCCCTGTGGGCGATCGTGTGAAACCGCTCTGCGTGATTGCCAACACGGTCAAGGGCAAGGGTGTATCGTTCATGGAAAATCAGGCGAAATGGCACCATGGCGTGCCGAACGCAGAGCAATTCGCTCAAGCAATGAAGGAACTGGTCTAATGGCTGTCGCTGCAGCAACCACCGCCCCGGGTTTTGACTGCCGAAAGGCATGGGCAGAGACCCTTGAAGGCCTTGCCGCGACCGATGAGCGAATTGTGGTCGTCGTCAACGATTCTGTAGGCTCGTCCAACCTTGGCGGCTTCCAGGGGAAATTCCCGGATCGCACGATCAATGTCGGGATCGCCGAACAGAACATGGTCGGCGTG
>Ga0209345_10005531_pt1 | contig 11690 bp, 9 predicted proteins | sample Cruoilmetagenom7_FD_187294 | JGI IMG/M metagenome (GOLD analysis project Ga0209345, IMG submission 187294) | Oil polluted marine microbial communities from Coal Oil Point, Santa Barbara, California, USA - Sample 7 (SPAdes) (version 2) | ecosystem: Environmental > Aquatic > Marine > Oil seeps ...
GCAGAATTGAACAAAGCCGATGGCCTGACCTGTGACACGCCGGAAGGCGCTTTTTATGTCTATCCGTCATGCGCTGGTGCGATCGGCAAAACCACACAGTCCGGCAAGCTGATCGAGACCGATGCCGACTTCGCAACGGCGCTGATTGAGCAGGAAAAAGTCGCGGTTGTATTCGGTGCAGCGTTCGGTTTGTCGCCCGCTTTTCGCGTGTCATACGCAACCTCAATGGAAGCACTGAGCAAGGCGATGGACCGCATTCAAAATTTTTGCGCCAGTTTGAGTTAGTATAAATTTTATCTATACCTATACGCCAAACAATCAATTTGATTGATGGTGCGAAAAGGCCCATTTGTGTCCCATAGAAGTGAGGACATTAAAATGAGTATCGAAATAGGAATTAGTGATCGCGGCCGCACCGGTTCTGCCACGGCCCTGAAACGCCTGCTTGGCGAAACTTACGCTCTGTACATCAAGACCCATGGCTATCATTGGAACGTCACCGGGCCGCGGTTTCAGTCGCTGCACGACATGTTCATGACGCAATATACCGAACTTTGGACAGCATTGGACGAGATTGCCGAACGTATTCGGGCCCTGGGGCATTTTGCCCCCGGCTCATCAGCTGAGATGATGAAACCCGCAAGCATAGAGGCTGACCAAAGCGTTCCCCATGCCGATGCAATGATCGCCAATCTGGCCGCGGGTCATGAAGCCGTCGCTAGGGCTGCGCGTGACGGGATCGAAGCAGCATCAAAGGCAGGGGATGATGTAACAGCCGATCTGATGACGCAGCGCGCCACCATCGCCGACAAGACCGCATGGATGCTACGCTCTAGCCTTTAAGCCTCGTCCGGGTTGAACAGGCGGTAACAGCCGCGCCCATCAGCTTTCGCTTGATACAAGGCAATGTCGGCACATTTCATAATCGCGTCGACACCGTTGCCGTGTTTTGGCGCGCAGGCGATTCCGATTGAGGCTTTTACGTCCAGCTTCAACCCGCCAACCCGGTAGGGCTTGCTGAGTATTTCAGTCAGGCGCGCACCGACAAGACAGGCATCCATCGCATTGGCCAGATGGCGAGAGACAACCACAAACTCATCGCCGCCAAGACGGGCGGCCCAATCGGTTTCGCGAATTTTCGTCTTAAGCCGTTTGGCGACGAGCTTCAGCAAAGCATCACCGGCCTGGTGCCCATACGTATCGTTGATGGCTTTAAAGCCATCAAGGTCAATCGCCATAACAGCAAGCGACTCCCCGGGCGCTCGCGCCTTTAAATCACGGGAGATCCAATTTGTGAAAGCGTACCGATTGGCAAGCTCGGTCAGCATGTCATGTTCGGCAACATGGCGCAGTTTGGCATGGTGCTGGACGCGCTCAGTGATGTTTGTCCCAACACCAAGATACCCGCTGACCCGGCCCGACCGATCAAATTGCGGAGTCGCACTTAGCGAGAGAAAGTAGCGTTGTCCGCCGGGGGCATAAAACGTCGACTGAATGTCGGAATAGGGTTGGATCGTATTCAGGGCCGCCAGCATCTTCTCCATCTCGGCATCATCAAGCTCAACGACCTCCAAATAGTGGCGACCAACCAGAATGGGGCGGTCCGCGTAAAGCTCGGTCATCAGGCGACCACCCGCTGATACGATCCGGCCATTCAAATCGGTCTCCCAAAACATGTCGGTGGCGAAATCCGCCAAGTCTTGCATCTTTTCCTGAATGGTTTTTGGGCGGACAGTATCAAGCGCTGGCGACTTTCCGGCCGCCCAGGCCGCTGACCCAGCAACCACAAATGCGGTCAGGACGAGGGACAGGTTCTGGTAGAGCGAATGAACGCCGTTCAGAACCAAGCTGACAAGCAGAATCAGATGTAAGCAAAGCCCCGCCAGTAAGAACAAATAGGCCCGGTTAAAACGCGGGGCAGAGATTGGTGGTGGCGTATGAACAGAGGTAAACACACCACCCGTTTACCCGTTAAAGTTGAATAAGACGTATATTCTACCTGAAAATTCTATCTGCGGCCGAACAGACGCTCAATATCGGCCAGTTTCAACTCGACATAAGTTGGCCGCCCATGATTGCACTGGCCCGAATGTGGGGTCGCCTCCATTTGCCGTAAAAGCGCATTCATCTCGTCGCCATTCAGGCGACGCCCCGCACGAACTGACCCGCGGCAGGCCATATTGCCCATCACCTCTTCGAACCGCTCCTTCAAGGCGAGACCGGCATCATATTCGGCAAAATCGTCAGCAAGATCACGGATCAATCCCGCCACGTCCATCTGCCCAAACAGCGCCGGCGTCGCTCGCACACAGATGGCACCAACGCCAAATGCCTCGACCTCAAGGCCAAGGTCGGCCAATTCGTCTGCGCGTTCCAGCACGCGTGCCGCCTCATCTTCGGTCAGTTCAATGATATCCGGGATGAGCAAAGCTTGGCGCCGCACGCCGCCCGCGGCCATTTGGCGTTTCATATCCTCGTAAACGAGCCGTTCGTGCGCCGCGTGTTGATCGATGATGACAATGCCATCGCTGGTTTGGCTGACAATATATGTCTCATGCAGTTGTGCACGCGCGACACCCAAAGGGAAATCATCCCCGGGTGTGCCACTATCGGGCTCAACCCGCGCCGTCGGGGCGGCGTCATAGTGCTCCGGCATGCGCTCTTGGAGACCACTCATCCCCCCCGATACGGGCGGCATTGGGGCTGGCTGAGGCACCGCAGTGCCGCTTGGAAACGCAGAGCCCGCTGGCTGCGCCCATAAAGAAGAGGCTGCATAGACATCCGGTTTTGGGGCTTCCGCCTGCATCTTACCCAGCGCATATCCGGCAACAGTTGTGCTGGCCCGGTGGCCCGCAGCCGCCAAAGTGTGGCGTAGCGCCCCGATAATCAGACCACGAACATTCTGGGCATCCCGAAACCGCACTTCGGTCTTGGCCGGGTGGACATTCACATCCACATATTCAGGATCAAGATCAACAAACAGCGCCGCCATCGGATGGCGATCGCGCGCCAGAAAATCTTGATAGGCTGCGCGAATGACACCATTCAGCAGACGATCCTTCACCGGACGCCCATTGACGAACAGGTATTGCATTTGCGCGTTGCCGCGATTGAGCGTCGGCAGGCCGGCAAAGCCCGACAAACGAACACCTTCGCGTTCAGCCTCGATTGCCAATGCATTCTCGCGAAAGTCGCGGCCCATAATTGCGCCAAGGCGTTGCAACTGACCTTCCGGCGTATCGGGATGGGCGGCATACCGAAATGTTTTCCGACCATTGCTTTCAAGGCTAAAGGCAATATCAGCCCGCGCCATAGCCAATCGTTTCATCACGTCGGTAACCGCCATCGTTTCCGACCGCTCGGACTTCATGAATTTCAACCGCGCCGGGGTGGCATGAAACAAGTCGCGCACCTCAATGCGCGTGCCGGATGCGCCGCGACCGGTAAAGCTCGCTGGCTTTGGCCCCTCAATCCGGCCCGCTTCGATGAACAACTCAGCGGCCTCTTCACCGACCGCCAGCGAGGTGATCGTCATGCGGCTGACACTCGCAATTGATGGCAGTGCCTCGCCGCGAAACCCCATTGTATGGATGTTGAGCAAGTCGATGCGGCCATCCGATCCGGGCACGAGCTTTGATGTCGCGTGCCGCTGCATTGCCAGCAGCATATCCGGGCCGCTCATCCCGCAACCATCATCCTCGACGACAAGACGTTTCAGACCACCGCCCTCTATCGATACCGCGACAGATGTTGCCCCGGCATCAAGCGCGTTTTCGACCAGCTCCTTCACGGCAGCTGCGGGGCGCTCAACCACTTCACCCGCCGCGATGCGATTAACCGCATCTGGTGGCAATTGGCGGATCACAGGCCGCGAGGACAGGGAGGCAGAATCTGGCATAGAATGAGTGTACGCGGGCAAAGCGATTCGGGCCATAGGCGGCTGCTTGCTGTTCAGACACTATTCAGGCCCCGCGCCTCATCTGCTAAACTACGACGATTGAGGGAGGGTCATATGCTCAAATACATACTTAGCGCAGGCATGTTCATCACCTGTTTTGGTTCCGCAGCTGCGGTAGCCGTCGCACAAGGGCGGTCAGACGAAGCACGGCCGGCAAAGACGGAAACCGATCGTGCCAGCCAAACCGGTCAGGAAAATCGTGCGCCTCAAGCCGACGCCCGCGAAAATAATCGCGACGAAGACAATGCGAGCGACAATAACGATCAGCGCCGCAAGTTCGAAAAATTGAACCCTGTTGATGCCAGACCATTGGAGACGATGGAGACCGTCGATCCATGTCCGAAACCAGAAGATTGTATCTAGCTAGAGCCCGGCGGCGCTGAGCGCTTCGGCCTGGTTCTGAACCAGGCTTTCTTCGCTGAATCCCTCCAGGCTTTCTTCGTACAAGCGATGGAAGTTAAGCTCTGCACCAAGGCGCAAATAGGCTGCCCCGACGCCAATCGCCGCGCGGTCCATAAACACGAATTCGCGCGGGATCGTCACCGGGCCTTTTTCCTTGAGGAGCTGCCGAACTTCAAAGGCTTCCTTACGCCCAAACTCTGCTGCCGAAACCCCGTCCGCGAACGGGCGAACCCGATCTTCGAGCAGCGGGCCGTAGATGAATTTCGCCCAAATGTTCAGAATTTCGGCGAGTTCCCGCGTCAGGTTTTTGAAACCCCATTTCTCATACGCCGCATAGGCCGCATCGAAATCGTCAGCCAGTGTGGCGCGGTACAGATCGATGACGCCAGCGACAAAGCGCGGTGGGAAAATACGGATACAGCCAAAGTCGAGCAGGTTCAGCCCCGCGCCGCCTTCGGTCACCTGATAGTTTCCAAGATGCGGGTCGCCGTGGATCACCGAGCGTGAGTTGAATGGCATCCACCAGGTCCAGAACAGGTTGGTGGCGATTTGATTGCGGACCTCCTGCGGTGCGGTCTCAAAATCGGCCAGTGATTGCCCTTCAACCCAGCTCATTGTCAGCAGTCGATCTGTCGACAGATCCGCAATCGGACGCGGCACACCGATATGGTTCAAGTCCCGCAAGATATGCGCGTAGAGCGCCATATGTTTGGCTTCGCGCTTATAGTCGAGTTCCTCACGCAAGCGCTCGGTGATTTCCTCGACCATTTCGGATGGGTCAATCGATCCATCCATGCGTTTGAACAAGCCAAGCAGCGTTTTGAGCTGTCCAACATCGCTTTCGACCGCGCTGGCCATGTCAGGGTATTGCAGCTTGCAGGCAACGGTTTCGCCGCTGGGAAGGGTCGCTTTGTGAACCTGCCCCAGTGAGGCGGCGTGGGCGGCCGTCTTACCAAATTCAGCGAATTTTCCCTGCCAGTCGGGGCCGAGTTCGGCCCGCATGCGTCGCCTTACGAATGGCCAGCCCATTGCCGGGGCCTGCGCTTGAAGCTGGCTAAGTTCAGCGGCGTATTCGGCAGGCAGAAAATCAGGAATGGTCGACACCAATTGTGCAACCTTCATCAGCGGGCCTTTTGATTTTCCCAAGGCCGCCGCCAGCGACTTGGCAACCCGCTCGTCACCTTTCTCGCCGCCAAAAAGGGAATTGGCCGCAAAGCTCAAGCCTGCCCCAGATAGGTTCGCGCCGACTTTCGCGGTTCGTCCAAGCCGTGCACTTAGCCGATTTCGTTCTGGGTCTTGCTCGTCGGCCATATCGGGTTCCTCTGACCCTAACAGACATAGGGCAGCGGACCGATCATGGAAGGGTTATTCCGCCGCGCCCGCCTCCGGGCGCCCTTCGTGCAAGTAGCGGCTTTTGCGAAGACGCGGGAACAGGCCCGCCCAAACCGCCGCAATGCCGATCGCCGCATAACCGCCCGCAACCACCGTAAACACGCCGCCCCACTTGGCGGCCATGAAGCCAGCGCGTGCCTCCCCCAATTCATTGGAGGCCCCGAGGAAGATGGAGTTAACCGCATTCACCCGCCCGCGCACGTCATCCGGGGTCCAGAGCTGCAACAGAATCTCGCGAATATAGACCGAAACCATATCAAACGCACCAACACAGATGAGCGCCACGATTGAGACCCAAGCAATCGTCGAATATCCAAACACCACCGTCGAGACGCCAAAAAGCGCAACGCAGACAAACAAGATCAACCCAGCATAATCTTTAATCGGCACGGACGCGATAAGCACAACGACGGCGATCGCCCCAATCCCTGGCGCCGCCCGCAGCAAGCCCAGACCGGCGGGGCCAAGCTCCAATATATCGCGCGCGTAAATCGGCAGTAGGGCTACCGCTCCACCCAGCAAAACAGCAAACAGGTCAAGAGAGATCGCCCCGAGAACGATCTTTTCCTTCCAGACATACCGAAACCCGCCGAGCAACATATTGAAGTTAGACCCCGTAGCGCCGATCACCTGTTTTGGTTTGGGTATTGAGAAGATAAGTATACCCGCAAAGGCAAGTGCAATCGCCGCGGATGCATAGGCCGCACTGGCCGAGATACCATAAAGCAAACCACCGGCAGCCGGCCCCAGAATCGACGCCATTTGCCAAGAGGATGCATTAAACCCGACCGCATTGGCAAAATCTTCGCGCGGCACAATATTCACCGCCAATGAAGCCGAGGCGGGCGACATGAAAGCCCGGGCGACACCAAACACTGTCAATATTCCAAGCACCCAAACCGGTCGAAACTGGCCAGTCACGGCTAGGTATAGGATGGCAATCGCACAGACCATCTCAACCAGGATTGAGAGTCCCATAATATTGCGTCGGCCGAACCGGTCCGCGGCCACGCCGGTCAGTAGGACGAGCAGCAATGCGGGTAGAAATTGCACCAAGCCGATCCAGCCGAGCAGCGCCGCATTCTGGGTTTGATCATATATCTGCCAACCAACCGCCACCGACAAAACGTTGACCGAAAACGCCGTTAAAAACCGGGATGTGAAATAGCGCTGGTAAGACACGTGCCGGAACGCGGCAAACCGATCTGACATTGACCCTGGCTTTCATCTGATGTCGCGGTCTTTTGAGCGCGTTTCAACGCCCTGTCCATCCCAAATCAGCGCGTTGGGGGCCTTGGGGTTGGGTTTCATTCTCCCTCACCAATAGCCCGCAGACTTGGGACGCATTCACCCCCTGCCCTTTTTCATTCGTTCACTCTATATTCCTGTCATGACCGCGCCGAATCGCCCCTCTATCAGCCAATTGGCCGCCGCCCGTGCCCCAGGCGCGGATACTGGTGCGGCCTATTTGGAGGGCCTGAACCCGGAACAGACAGAAGCGGTGCTGCACACAGAAGGCCCGCTCTTGGTTTTGGCCGGGGCGGGCACCGGTAAGACCAGCGTGCTGACCGCGCGGTTGGCGCATATTATCGGGTCCGGATTGGCCTATCCAAGCCAGACTCTGACGGTGACCTTCACCAATAAGGCCGCCCGAGAGATGCGCGAACGGGCACTACGATTGACCGGCGAAGCCGGCGAAGGGCTACGCTGGCTTGGGACGTTCCACTCCATCAGCGCGCAGATATTACGCAAACATGCGGAACTGGCTAACCTGAAATCGAGCTTCACGATTCTCGACACGGACGATCAAATCCGGCTGTGCAAACAGATTATCCAAGCCGAAAATATTGACCCCAAACGCTGGGCCCCACGCTTCCTCGCCAGCTTGATTGATGGGTGGAAAAACCGCGCGCTCCTACCGGCCAAAGTGCCAGCAGATGAGGCCTATAATTTTGCCGACGGCAAAGGCATCAAGTGTTATGAAATCTATCAGAACCGCCTGAGGACGCTCAATTGCTGTGATTTTGGCGATCTGTTGATCCACAATATTACCATCTTCCAGAACAACCCGGACCTGCTGGCCGAGTTTCATACCAAGTTCAAATACATTCTGGTTGACGAGTATCAGGATACTAATGTCGCCCAATATTTGTGGTTGCGCCTGCTCGCCCAGGGCTCGAACAATATTTGCTGTGTCGGCGATGATGATCAGTCGATTTATGGCTGGCGCGGCGCGGAAGTCGACAATATCCTGCGGTTCGAGAAGGATTTCCCCGGCGCGAAAACGGTGCGGCTGGAGCGCAACTATCGCTCGACCGAACATATCCTCGCCGCGGCGTCGGCGATTATTTCCAACAATAAGGGCCGGCTCGGCAAGACGTTATATGTTGGCGGCGACAATGCGGATGATCCCGACGCCGAGAAAGTCATCGTGCGCGGGCTGTGGGACGGTGACGCCGAAGCGCGGATGATCTGCGACGACATCGAAAGCTGGCGCAATAAGGGGCGCAACTATGCCGATTGTTCCATCCTGGTGCGGGCCTCGTGGCAGATGCGGCTGTTCGAGGAACGTCTGATCATTCTCGGCATCCCTTACCGGGTCATTGGCGGGCCACGCTTTTTCGAGCGCGCGGAAATTCGCGACGCGATGGCCTATCTGCGCCTAATCCGCTCAACCGATGACGACCTGGCCTTTGAGCGTGTGGTCAATCAACCCAAGCGCGGCGTCGGCGGAACAACCTTGCAAAAGCTGCAACGCTATGCCCGCGATGATGGCCGCAGCCTGTTCACGCTTACCCCGATGGTGCTGCAAACCGATGAGATAAAGGGGCCGGGCAAACGCGGTCTGACCCAGTTTATCGACCATTTGAACATGTGGCGTGACCGCCTGAAAGCGGGTCTTTCTCACACTGAATTGGTACAAGTAATCCTTGATGAGAGCGGCTACACAGACATGCTGCAAAAGGATCGCAGCCCACAGGCCCAGACCCGGCTGGATAACCTCAAAGAGCTGGTCAATGCGATGGGCGAGTTTGATAGCCTGCCTGCCTTTCTGGAACATGTTGAACTGGTCATGGACGTCTCTCAAAAAGGCGATGGCGACGAAGTACAAATCCTCACCCTGCACGGGGCTAAGGGGCTGGAATGGCCGATGGTCTTTCTGCCCGGATGGGAGGAAGAAGTGTTCCCAAGCCGCCGTAGCCTTGATGAAAGCGGCATGAAAGGGCTGGAGGAGGAGCGCCGTCTGGCCTATGTCGGCATCACGCGGGCACGCGAATGCTGCCGCGTTTCCTTCGTCGCAAATCGCCAGATTTTCGGGCGTTGGCAGTCTGTCCTGCCGAGCCGGTTCATCGATGAAATGCCCCATGATCATGTCGAGGCGGCCAGTGAAACCGGCTATTCCACACTGCCCGGCGGCGATACGGGCTTTCAAGGCAGTGTTGAAGATTTGGGTGAGCGCTCAAGCTACAATTCTCCCGGCTGGAAACGGTTGCAGGAAAATTCTGGCCGTCATGGTTCCGGGCCGGTGATTGACGGCAAAGCCAAGCTCGTCGCAACCGAGTCCGGCCAATCAAATTTCAAGATCGGCCAGCGGGTGTTCCACGACAAATTCGGCTACGGCCAAGTCCTCGACGCCAATGGCACGAAACTACAAGTCGCCTTCGAAAAAGGCGGATTGAAGAAGGTGATTTCTACGTTTGTGACGGGGAGTTAAGAAGGGTCAAACAACTTTCTTGCACGCATGAAAGGCTTTTCAGAACCGTTATTTTGAAAGAATATATCTAGAAACTCCAAGTATCTTTTTACTTCGCTATCACCGAAAATTCTACGTCCAAAATACATCCATCTTTCAGCGTAGTACCCGGTTAGTATGTTAGAATTCACCTGAAGAGCAATCTCGTCAAATAGGAACAAGAGCTTGTCGGTTTGGTGCTCTTCCTCATCCCCTCTAAACCCAGTCTCAAATCCTTCTCCCCACTCAAAAGCCGACCACTCGATTTTTTGGTAGGCGTTGTAAACATCCCCATTCATGAATGCTTCCCATAATTTGAATGAAAACTCTGCTTGATTTGTCTTCGTCGCCAACTTTGCCGCTCGAACGGCAATCACGAATGAAATGACCGCAACCAATATCCCAAGAACTGAAACAATCTCGAATATCGAAATCTGGTTTTTGATAACGAATTCACCCGTCGACGGGTCTGAAATGAACCTAAACGTCATTGATAACATACGCGCGCTCCTTGTTTGAGAGCGAACGGTGCCAAATAACTATGCCATCCGTCTAGTGCTTCGCGGCCTCGTCGCCTAAGCCGTCCCAGAATTTCTTGACGCGGCCGACAAAGCCTTCGCTTTCTGGATTACAATCGGCACCCGAGCAGTCGCAGAATTCACGCATCAGCTCTTTTTGTCGGGCGGTCAGGTTGCGCGGGGTTTCGACGAACATTTCAATGTAAAGATCACCGGTCGAACCGCTACCGCGCAGCGATGGCATACCTTTGCCGCGCAGGCGCAATTTGCGCCCGGTCTGAGCGCCTTCGGGGATCGTGACGCGTTGGCGCGCGCCATCAATGGTGGGCACTTCAATCTCGCCGCCAAGTGAGGCTTTGACCATCGAAACCGGGGTACGGCAGTACAGGTTTGGCCCATCGCGTTCGAAAATATCATGCTCGGCGACTTCAACGAAGATATAAAGATCGCCCTTCGGACCGCCTTGCGCGCCCGGCTCACCTTCGCCTGATAGGCGAATTCTCATTCCAGTTTCTACACCTGCGGGAATTTTCACCGCTAATGTCCGTTCTTCCTGAACCTGTCCGGCACCGCGGCAGGTCTTGCAAGGCTTCGAGATAACGGTGCCGCGCCCCGAACAGCGCGCGCACGTCCGTTCCATCGTGAAGAGGCCCTGACTGGCCCGAACCCGGCCCGCGCCGCCGCAAGTTGAGCACGTCTCAGGGCTAGACCCCGGTTCAGCACCCGACCCACCACATGGCTGACAGGCAACCGCGCTGGGCACATGAATTTCAGTGTCTTTACCCGCGAAAGCATCTGCGAGGCTGATTTCCATATCATAGCGCAGGTCCGCGCCGCGTTGCGGCCCGCCGCGCCGACGGCCACCGCCGCCGCCAAAGACCTGGCTGAAAATGTCCTGGAAAATATCGCCAGGATCACCACCGCCACCAAACGGGTTGCCGCCGCCCGGCCCGCCATTTTCAAACGCCGCATGGCCGAAACGGTCATAGGCAGCTTTCTGGTCAGGGTCAGACAGGATGGCATACGCTTCGCCAACCTCTTTGAACTTGGCTTCAGCGGCCTCATCGCCCTGATTTTGATCAGGGTGATACTTCATTGCAAGCTTGCGGTAAGCGCTTTTCAGCGCCTTCTCATCAGCGTCCTTGGACACACCAAGCACATCATAATAATCGCGTTTGCTCATGGCAGCTTAAACAACTCTCTCACTCACTATGCCCCAGAAATGGGGTGATGCAGGCATCTCCGCAAGACCCACACGCAGCTAACCTGCCTTGCGGGTCTTCGTACGTCCCAGAATTTGCTTAGCACTTTCTTTCGGCACGACCATAAGGGTTTCGTTCAAGGTCTCATCCCAGCGATCCAGAAGCTTGCTGGCACGTGCAGATCCGGTGCGCTCAATATGGATTTCTAGCAGGGTTTTGAACGCGTCGACGAACTTTTTATCCATATCGCCCAGCGGGTACCAATCGATACCGTCTGGATTGGCCACCTGCGCGAACCGCTTCTCGTGATCCCAAATATAGGCGACACCGCCGGTCATCCCGGCACCGAAATTGTCACCAATCGGACCCAGAATCGCAACCCGGCCGCCGGTCATATACTCACAACCATTCGCGCCGCAGCCTTCAATCACGGCCTCTGCGCCAGAGTTGCGAACGGCAAACCGCACGCCTGCCTGACCTGCCGC
>Ga0209345_10005532_pt1 | contig 11686 bp, 8 predicted proteins | sample Cruoilmetagenom7_FD_187294 | JGI IMG/M metagenome (GOLD analysis project Ga0209345, IMG submission 187294) | Oil polluted marine microbial communities from Coal Oil Point, Santa Barbara, California, USA - Sample 7 (SPAdes) (version 2) | ecosystem: Environmental > Aquatic > Marine > Oil seeps ...
ATCGCAGGCAAACGTTGATCAGCGTTCGCTGGAACTGTTCAACCGCTAAGACCATGACACCAGGATGAAGCCGGGCTCCTCCCGACCGGCTTCATCTGCTCTGACCTCCAGTCAAGAGCGTCCCTCAAAAAGCTCCGACCGAAAGGCCGGGGCTTTTTTGTATGCGGGTGCCCGCGGGGGCATTCCCGGTTCAGCGGCGGTAGGTGTTGCCGTCGGCGTCGAACAGATGAAGCTTGGCCTTGTCTGCGGTGAAGCGCAGCTTGTCGCCACGCTTGACCTGCTGGTGCCCCGGCATCTTGGCGATGATCGGTTCGTCCTCGGTCAGGTCGTCGACATAGATCAGCGTGACTTCGCCCAGTGCCTCGACAATCGATGCCGTTCCCTCGAACAGGAAATCATCGCCCGTGGTCGCGACCAGATCCTCGGGCCGGACGCCAAAGGAGGCCTTCTTGCCCTTGTCCGCGTCCGGGACCGCGATGCCGGTGTCGACCGATTTGCCATTGGCAAACGAGATGCTGGCACTTGCGCCGGCCTTTTCGATCGTGCCGGGGATGATGTTCATTGCCGGGGAGCCGATGAACTGCGCCACGAACAGGTTTTGCGGCCGGTCGTAGAGCTCCATCGGCGGGCCGACCTGCTCGATGACGCCTTTCGACAGGACCACGATGCGGTCGGCAAGGGTCATCGCCTCGACCTGGTCATGGGTGACATAGATCATCGTGGTTTCGGGCATGGACTCGTTGAGCTTGGCGATCTCGATGCGGGTCGCCACACGCAGGGCAGCGTCGAGATTGGAGAGCGGCTCATCGAACAGGAAGACCTTGGGATCGCGGCAGATGGCGCGGCCGATGGCGACGCGCTGCCTTTGCCCGCCCGACAGCGCCTTGGGCAGCCGGTCAAGATAATCTTCAAGCTGCAGGATCTCCGCCGCGGAGCGGACCCGGCGGTCGATCTCCTCGTTGCTTTGGCCGGCAATGCGCAGGCCAAAGGCCATGTTGTCGTAGACGGTCATGTGCGGATAGAGCGCGTAGGACTGGAACACCATGGCGATGCCGCGCTTGGAGGGTGGGACATCGTTGACAACCATGCCGTCGATTTCCAGCGTTCCTTCGGTGATTTCCTCCAGCCCGGCAATCATGCGCAGCAGGGTGGACTTGCCGCAACCCGACGGGCCGACGAAGACGATGAACTCGCCCTGCTCGATTTCGAGGTCGACACCGTGAATGACCTTGACGGCACCGTAGGACTTCTTGAGCCCTTTAAGTTTCAAGCCGGCCATATTTTCTCCTCCCCATCACGCCTGACACGGTTTCATCCAAGCCTGGCGAAAAATGCATCGTAAGGTGATATTTCTATTGTATCGGGACGCAAAAATCCCGAGAAACCGTGACCATCCAGCAATTCGAGTTCGCCTTGCGGACGCTCGATGACTTGCGTTTCCTCGCTCAGATTGAAAGCGCAGAAGATTGCCTCATTGCCGTGACGGCGGATCATCGCGAGCACATCGTCGCCGGAATCAACGAATTCGAGAGTGCCTTTGACAAGCGCCGGGTGCGCCTTGCGGAAAGCCACCAGCCGCCGGTAATGGTTGAGCATGGAGGCCTGGACATTGTCCTGCTCATCGACCGCCAGATGGCGGTGTTCGGGCGGAATCGGTAGCCAGGGCTGGCCATTGGTGAAGCCGGCGGACTGTTCATGCCCGGACCAGACCATCGGCGTGCGGCAGCCGTCACGGCCCTTGAAATCGGGCCAGAACTGGATGCCATAGGGATCCTGCAGGTCCTCGAATGCCAGCTCGGCCTCTGTCAGCCCCAGTTCCTCGCCCTGATAGAGGCAGACAGACCCTCTGAGCGACATGATCAGGCCGGCGAGCAGCCGCAGGTAGTGCTCGCGGTCATTGACCTTGTCGCCCCAGCGGGTGGCGTGGCGGACGACATCATGGTTGGAAAAGGCCCAGCAGGCCCAGCCTTCAGGTGCTGCGGTCATGAAGTCCGTCATCACCGTGCGCACGCGGGAAACGGTCAGCGGTGTGCTGGACAGGAACTCGAAGGCATAGCACATATGCATCTTGTCGCCGCCGGAAGTGTAGTCGGCGACGATCTGCAGCCCGATCTGCGCATCCCCCACCTCGCCCACCGCCGTGGTGCCCGGATACTCGTCGAGCAGGGCGCGGAACCGCTTGAGAAACTCGAGGTTTTCCGGTCGGTTCTTGTCATAGACATGGAGCTGGTGGTTGTAGGGATTGACCGCCGGCGCGATGGAATCGTTGCGCAGCTCCTTGGCCAGCGGCGGGTTGTCGCGCAATTGCTCGTCGTGGAAGTAGAAATTGATGGTGTCGAGCCGGAAACCATCGACACCGCGATCAAGCCAGAAGCGCACGACATCGAGCAATGCTGCCCGGACTTCCTCGTTGTGGAAGTTCAGGTCAGGCTGCGAGGTGAGGAAATTGTGCAGGTAATACTGCTCGCGCTTGCCATCCCACTGCCAGGCCGAGCCGCCAAAGATCGACAGCCAGTTGTTGGGCGGCGTGCCATCGGGCTTGGGCTCGGCCCAGACATACCAGTCGGCCTTCGGGTTGGTGCGGTCCATCCGGCTTTCGACGAACCAGGGATGCTGGTCGGAGGAATGAGAGAGTACCAGATCGATGATGATGCGAATGCCGTGATCATGCGCCACCCTGACCAGGTGATCGAAGTCACCAAGGGTGCCGAACATCGGATCGACATTGGTATAATCCGAGACGTCGTAGCCGAAATCCTTCATCGGCGAGGTGAAGAACGGCGAGATCCAGATCGCGTCGACACCGAGCGAGGCGATGTAGCCGATCCGCTCAGCGATGCCGATCAGATCGCCGATGCCGTCGCCGCTGGTATCCTGATAGGAGCGCGGGTAGACCTGATAGATCACGCCGCCGCGCCACCAGTCGGCATCAGGAACCAGCTCGGTGCCGGTTTGCAGCCGCTTGCCGGCAAGAGTCATGGTTTTCATAAAAGCCTCGTTACTTCACGGACCCGGCCAGAAGGCCGCGCACGAGATATTTCTGCATGGCGAAGAAGACCACCAGCGGCACCGCGATCGAAACGAACGCGGAGGTGGCCAAGATCTCCCAGTTGCCGCCGCGGGTGCCGAGCAGTTCGACGATCTGCTTGGTCATGACCGTGGTCTCGCCGGTTGAATCGATGAGGAAGACCAGCGCCACCAGCAGATCGTTCCAGGTCCAGAGAAACTGGAAGATGGCAAACGAAGCCAGCGCCGGAAATGACAGCGGCAGGATGATTTTGACGAAAATCTGGAAATCGGTGGCGCCGTCGACACGGGCATTCTCGATGATGTCGCGCGGCAGGCCGACCATGTAGTTGCGCAACAGGTAGATCGCCAGCGGCAGGCCGAAGCCGGTGTGGGCGAGCCAGACACCGAGATAGCCCTTGCCGATGCCGATGTCATTGTGCAGCCGCAACAGCGGGATCAGCGCCAGCTGCAACGGCACCACCAGCAGGCCGACGACGGCTGCAATCAGCAGCGAACGGCCGGGAAAGCGCATCCAGGCCAGCGCATAGGCGGCAAAGGCGGCGATGACGATCGGGATGATGGTGGCTGGAATGGTGACGGTCAAGGTGTTGAAAAAGGCCTTGGCCATGCCTTCTCGATTGTTCGGGTCGAACAGCACGAAGCGGTAGTTCTCAAGGGTGAATTCGGGCGGACGGGTGGCCGTGGTGAAGACCCGCGGCAGCCGGCTGTCGCCGAAACTCTCGGGCGCGGAAAGGCGGAATGCCCCGTCGGTGGCGACCGTCAGGGTCTCGCCGTCGCCCAGATCGACCACCTGGTCCGGCTCATAGGCTTCGGGCGCACGCGAACTGGTGCCCCAGCGGCTGATGGTAACCTTGTCGCTTTCAAACAGATTGCCGGAAATGACGAACGCGCCGTCGATCTCTTTCTCGACACCGGCGATTCGGATTGCCGGCGCCTGGCGTTCCTGGGTGAACAGGGCTTTCCACCAGCCTGTGTTGGCTATCTGGTCGGCGGTGCGGAAAGAGGAAACGAACAGACCAACGGTGGGAAACATCCAGAGCGCGACCAGGAGCACGACCGAGATGTGAACAGCCCAGACGAGAGGTGACTTTTTCGATGATGTCGAGCGCATCGCCATCTCCCTCAGCGCATTTCTTTGCGGGCGTTGTAGACATTCCAGACCAGGATCGGGGTGACCAGCAGCATGATCACCATGGCGCTGGCGGAGCCGACACCCCAGTCATTGGCGCGGAACAGCTTGTCATACATGTAGTTGGCCAGAACCTGGGTTTCCCATTGGCCGTTGGTCATGGCGAAGACGATGTCGAACACCTTGAGCACGACGATGGTGATGGTGGTCCAGACCACGACGATGGTGCTCATGATCTGCGGCACCTTGATCTTGAAGAAGATCTGGAACGGATTGGCGCCGTCGATGACAGCCGCCTCGATGGTTTCCTCCGGGATTCCGCGCAGCGCCGCCGACAGGATGACCATGGCAAAGCCGGTCTGGATCCAGACCAGCACCACCATCAGGAAGATCGAATTCCAGAACGGGATGGTGAGCCAGGTCTGCGGTTCGCCGTAAGGCAGCCGTGCGGGGACGAGCGAAACAATGGCATCCAGCGAGAGCCAGATCATCCAGGCGGCTGCGATTGCGGCGAACGCCCTGAGGACGAACGCCCACCAATGCGATTTGCCATGGCCCTTTTCACGACCGAGTACCGGGCGCAGGGTCTGGTAGATGGTGAAAGCCATCAGGGCAGCAAAGAGCGCAACCAGCAGCACCGGAACGATCTTGAGGAACAGGATGGAGAAGGCGCCGCCGTCAAAACTCAGCCACACCGCATTGAGAACGCCGATCTGGTCCTGGTCGGCGGGCCGTGTGTCGTAGACCAGTTTCCAGATCACCGCCGCGCCGACAAAGGAGATCGCCATCGGCATGAAGATCAGCGACTTGGCGATTCCGCCCCAGGAGATGCGATCGGTCAGTTGGGCCGCGAGCAGGCCGAAACCGGTCGAGAACGCAGGAACAATAATCAGCCAGAGCATGTTGTTGTGCATGGCTTCCCAGAACTTCGGTTCCTGGAACATCTGGCGATAATTGGCAAACCCGACGAAAGCGCCGCCGGCGTCACGGTCGGTCAGCGACAGCCACAGGGTGGCGAAGACGGGATAGGCGAGATAGAGCCCGAGGGCGAAGAGGGCCGGAAACAGGAACAGCCAGGGACGGATCTGATTGGCGCGGTTGATGTTGCGCCCGGCATTTTCGCCCTTCGCGGGAAAGAGAACCTTGTCGAGGAACTGGTTGGAAAAATAAAAGTAACCCACGCATCCGCCAACGCCGACGATGATGGTGATCAAGCCCTGAAGTGCCGGATGCATTCCCTTTTCCCCCAAAAGGCAGTTGCCAAGGCAGGCCCCGGAGTGATGCCGGGGCCTGCCGATTTGCTATCGCAAAGCCGTTACTTCAGCGCGTCCCAGGACTTCTGGATTTCCGAAGCCACTTCTTCTGCCGGTTTGCCGCCGGCATAATCGACCATGCCGGTCCAGAACGACCCGGCACCAACGCCGCCCGGCATCAGGTCGGACCCGTCGAAGCGGAAGGTTGTGGCGCCCAAGAGAATGTCATTCATCTTCTTGAGAGTCGGATCGCCGAACACGTCGGTGTTGACGGCCTTGTAGGGGGTCAGGAAGCCCTTCTGCGCCATCCAGATTTCATGCGCAATCGGCGACTGCAGGAACTTGATCAGCGCCTGTGCACCGGGGCTGTCCTTGGTGATTGCCCAGACGGTGCCTGCGCCCAGAACCGGTTTGCCGAGATCCTTGCTTTCATAGGCAGGCATGTAGAAGAAATCAGCATCGGTGCCGACCTTGGTGCCTTCCGGGAAGAATGCCGGGATGAAGGAGGCCTGATGGTGCATGTAGCACTGCGGCGGCGACGAGAAGAGGCCCTTGGGGCTGTCGCGGAAATCGGTTGTGGCAACCGCGCCCGCGCCACCGGCAACGAACTTGTCGTTACGGGCGAACCAGCCGAATTCCTCGATCGCGCCAATGACGGCAGGATCGGTGAACTTGACCTCGTTGGAGACCCACTTGTCATAGACTTCGGGCGCCTGGGTGCGCAGCATCATGTCCTCGACCCAGTCGGTGGCCGGCCATCCGGTGGCGCCGCCTGATCCCAGGCCGATGCACCAGGGCGTGCCGCCGTCGGCGACGATCTGCTCGGTCAGGGCCTTGAGCTCTTCCATCGACTGCGGAACCTCGTAACCGGCATCCTCGAAGTTTTCCGGGATGTACCAGACCAGCGACTTCACATCGACCTTGTAGAAGAAGCCGTAGAGATCCTTGGAGCCGTCCTTGCCGGCATAGGTGCCCAGATCAACCCAGGACTGGCCGGCGGCGTAGTTTTCCTTGACCCAGTCGCCCGTGCCTTCCGGCAGCGGCGACAGGAAGCCGCGCTTGGCCATATCGGCGGCAAGACCCGGCTGCGGGAAGACCGCGATGTTGGGGGCGGAGCCGGCTTCGGCATCGATGACGATCTGCTGCTCGAAGCTGTCGGAACCGACATATTTGACGTCGGCGCCGGTGGCCTCGGCGAAATAGGCCAGAACGGCTTCGGCGTTTTCCTGGTCCGGTCCAAGCCACGGCCCGAAGACGGTGACTTCCTCGCCGTTGAGCTGCGTGGCTTTCAGCGCTTCGTAGCTCTCCCAGTTGAAATTGCCTTCACCCGGCGTGAACTTGAGATCGGCAGCATGGGCCGCTCCCAAGGTCAGCGCGACGGCTGCGGCGCTCATCATAAGCAGTTTTTTCATCGAATTCTTCCTCCTGGCCGACGCTGGCCACTCACGTGAAGCTGAACTAGGTCTCGGAGCCGGCGCCATGACTTTTCCAAAGCGCTTTGGCTTGCCTTCAGAGGATTACGAGTGCCAGCTTGAGTCAAGCTGAAATTTGCAATCCCTGCTTGAATTCGGGTCCGGCCTTGCGAGACCCGAAGCTTGATGCTGCATTGCGGCACCTTTTCGCATCGCAATGTCCACTTTTTCGCTTTTTCCAGGCATCAAGCTACGGTTAGATGGCGCGGCGGCAAGGCTCGGGATCGCTTGAACACAATCCCGTTGCCAAAGCGCTTTGAAGGAACTGGACCACGCATGGTGAATCTGAAGCAGCTCTCAGAGCTTCTCGAATTGTCACAGACCACCATTTCCCGGGCGCTCAACGGCTATCCGGAGGTCGGGGAGAAGACCCGGCAGCGGGTGCTCGAAGCCGCCCGCAAACATGGCTACAAGCCCAATTCCAACGCCCGCAAACTCGCCACCGGCCGCGCCGGCTCGATCGGATATGTGCTGCCCGTCGGACACAATGTCGATCTCGACCCGCATTTTGTCGAGTTCCTGTCAGGCATGGGCGAACATGCGCTGACCCGCGAGGTCGATCTGTCGCTGACGCCTGCGCCGCGTGAACGCGAGACCGAGGCGTATCGCCGCATTGCCGCCAGCCGCTCGGTGGACGGGGTGTACCTGTCCTCGATGCGCAATGACGAGCAGCGGATTTCGCTGGTTCGCGAGCTCGGCATTCCGTTCCTTGCGCATGGCCGGGCGCTTGAACCCGCCGATGGGTACGCCTTTCTCGACATCGACAACGAGGGGGCCTTTCACGACGCCGCGCGGCTGCTGTTGCAGCTGGGGCATCAGCGCCTCGCCTTCATCAACGGCGACACCGATTTCGCCTTTGCAGTGCACCGGCTCAATGGCGTGGTCCGGGCGATGAAGGCGCACGGCCTTCCGGTGAGCGCACTGCAGCACCATTCCGCGGCGATGAACGAGGAGAACGGCTACCGGCTGGCGATGGCGCTGTTTCGCGATGCCGACCCGGCAACCCGCCCGACCGGCGTGCTGAGCGCCTCTATGTTTTCAACGCTCGGGATCGTGCGCGCCTTCAACCAGCTGGGGATGCGGATACCCGACGACGTCTCGATCATCACCCATGACGATGTTTTCCCGTTTCTCAAGCCCGAGAGCTTCTCGGTGCCGCTGACCACCACCCGGTCCTCGATCCGGGCGGCGGGCGCGCGGATCTGCGAACGGCTGGTCAACATCATTTCAGGCACGGAAGCCGCGCACGTCCAGGAAATCTGGCCGGTCGAGCTGATCGTACGTGCTTCCACGGGCCCTGCCCCGGCCGAGCGCCGGATTGTGCGGAGGCGGCCTGCGGAGGCGGCTGAATAGGCGCTTCAGGCTGTTCCCGGCGTTCGGCTCACGGGAAGCATCACGGCAAGCGGACCGCTTCTTGACGGCGCAACGTTTCAGCCGCCGGCAAGCCATTTTTAACACCCCGGAGCTATGCTCAAGCACATATGAGCAATTCCGCACAAAATGATCACCGGGCACTCCGCCAGCGCATCTACAATGATGCGCTCAAAACAGCGATGACTGATCGGGTGATGCTTCCTGACAGGATGCTGACGCCGGATAGCCGTGTGCACGATGCCTCGCCTTCGCTCAGCGCGCTTTACGAAAGCTATTCGTGGGCTGCGCATTCGCTCAAGGCGCGTGCCTGGCTGCAGGCGGCTTTCGTCTTCAACTTCCTGCTGATGTCTTTCGACTATTTTGTCAGCCCCTCCCTGTTGGTAGCAACGCTGGTCATTCGCGGCTTCATTGTCTCGTCCATCCTGCTGGGCCTCTACCTGATCTGGGGACGGCAGCGGGCAAGCTGGATCCAGGGCGCAACCCTGGTTGCGGTCTCGGCAACCATCATGATCGGGTCCGGCGCGCTGGGTGCACTGGGCGGAGTCTCGCTGTTTGAACGCTACACGACCGGGGCGCTGTTCACGGTGGCCACCGCGATCCTGTTCTTCCCCATCGAGTTTCGCTGGACGGTGGCTGCGGTTGTCACTGCGATCGTTCTCCATGCCGTCATGCTCGTCACCGGTCCGGTACCCGATCCCTTGCTGGCGCTGAGCACCAGTTGTTTTTATACCGGTGTCATCGTTGCTTTCGCCTCGACGCGAAAGGCGACACTGAGGAGCCAGTGGAACAGCTTCAAATCCAAAATCCGGGAACTGCGCGACCAGGAAGCACTGGCCAACCTCAATGCCGAATTGAAGGTCGTCGCCAATCTTGACCCGCTGACCGGAATTCAGAACCGCCGTTCGACCCAGGAAAATATTGCCCGGATCTGGGACGACCCCGCTTATGCCAAGCCAGCGATCGCCGTCCTGATGCTCGACATCGACAACTTCAAACAGCTCAATGATACTCTCGGCCACGCCGCCGGTGACGACTGCATAAAGGGCGTGGCCGACAAGATCAGCCTCGCCCTGCACGACGGCGGCATCGTCTCCCGCCATGGAGGCGAGGAGTTCCTCGTGGTGTTGACCGACACCACCGCAAGCGATGCTTTCGCAGTGGCCGAGCGGATACGTAAATCCGTGGAGTCGTTACAGTTGAACACCCCGGAAAATGGGCCGGCAAGCCCTGTGACCGTCAGCATCGGCCTGGCCCTGTGGGCGGGCGACCAGACACCCGACATGCTGATCAACCGTGCCGACGAGGCGTTGTACGACGCCAAGCGCAAGGGCAAGAACCAGACAGTGGTCGCGCAGCCTCCGCAGGATATCAGCGCGCACCCCGGACAGGCGCACAGCCAAAAAGCCCATGACGCTGCCTAGCAGCGCCAACGGTGCATCTGATTAAAAATCCAGCCGTCGTTCTCGCGTTGAGGGGGAGGCGCCGCGCTGCTGCCGGACCGGCGTTTCTCAATACCGATCAGCGGCCAGAACCAGCAGCCGTTTAAAACCTTGGCGGCTTGAGGCCGTGGGCGCGCATGGCGGCGGTCACCGTGTTGGCCATCAGCATGGCGATGGTCATCGGGCCGACGCCGCCGGGGACCGGGGTGATGGTGCCTGCGACTTCGGCGCATTCATCAAAGGCGACGTCGCCGACGAGCCGGGTCTTGCCCTCACCGCGCTCGGGCGCGTCGATGCGGTTGATGCCGACATCGATCACCGTGGCGCCGGGCTTGACCCAATCGGCCTTGACCATTTGCGGGCGGCCAACGGCGGCTACCAGAATATCGGCATTGCGGCAGACGCCGGGGAGATCCTTGGTGCGGGAGTGGGCCGTGGTCACGGTGGCGTTGGCGGCCAGCAGCAGCGCCGACATCGGCTTGCCGAACAGGTTGGACCGGCCGATGACAACCGCATTGAGGCCGGAGAGGTCCTCGCCGTGGGTCTGGCGGACAAACAGCATGGCGCCGGCGGGCGTGCAGGAGATCAGGCCGCCATCGAGATCGCCGGTCATCAGCTTGCCGGCATTGACGACATGCAGGCCATCAACATCCTTCTCCGGCCGGATCGACTGGATCACCGGATCGGAATCGAGATGATCCGGAAGCGGCAGCTGCACCAGGATGCCGTGAATTTCCGGATCCTCATTGAGCCGGGCCACCAGCGCCTCCAGTTCGGCCTGGGTGGTTTCTGCGGGCAAGGTGTGCTGCACCGACTTGAAGCCGCACTGCTTGGCCATGCGGCTCTTGGATGAGACATAGACGTGGGAGGCGGGATCATCTCCGACGATGACCACGGCCAGTCCCGGGCGCGCACCGGTCTGCGCCTCCAGCGCATTGCTGGCCGCCGTCACCTGCTCGACTACGCCCGCCGCGACAGCCTTGCCGTCAATCACCTTCGCCATAATCCATCCTCTTCAATCCCGGTGTCCGCGGCATGGGTTGCCATGCCGGGACCACATCCCTCTGCGAACCCTAGAAAACCAAGTCCGAAGGCTGATAGCTTCTTTGCGTCTTCTGGTGACGAAATTCAAGCAGGGCGCGACTGTCAGGCGCTGCGGCGGTCTGAACCGTAGCCATCAATCCGGGAACGAAGCTGATCCATTTCCCTGCGAATCCGGTCGACCGCCTCGTCGTTGCGGACCGGCCGGGCGGGCGGGTGCGCCTGGGCATCCGGCATCGCGGGCGCCTGTTGAACGGGCTGTGGCCAGGCTTGCGCGGGGACTGGTGCGGGCGCGAACTGCGGATAGAACTGGGGTTGCGAAGCCGACATCATCGGCGATGGCGGCACCGGGTAGGGCTGCTGGGCTACCGAATATGCGGTGTTGTGGGCCGGGTGAGCCGGCGCATAGGGACCCGCGGCATAACCGGGATGCTGCGGGTACGACGGCAATGGTGGCTGCTGGAAATGCGGGTAAGCTTGCGCGTGCGGCTGCATGTAGGGCTGCGGCGCTGCCGGATAGGCCGGCCATTGCGGCCCAGCCATCCGTGGATCCTGCATCGTAGCCATTGGTTGCTGGGGCGGCAGGGCCGGTCCGGCGTGATGCGGCTGGCCATGCGCCGACATGAATGCCTGTGCGTTGCGTCCTGTTTCAGGAGCCTGATGGATTGAGTGCGTGACGGGACCTGATTGCGCCGGGAACCGGTCCCCGAAGCCGGTATCCATACGGTTTGGCTCGGCCTGTGCGGACTTCGCGACCACCGGCTCGACACGGACTGGCTCGTGACTGGCGGGATTTTGATCACCGGTTTCTTGCGCGAAATGAGCGCGGGCACCGGAAAATCGTTCGGCTGCGGGCTGGCCGGCAATTGTATTGGTTGCGTCCCTGTCATCGTTGCGGCGTGGCCAGAAACGGTGACCAGGCCCACCGGGAGGTGTTCCAGGCGCAGG
>Ga0209345_10005533_pt1 | contig 11685 bp, 14 predicted proteins | sample Cruoilmetagenom7_FD_187294 | JGI IMG/M metagenome (GOLD analysis project Ga0209345, IMG submission 187294) | Oil polluted marine microbial communities from Coal Oil Point, Santa Barbara, California, USA - Sample 7 (SPAdes) (version 2) | ecosystem: Environmental > Aquatic > Marine > Oil seeps ...
AAATAAATAATCTTATAGAAAGACTTAGTGGTATTTTTCCTAAAAGTTTAATTATCTGTTTCATTTTTTTTCTAATTGCCCCTAACTGGTTATATGTTTACTAATAGTGTTTTTATCCCTATTAAATTTACGGGATAAACAATACTTTTATATACTTTTTAATTTTATACTTTTTCATAGCTATAAACCAATGTAGATCATTTCAAATTTAATGAAATAAACTTAATTATAACATTAATTTTCCATTTTCATTTCTAGAACTTATATGTTTTTTAACAGCAATATCTAACGGACTTTTTACGGTTAGTAAATTTTTTTGTGAAACATGGGTGTAAATCATCGTAGTTTCTGGTCTTGAATGTCCCAAAAGCTCTTGAATTATTCGTAAATCTATCCCGTTTTCTAATAAATGAGTTGCATAACTGTGTCTTAAGGTATGTGGAGTCACCAATTTTTTTATACCTGCAATTTTACACGACCTTTTTAAAAACGACCTAACACTATTGGCAGTATATTTAACTCCTTTTGTACCTTCAACAAAATACGTTGCTGGTTTATAACTATTTAAATAATTTAAGAGTAGCGGTATAAAGCTTTCAGCTAAATTAACATACCTATCTTTTCTGCCTTTTGCACTTTGAAGATGCACTTGTTTTCGGTGTATATCAATATTTTTAAGTTCAAGATTAATTAATTCACCAACCCTTAAACCCGAACCGTATAACAATGCTAAAATGGCTCTATGTTTTAAGTTTAATGTACTTTGTATAATATGTAAAATCTCATCTTGTGATAAAACTGTAGGCAGTAATTTACTTTTTTTTGGCCGTTGTAATTGTATTTCAGTTATGGCACATTCAGGATAAAACTGCTTAAATAATTTTATTGCACTAATTAATTGTCTTTGCGAACTAATACTCATTTTTTTAGGCACAAACACGTCTTCAATAAACAATTCTACATCTCTATTACTTAATTCACTTAAAGGTTTTTCGGATATATAATTAATGAAATCTGCAATGAATGATCCATAAGTAATTACAGTACTTTCGCTATAACGTTTCCCTCTTAAATATTTAACATAAAGTTGAATTACCTTTTTATTTTCGCTTGAAAGATTTCGCTCTTTTTTAATGAATTTTGGAACAGTTTTATTATAAATAGAAGCATCCATTTTTATGGAAGCTTCTTTAAAAGTATTTTTAACTAACAATACATTATCTGAACTAAAATTAGTGTACCAACCTCTTTTAGTTTTGCTCCATTTAAAATTAGGCAACGCTCTTAATTTAACTATAAACGGATTGTAATATTTAAAAAACACAAAAAGTTGTTCTTTCCTTCTATGCACAATTTTTTTTAAAGTAATAACCGGTAATTCTTGAGAAGATTTATTCATAGCTCCTCAAAAATAGTAAATTTTATGCACTTTATTACTATTGCCTATTCAAGCTAAAATGTCAATCTCTATTTTCTAACAACCCCTCTTTTATCTTCTTATGGAACTGAAAATAAATAATCGGAAGCAGGTAGTGGTTTGTCATTAAATATACCATTCCAACCTTCGCCCACAGGGTCAATTTTGCCAAGTAATTTTGCGGAATATCAAGAACTTTTGCTCCTCATTACCGGTTTTAAAATTGAATTAATTCGCAATTAATTTTGTTCTCTAGAATTAGAAAATATCCTTCAGTAAAAAAATAATTTCATCAACAAAAAATAGTGAAACTTATTTTGAAGATTGTAAATAAGTTTTAAGTCTGTTTTTTATAAAATACTCCCAGCCGGCAACACAGCTTTCAGTTTTAAATTCGGGTATGTTTTCAGGAAAATCCTCTAACACTTTATTAGTCAACGTTAAAAGTGTTCTTGAATCTGTTTTTGTTAATTCAAAACTAACCAAAGCAGCGCCTTTATATTCTTTGTATTTCCAAGAATAGACAATTTGTTGTTGCGGAGTAACTTCAAGAATCTCCCATAAATGTAAAAAATTACGTTCTTCAGAAGCTACATTAAATTGGGTTTTGAAACTAACTTCAGCTTTAAATTCTGGAATGTTTTCAAAAAACCATTGTCGCATTTGGTGTAATTCTGTAATTGCTTTCCACACATTATCAACTGAGCTGTTAAAAACTTGAGAAACAACAATGGGTTGGTTTATAGCTTTCATAAGCTTAATTGGTTTTTAAATAAACAAACTCGCTACAACAGCACCAATAGCAATAAAAATATACAGGGAAAAAACAACGATGTACATAATTCCCATAAACTTATAGTGTGCTTTTAAGTTCATTAAAGATTCCTCTAATAAAGGAGCTTCTTTTGTTCTAACTGCCGCACTAATTTTTGAAGCAAAATTGTACAAATATTTCATAGGTAAATAATAAACTCCACCAAGAACTATGTAAATCAACCCAAATAAGAAACCTGGAATAGGCATTTCAGAACTTTCTGGTAAAGCGGAAAAAATAGTTCCTGCAAAAAATCCAACAATAATCATTAAGGCAATACCTATAAAACCTAAAATGGCGAAAAACATACTCCATTTTCCAATTTCTGATAAATAATTAAGAGAGTTTTGAGTTAAAGATACTTCTGTTTTTTGGGTTGTTAAATTTTCTTCCATAGGGTTCAATAAAGGTTAGTTTTTTGCTAAATATTCATTTTTTAAAGAGTCAAAAATAAAGAAAATCACTAACTATTTTAAAAAGAATCTTAACATTGTTGAGAATCTTTTTACTTTTAGGCAAAATTAACATCGTATTTAATGGAGCAACTTGATAAAGCTATTGCGTATTTCGCTGAATTTGTTTGGGGTTTACCCTTACTAATTTTATTAATTGGAGGAGGAATTTACCTTTTATTTTTATCACGTTTTGTGCCGTTTCGATATTTCGGACACGCCATTAATGTACTTCGCGGAAAATACGACGACCCAAACGATCCAGGTGAAATCAGCCATTTTCAAGCATTAACAACAGCTTTATCTACTACCATCGGAATGGGAAATATTTCGGGTGTTGCGGTTGCCATTGCTATTGGTGGTCCAGGCGCAATTTTTTGGCTTTGGGTAAGTGCTATTGTGGGTATGAGTACGAAGTTTTTTACATCAACCTTGGCTATAATGTTTAGAGGAAAAGACAGTAATGGCGATGTACAAGGTGGTCCCATGTATTTTATTGTGGAAGGTTTAGGAAAGAAATGGAAACCGCTGGCGGTTTTCTTTAGTTTGGCTGGTTTAATTGGGGTTTTACCAGTTTTTAATGTAAATCAGTTAACGCAAGCCATTAACGATATTGTTTTAATTCCGAACAATGTTGAGGTTAGTTTTTACACAAATTTAGCCATCGGAATTGGGTTGGTTATTTTAACATCTATTGTAATTTTAGGTGGTTTAAACCGTATTAGTAAAGTTGCATCCAAGCTAGTGCCAAGTATGGTTTTACTGTATTTTGTATTGGTACTTATTATTTTATTTGTCCATTTAGAAGAATTGCCAAAATACTTTAAACTCATTTTTACCGATGCTTTTATGGGTGAAAACTTTAAAGGAGATGCCTTTTTTGGAGGCGTTTTAGGAGGACTTATTTTATTAGGAATTAGACGAGGAGCTTTTTCAAACGAAGCGGGTATTGGTACGGCACCCATGGCACATGGCGCTGCAAAAACTTCTGAACCAGTACGTGAAGGTTTGGTAGCAATGTTAGGCCCTTTTATCGATACCATTGTGGTTTGTACATTAACCGCGATGTCTATTTTAGTAACCGGAGTTTGGGAAACAAGTGCAGCAAATGGTGTGAGTTTAACAGCATTGGCTTTTAGCGATTCGATACCTTATGTTGGAAAATATTTGCTGTTGCTTTGTGTGGCTGTATTTAGTATTTCTTCTTTATTTAGCTACTCATATTACGGATCTAAATGTTTATCTTTTTTAATAGGAGCTGATAAGAAACACTATTTCAATTACGTTTATATTGCAAGTATTGTTTTAGGAGCAACGACTTCTTTGAGTTTAATGTTAAATTTAATTGATGGAGTTTTTGCATTAATGGCAATACCAACGATGACAGCAACTATTATTTTAGCACCGAAAGTTGTAAAAGAGGCAAAAGCCTATTTTTCACGCTTAAAAGAACACAAATTAAAGGCGTAATAATTAACATGAGTTTGATGTAAATAAAAACGATAGTGACTGACTGTTAATTAGATACGTCTTCGCGAAGGAGGAACGACTGCGGCAATCTTATTCTTAATAAACAGATTGCCACATTTTTTTGAAAAAAGTAAAATTCGCAATTACAATACATTTTAATTCATAGGTTATCAACAAGAGATGCATCATTTTTACATGCTACAAAAACAATAAGAAGTAAAATTTTTAAACTTTGAAAAGCTTTCATAGTGTTGAATTTTTATACTTTTTTTTCGAAGCAAATACTGGTTTTTACTTCAGCGTATTGTCCGTAATTTTTGGTTATTTGGTAATTGTTTTTTTTGTACAATTTTATGGCTTCTGGTTGGTTGTAGCCCGTTTCTAAAATACATTTTTGAAACCCAAGTTCCGAAGTCCAATTTTCTAATTCCTTAAGAAGTTGAGAGGCTAAACTACGTCCTCGATAATCAGGATGAACGTACATTCTTTTTACTTCGACAGCTTCATTTGAAAACTTTTTTAGTGCACCACAACCAATAGGATGTTTGTTTTCATATAAAATTACAACATGCTTAATGTTTTCCAATCCGTTAAATTGATGGTAAAAATCGTGGTCATCACCATCGCGAATAGCCAATTCAGCATCTAGTAATTTTACCAATGCTACAAAGTCTTTGTTTTCCGAAAATGTTCGAACAATTTTAGTCATTAATTGGTTTTTAAAGAAGCTCCTGTTCCATTTAATTTTGAAAACTCAATAGTTCCATTTTCTAAAAACACTCCTTTTCCGGGGTCGTTTTTTATGAGTAAAGCACCGTCCATATCTACATAATCTAACTGTGGTGTTAAATGCGCAATAGCAGAAATGCCGATCGTAGATTCCGTCATACAACCAACCATGGTTTTCATTCCTAATTCTTTTGCTTGTTTAATCATTCGTAAAGCAGGATTTAATCCGCCACATTTCATAAGTTTAATATTAACTCCGTGAAAATGCTGATGACATTTTTCAACATCAGTTTCTACAATGCAGCTTTCATCGGCAATGATGGGTAAAACGGAGTTTTCAAATACTTTTTTCGATCCTTTCCAATCTTCTGCAGGTAAAGGTTGTTCAATAAACTCAACACCCAATTTTTTTAGTGTAACGGCGTTTTTTATGGTTTCTTCGGCATTCCAACCACAATTAGCATCAATTCTAAAAACGGCATTGGAGTGTTTTCTAAGTTCAGCTACAATTTTTAAGTCATTTTTTGTGCCTAATTTAATTTTATAAATAGGCCAAGGCATTTCTTCCATTTTTGCAACCATATTTTCAATGCTATCAATGCCAATGGTATAATTAGATTGCGGTAAACTGTTTAAATCGAAATTCCAGAATTTGTAAAGTGGAAGCTCTTTTATTTTTGTGTATAAATCGGAATAGGCTTCGTCTAATGCACACAATAAAAACATATTATTTTTGAAATGTGGTGCTAAATAGTTCCAGAAATCTTCAGGAAGAATGCCACAATCTATTTCTACAACCTCTCTTTTTAATTCTAATTCTTCTTGAAATTGCGCAACAGTTGTGTTATAATAAGGATTGGCTGTGGCTTCACCAAAACCAGAAAATGAACCTTCTTTTAATTCTACTATTAACGATGGAATTTCAGTTCTTGTGCCTCTAGAAATGGTAAAAGGGTGCTTTAATACTAAGTTGAAAGTTCTAATAATTAGTTGCATAATACTTAAAATTTATTCCATTCGCGTTTGAGCATTGCGTATTGAAATTCGCTACCCCATTTTCCTTTAAAAAAAATATTTTCGATAAAATGTCCTTCTTGTTTAAATCCAACACTTTTTAATAAGTTTATCGAAGCCGTATTTTCAGCATCAACTGTTTCAACAATTCTATGTAGGTTTTTCTCATTAAATAAATAGGCAAGTATGCCTAACATAGCTTCTTTAGCAAATCCCTTTTTTTGATGTAAATGCGAGATAGTAATTCCAATTTCGGCAATTCTTGGATCGTATTCTTGTAGTTTTATAGCGCAATCTCCAACTATTTTTTTAGTACTTCTTTGTTCAATTCCATATTGAATCCATTGTCCGGGTTTACCAAAAGGTAATTGAAGTTGTGATTTAATAAAGGTGTCGCACTGTATTTCATCCATCACATCAAATCCTTGATATTTTGTAACTTCTAGATTTGATCGATACGTATGAAATTCTTTAAGATCACTTTCAACAAGATTTCGAATAGTCAATCTTTCGGTTTGAATAGTTAAAAATTCCAATTTTAAAATTTTAAGGTTGACAATACTGGCAAATGATCTGAAACATGATTGTTGTTTGGCAAGCGATCATCTATATGCTCATAGTGCAAAACTTCCATATTTTTACTAAAAATATAATCAATTCTAGTTTTAATTTCTTCATTTTTAAAACCGTTGTAAGTACCAACTGGGCCATAAAAAGGTTTTAAAGAAACAAGTTGACCATCGTTTAAGCTTTTGCTCAGCAATTGAATGGGTTCTTCATTAGGAGTTAGATTAAAGTCTCCCATTAAAACAACAGGGTGGTTTTCAAAATTTATTCCTTTAATTACAGTTAACAATAAGCTAACAGAATTTTTTCTGGCAATTTTGCCTATATGATCGAAATGTGTATTAAAAATCCACACTTTTTTATTGGTTTCAATATTTTTGAAAAGACCATATGTACAAACTCGTTTTATGGCGGCATCCCATCCTTTTGAAGGTTTATCGGGAGTTTCGGAAAGCCAAATTGTCTTCTCTTTTAAAAGAGCATATTTTTTAGTGTTGTAAAAAATTGGACTATACTCACCTTTGGTACGACCATCGTCTCGGCCAACGCCAATATATTCATAGTCTTTTAAATACCGTTCTACATATTTAACCTGATCTTGTAAACTTTCTTGTAACCCAATAAATGAAGCTTGATAATGATTTAGGAGTTGAATTAAATCTTGTTTTCTATCTACCCATCGGTTTTCGATTTCATGTACGCCGTGGTATTTAATATTGTAGGTCATTATTTTAACCTCTTGTGCAAAAATTGATGAGGTTATTAGCAGTAGTATTAGGGTTATTTTTTTCATGGAGCTATAATTACATATTTTACTCTTCCAACAACTCCTGAAACCAACTGAACTTTAATTCCGTGCGGGTGATTAGAAGAATTCGTTAAAAGTCTTTTTACGATACCTTCGGTTAATTCACCAGATCTTTGGTGGTGTTTTTGAACAACTTCTACAGTTGAACCAATTTTAATATTTTTTCTTTGTGTTCCTTCTAGTTTTTCCAAACTCATTAATATTTTATAGATTTTAAAGTTAACAATATTGTTTTTAATAAAAACAGATGTTCTTAATTTTTGTTGAAGTGAAATATAAAACAACCGTTTTACAAACTATAATTATTGATAAACAATAAAAAATAGTTGTTTTGTAATAAAATTTAAATATCTTTGTCTAAGAATTTAATCCTATTTATTATGAAAACACATAAATCACCATTAAGCATTCGTATTATATATTGGCTAACTAGCTTTTCTTTAGGTATGTTGTGTTTAGTTTTTATTGGCGCCATTATTTTTAATTTAATGGTAAACTTTAATATGTTTAGTAATGAATTAGATTTAGCAATTGAATTACCAGTAAAAGTGAATATCTTAGAAAAAGGAAATTTAACGTTGAATAATCAAGATATTGAAGTAGAACTGATTGAAGCCTCTTCAAGAATTCAGTTTAAAGATACGCCTTCATTTATTTCAAGAAAAATTGCATTTGCCTTGTTAATAGTGGTTTCTTTTGGAATTTATTTATTTTGGACGTTTAGAAAATTTATTAAAAACGTAAAAGATGGTGTCGTTTTTACAATAGCCAATATTGGGTTGTTAAAAAAATTAGCCTATGGAATTGCAGCTTTTTGGCTATTTTCAATAGTTTATTTAAATATTGTTAGACATTATATTTCAGGTAAATTAGAGTTTCAAAATGTTGAAATAACAAGTGAAGTAACAAGTTATTCAGGAATTTTATACCTAGCTCTATTTATTTGGGCCTTGGCGCATATATTTATGACAGGATTAAAACTACAAGAAGAAAAAGATTTAACAATATAAATATGGCTGTAATTGTAAATTTAGATGTCATGTTGGCAAGGAGAAAAATGAGCTTAACCGAACTTTCGCAAAAGGTAGGAATTACCATGTCTAATCTTTCTATATTAAAAAAAGGCAAAGCAAAAGCCATTCGCTTTTCAACCTTAGAAAAAATATGCGAGGTTTTAGAATGTCAACCAGGAGATATTTTAGAGTTTAAAAAGGATGAATTAACTTAATTCATCTTTAAAAGCTAAAACAAAATGAAAAGATTTTTAGAATATATATTGATTTTAATCGTAATTGTTAGTTGTAATAATTCATCCTTACAAAACAAGAATGGTGAATTTTTGAATTGGGCAATAAAAAACTCACAGAAAATTGAAAGTCTTGAAATAACTGAAAAACAGGACGATATTGATTTATTAAAACAAATTGTTGGAGAGGCAGAAGTTGTTTGTATAGGTGAAAACCGTCACGATATTCACGAACAATTTCAATTGAAACATAGGTTTATAAAGTATCTCGTTGAGGAGATGAATTTTACAACATTTATATTAGAAGCGAGTTTTCCTTACTCAAATAAAATTAACGACTATATTTTGAATGGAATAGGAAATATTGACGAAATAATGTTAAATATGCCTGGTTGGTTTTTATGGGATACTTTGGAAATGAAAAATATACTTGAATGGTTATATGAATATAATAAAAGACAGGATATTGATAGTAAAGTAAATTTCTATGGAATTGATATTGTTGCCCCAAATAACGGGCTTGAACAGATATTTGAATATTTACAGAATGTAGATAATCCATATTTTGAACAGGTTAAAGACAAAAATTTTGGTCGAAGTATCATTGAAGATAATCAATGGCAAACATCACAGCAACGCTATTCAGAGCTTTCAGGTGAAAGAAAACAGATTTTAATAAAAAATTACAAGGAATTATTTGAACACATAAAGCTAAATAAAGGAAATTATATTACTAAGTCATCAGAAAATGAATATGATTGGATTTTAGAGCTAACGTTTTCTGTAAATGAGGCAAATAAGATGTTTTCAGAGGAAGACAGATTGAAAATGGGATTAATTAGAGAAAATGCGATGGCTAATAATACTTTCTGGATAAAAGAGAGAAATAGAAAAATTATCCTGTGGGCTCATAATGTCCATATAGGCAAATCAGATTTTACAATGTCAGTAATGCCTGAAACTAAAATAAAAGGAATGGGCTATATTTTAAGTCAACAATTTGGAGATAATATGGTTTCTATTGGAGCTTCGTTTAATCAAGGCGAATTTAAAGATGAAAACATAAACTTTATGCCCGCTATACCTAATACCGTAGACGGAACATTGGCAAAATTAGGAATGGATTACTTTATACTTGATTTAAACGGAAAATCAGAAAATAAAGAAATTGAAAAATGGCTCAATACAGATAATATAATTCGTTCACAAGGTTTTGACATGACGTGTATTCCAAAGAAATCATTTGATGCTATTTTTTTCATTAACCACATATCAAAGGTTAAGTACAATCCTATATCACTTGAAAAAATTAGAAATTAGAAAAGGAGAGCGTAAGGATAGTATCACTTTTTTAAGCAGTATCTCACATACTTTGCTCTTAAACTTACGAAATTTTCATATCCATTTATTTACACTAATTTCTCTTTAAAAAAGGCAATGGTTCTTTTCCAAGCTAATTTAGCTGCCTTTTCGTTGTATCTTGGTGTTGTGTCATTATGAAAACCGTGATTAACTCCAGGAAACATATGAGCTTCATAATTCTTATTGTTTTTCTTTAATTCAGTTTCATACGTTGCCCAACCAGCATTTACTCTTTTGTCTAACTCGGCGTATTGCAATAAAAGTGAGGCATTAATTTTTGGTACATCTTCAGCACTTGGTTGTCCGCCATAGAAAGGAACAGCAGCTAGCAAATCTGGTATTTTTACCGCCATCATATTTGAAATCCATCCACCAAAACAAAAACCAACAACACCTACTTTTCCAGTACAATCAGGATGATTTTTAAGAAATTCATAAGCGGCAATAAAATCTTCTAACATTTCGTTTCTGTCGCGTTGGCGTTGTAGCGTTCTACCTTCATCATCATTGCCAGGATAACCACCAAGTGGAGTTAATGCATCGGGAGCTAAGGAAATAAAATCTTCCAAAGCAGCTCTTCGTCCAACATCTTCAATATACGGATTCAATCCTCTATTTTCATGAACAACAATTATTCCTGGTAATTTTCCTTTTGAATCAATTTTTTTTGAAAGCAAACCTTTAATTTCACCACCACCTTTTTCAGAATTATAGGTGATATATTCCGATATTAAACGTGGATCATTTGGTTTAATTTGAAGATTTTCTTCATACTTAGGCATCATAAAACTTAGTAGAGAAGGCAAGGTTAAACCGCCAATGGCATATACCGATAGTTTTTCTAAAAATTGTCGTCTTTCAAGTTTGTTGTGTGCATAATCGTCGTATAAATCATACATTTCCTGATTTATATCTTCTTTGGCACCTTTTTTCATAAAAAAACATCTTTAAAAAGGCTGTCTGAAAAGTGAAATTTTCGTCAACCTGAACTTGTTTCAGGTTCTCACAGTAATTGATTACCAGTATAGTTAGATTCTGAAATAAATTCAGAATGACGTGTTTCTAGACTTCTAGTTAGCTTCTATAAAGATATAAATATTTTATAAATGCTTTTTTTGGGTTAATTCATAAAAAACCCAAAAGCAATAAATAGAACACCTATTAAAATTACCAAATAGGTAAGGGCAGTCATGAGCGTTTTAGATTCAAACATTGGTTTGTATAGTTTCATGGAGCTTGGGAAAGCTAATAAAACAACACCTTTTACAATAGCAATCCAACCAACTATGGTTACGATATATTGCCAATCATTTGTCCAAGTTTTTTGACTTTCAATAATCAAGAAACCGAAAACAACAGCTAAAGAGCCTCCTAGGATAAGATAGGTTGATTTTTCGAGAAGTTTAGGAATTTCTCTTTGATAAAAACTTGGGTTAACAAGCATACCAATACCAAAGGATATATATATTATACCAATTATTTTTGAAATTAAAATTGCGGACTCCATAAGAATAAATTTATTAGTTAATTTGAGTATAAATGTATAAAATATTGAGTTTTAATAGTATGATTAATATCAGCAAATAAAAATGGTTTGTGATACCCTTGTCCTTATCACTTTTAGATATGATTTTTAATAGTTTACCATAAGGTTTAAAACTATAGTTTCATTCGATGTTTCTAAAATAGATTCCTGCCAAAGTTTATCTTGAGCGAAGTTGAAAGGCAGGAATGACAGTGTAGCTGTCTTTGAGCTAAAAACGAGGTAATTTATTAAAATGAATTGAGAACTATTTTGTAGTTGCT
>Ga0209345_10005534_pt1 | contig 11682 bp, 10 predicted proteins | sample Cruoilmetagenom7_FD_187294 | JGI IMG/M metagenome (GOLD analysis project Ga0209345, IMG submission 187294) | Oil polluted marine microbial communities from Coal Oil Point, Santa Barbara, California, USA - Sample 7 (SPAdes) (version 2) | ecosystem: Environmental > Aquatic > Marine > Oil seeps ...
CCGTCTCTCGGCAACTGTGCAATATCTGCGCACTTTGGCCCTTGTCCTCAGCAGTCGCCACGCGGTGCTGTCAGCGGTGGAAAATGCCGCCGAGGTGTTGACTGTGGCACAATTCAAGACCCAGGCCGACGCGGTCTCAACCGCAATCCGACAGGGCGAAACCTTGTCCAACGCCCTTGAAAAACTCTCGATCATTCCTCCAGTCGCACGACAGTTGATCAGCGCAGGAGAGGCCTCCGTGCGGTTGGCACACATGACAGAGCGCAGCGCGGTTCTGGTTGAAAACGGGTTGAGCACAGAACGCAAGCGCATTGCGGCACTTCTGGAGCCCGTGTTGATGATGCTGGTAGGGGCGTTTGTTTTGGTAATCGTGCTAGCCGTGCTATTACCAATCTTTGATCTGCAGGCGGTCGTGACCAACTAATTTTTCAGACATCCAGAAAAACAAAGCGGATGAACCGCCCCTTACTTGCCGGAGGCTGATTACTTCATGTCATGCAACCATATCTAATGTGTTTAACTGCATAGTATTTCTCTTCTGCTTTTGATCGTTGAGACATAGGTACCCGTACCAAATCTCGCATGGCTTCATTGCCTTTGATGCATCAAGCCGCCGTACAAAAGACATGCGATCTGAGACTATATCTTCTATTTTAAATAACTTTTTCTAAAGGCTTGTGGCGTAGCGTGAGGGTGAAATCACAGCAAGAATTGCGTCAAACATGATTAGAAAAGCTTTCAACACCGGTGTCAAACGGGCAAATAAACTGGCCGTGCATTGCACATTTCTATGTGGAGTTTTTTGCCAGTATTGTTTCGCTGTGGCGATGATGCTTGCGATAAATTTTCCTACACGTTCATCTGCTACACAAGATTTATCCCATATTTGTGATCAAGCCGCCGCTTATGCAGCGCAAGAAACAGGCGTTCCGGTATCGGTCCTGCAGGCGATATCACTAACGGAAACCGGTCACAAAAGAAGTGGTGTTATGCGGCCGTGGCCCTGGACTGTAAATATGGAGGGTAAAGGAGTCTGGTTTGACAATGAAGATGATGCGCGGGCTTATGTTTACGAAAACTACAAACGTGGCGCCCGTAGCTTCGATGTTGGCTGCTTTCAAATAAATTATAAATGGCACGGTCAGGAATTCGCCTCGCTTGAAGAGATGTTCAATCCGAATCCGAACGCACTGTATGCCGCGAAATTTCTCTTGCAGTTATTTCGTGAAAAAGGAGATTGGAGCGGGGCAGCGGGTGCATATCATTCACGTACACAAAAATACGCCGAAAAATATGAGAAACGGTTTAATGCATTTAGGACGGCCTTGCTGAGCGATACCCCAGCAATTTCGACAGCTACGGCTACCCCCCGTGCACCAACACCACAGGAAATACGGCGCAACAGTTATCCGTTTTTTCAAGAGAATAGCAACTCAAGCACACTTGGGTCGCTTGTACCGTTAGGAACGCAGCAATCCGCGGGGCGTCTGATATCAGTGAGTGCAGATGATGGATAACCTGCCATTTTCGCTCAAGGCCATTTTCCAACCTACAATTTTGCTGGCTCTGGCATTGATGGCAATCATTGTAATGATGATTTTACCAGTGCCATCCTGGGTTTTGGATATCGGGTTGGCCGCATCATTCGCGCTGGCCATCCTTATGTTCACAATAACGCTTTTCATTGAGCGCCCATTGGAATTTTCGGCATTCCCGACAGTATTGCTCGCCTCGTTGATGTTGCGCCTGTCGTTGAATGTATCCTCAACAAAGTTGATTATTGGCGAGGGTCACACAGGAACGGGGGCGGCGGGCAACGTTATTGAAGGGTTTGCAAACTTTGTGATGGGTGGAAGTGTTTTCATGGGGCTCGTTGTGTTTGGCGTGCTGATTATCGTGAATTTCATTGTCATTACCAAAGGGGCGGCGCGAATGGCGGAGGTCGGCGCGCGATTTGCTCTTGATGGGATGCCAGGCAAACAGTTGGCGATTGACAGCGATATGTCTGCCGGGGCGATTGACCACACTGAGGCCAAAGAACGCCGAGAGAGGGAACAGGCAGAAACAACGTTTTTCGGATCACTCGACGGGGCGTCGAAATTCGTCAAAGGGGATGCTGTTGCCGGTCTTCTGATTACATTGCTAAACCTTGTTATGGGTCTAATTATGGGGGTTACCATGCATGGTATGCCCCTATCACAAGCCTTTGAAACCTACTCAATTTTGACTGTTGGGGACGGGCTTGTGACGCAAATTCCAGCGGTCATCATTTCGATTGCCTCTGCTTTGCTGTTGGCGCGAGGTGGAACAAAGGGATCTGCTGATCTGGAAATTGTTGCACAGCTTGGGCGCTATCCTCCGGCCCTATATACGGTCGCACTATTAATGGCGCTGTTTGCGCTGGTTCCGGGTCTGCCATTTTTGCCGTTTATTGCCGGGTCAGTCACCCTTGGCACAAGCGCGGCGATCATGTCGCGCGCAGCAAAGCAAAAGAAAAAACAAGAAAAAACGGACAGTCTGAAAATAGAGGAGCATGCACCCAAAACCCCGATAGGGGATTTGCTGGATTTGGACGATATTCATGTCGAATTTGCCCCCGATCTGGTCAGTATGGTTTTGGATCCGGCCACGGGGCTGGATGCACGCATTGCAAATATGCGCACACATGTGGCCTCGGCGTTTGGATTGATCTTGCCAGAAATCCGGCTAACTGATGATGCATCCCTGCCAGCGGGCACATATGTTGTGAAGGTTCAGGGAGTCGAGCAGGTACGTGATCGCTTGCATCCAGATCAAGCGCTCGCATTATTACCGGACGGGGCTGATTTTTTGCCAGCAGGCGAGAATGTAAAGGAGCCGGTTTACGGTGCGCCCGCCCGCTGGATTGCCGCCGAAAGCCAAGAAGAAGCAGCCCTATCAGGTGCAACAATCGTGACTGCAACCGAGGTTTTGGCAACGCATTTGCTAGAAGTGATAAAGCAGAACTTTGCGCGGCTATTAACGCTAAGGGCATTGCGCAGATTGTTGGACGAATTTGTAAACCTGTCGGATGAACAACGCTCCGAGGCAAACCGGCGAATGTTGGACGAATTGATGCCGGATAAGGTGCCTGTAGATTTGCTGCTAACCGTGATGCGCTTGTTGCTTGAAGAACGGGTTTCGGTGCGGAACCTTCCGTTGATCCTCGAGGCAATAGCCGAAGCGCGGCCATCGCAGCCATCGTCCGAAGCAATTTGCGAGCATGTTCGCCAGCGGCTTGGGTTTCAGATGGTTGCAGAACTAAAGCGCGAAGACGGCACAATCCCCCTCATTCAGTTGGCACCTGAATGGGAACATGCCTTCACTACGTATCAAATTGAAGGGGACCGCGGGTTTGGCGACGTCGCGCTGCCACCCGAAGAATTTAACAGATTGGCGAATGGCGTTGCCGAGAAATTGGCGCGGGCCTCGGAAACGGGTATCTATCCAGCCATAGCCACCCCACGGCATCGACGTCGTTTTCTGCGAACGGTTTTATCCGCGAAAGGGATCACAAATCCGGTGCTTTCTTTTGAAGAAATTGGCATCGAGGCAAGACCGTCCCTTGTAGGATTGGTTCCGGCATGAATGCTGCGCTGACATTGTTGCAAGAGTTCGGACAAGAAGGTTTACTGACGGGGATTATTGTCTTTTTACGTGTAGGTGCGGCGATGGCCGTCCTGCCAGCGTTTGGTGAGCGAATCATTCCACAGCGCGTACGGATAGGTTTGGCTTTGGCATTTACGGCAATCGTAACGCCAGCAGTTGCGCACTATGTGGAGCCATTGATCAAAGACCAAAGTGTTCTTACGATCATGCTCGCAACAGAAACATTTGCCGGGCTGACGATCGGGATCGGCTTTCGGTTGTTTATTCATGCGTTGCAAATGGCCGGATCAATTGCTGCACAATCAACATCTTTGTCGCAGGTATTTGGTGGCAGCGCCGGTGCGGACCCGCAGCCGGCAATCGGCCACTTGTTGGTTTATGGTGGCCTTGCGCTGGCTGTCATGACAGGGCTGCACGTGCGAATAGCCGAAGTCATGATACTATCGTATGACCTGTTTGTTCCAGGCCAATTGCCTGATGCGGGAATGCTCAAATCTTGGGGTGTGTCACAAGTGGCCGAAATGTTTGCGCTGGCGTTTACGTTGGCAGCACCGTTTGTCATTGCGTCATTGATCTACAATGTTGCGCTGGGCGTGATTAACCGCGCGATGCCACAGTTAATGGTGGCATTTGTCGGGGCACCCGCAATCACAGCGGGGGCACTGATCCTGATGTTTCTGGTGATGCCAATGATGCTCTCTGTGTGGTCCGACGCGCTGTCACTATTTTTACAAAACCCGTTTGGGAGGCACTAATGAGTGACGGCTCAAACGATGACGACAAGCAGTTCGAGCCGACGCAAAAGAAGCTCGACGATGCGCGCAAAAAGGGCGAAATTGCACGCTCAACCGACCTGAATACAGCCGCGTCATATGGCGGCGTTTTGATTGTAGCGGTTGCAATGGGGGCGGCAACCATATCCAGCTTTGGACAACTACTGGCCAGCATGGTGGGCAATGCTGACAGAATATCCAAAACCTTTTTTCAGGATAGCGCGCAACCGATTTCGGGCGGCGTAATGCAGGTTCTAATGACGACGGTTGGACCTTGGTTTTTAATCCCGGGTTTGATTGTTCTTTTGAACATTCTGGCGCAGCGTAGTTTTATCGTGGCGCCGGAAAAATTGACCCCGAAACTGTCGCGCATATCACCGCTTTCAAATGCCAAAAACAAATTCGGGCGCAGCGGGTTATTCGAGTTTGGCAAAAGCTTTTTCAAACTACTGATTTATTCGGTTGTTTTGGCGTTATTTTTGAAAGGCAAGCTGCCCGAAATCCTGGGAACTGTTCACCTTAACCCTGCAATGGCGACAAGCGTGTTGTTGCGGTTGGTGGTGGAATTCTTGTCGATTGTATTGATTATAGCATTGTCGATCGGGGCCGTTGATTTTTTGTGGCAAAAAGCTGAACACATTCGCAAAAACATGATGTCGCGCAAAGAAATTACAGATGAGGCAAAGCAAAGCGAAGGTGATCCGCATGTGAAACAGCAGCGTCGGCAAAAAGGGTATGCGATTGCCATGAACCAGATGCTTGCCGATGTACCAGAGGCCGATGTTGTGATCGTAAACCCAGAACATTTTGCGGTGGCGTTAAAATGGGATCGCAAGGCAGGTGCAGCGCCAGTTTGTGTGGCCAAAGGTGTGGATGAAATTGCTGCTCGGATAAGGGAGGCAGCGGCGGAGGCGGCGGTGCCGATCCACCGCGACCCACCCACAGCACGATTGTTGTTTGCGAATGTTGAGGTTGGGCAGGAAATCTGGCCAGAGCATTATCAGGCCGTGGCTGCAGCAATTCGTTTTGCCGAGAAATTGCGTGGCAAAGCCAAGGGAAAGAGGATTTTATAAATGGAAAAACGGCTGAAAAAACTGCGCACCCTGACCAAAATGGCGCTTGATGTCGAGATGATGAAACTCCAAAAAATCACCTTGGCCGAGGCAGAAAAGTCAGACCAAATCAGTGAGCTGCAAACGTCACAAGCAGAACGGGCGACATCATTATCTGAAAAGGGCGGCGCGGATTTTGCCCTGTATGGCGGGGCTGACAAGCGCTGGGAGATTTGGAAACAGCGAAAAATTTCAGACCTAAATACACAAAAAGCAGCCCTCATTGCAGCAAGGGACGAGCAAAAGCTGCACACGCAAAAAGCGTTTGGAAAAGACGAAGCAGTGCGACGGCTCGTCGATACCGCGCGCGAGGCGGCGAGAGTTGCCCAATCAAGAATGTGAAATTATTTTGAGCAGCAGTTCAATGCCGACTACGGCCGAACGACACCACTATCGTCACGGTATTTGCCGCGTGTATCAATCAGAATGGCCGCACTTTCGCGGATCATCCCGCCGGAACACACGAATGCATCACTTTTTCCGCCAAGTCGCCAACCATGCCTTGAAACGCCCAAAACCACCACGCGCTTTGGCGCTGGCCACATCCGCGTGGCCATCAACCTTGTCCCAAACATCACCTGCGTCTTGTAGTAATGGATCGACCGAGCGTTCTCTAAACTGCCGCCACATGGCGCGGACAAAAAAATAGGCAACAATCAGGAAGGCAAAGAAAAATAGATTGAACCACGGAATGATCCGCACATCTGGTCCAGTAATTACACGAACTCCGACTGCATTCGGATAGATCGAAAAGAACTTGTTGCGCCAGCCATAATGCGTAATCACCACCCATTTTTCGCTGCCATCTACAGAGACCGCTGCGGCGGCTTCGGCCTGTAAATCAGAAGAATCAAATTTGAAATAGGGCGGCCAGATCCAGCCGGTGTCCTCATTCCGATAAACCATCACACCACGCGCATCCCGTGGAATGAACCCTAACAAAAATGACTTTTGGCGCTCGGTGTAAACCAGCCGGATGTCCCGTGTCGGATGCTCCGCCGAACCGCTGTCAGCTTGGGCGTAGAAAATCCGGTTAAAGGCCGTGAAATCCTGCCGGATCACCTCGGTCGAGGTTACCCGCGCAATATCGTGCTGCGGCAAAACATAGTGCAACAATCCGAATGCAAACAGCAGGGGCAGCGTTTTTAGTATCATTTTGACTTTGCGCATATCGGTCCTCATTGGGTATTTGTCAAATACAAGATAGCCATCACAAACAGCGGTGGAATAACGTAAACCAGCACGATTAGTTTCTTGCGGAACCCGCTTTCATACTCGGCCATACCTTCTTTTATATAGGTATCCCGAGCCGCCGTATCATCCCCCGCAGGCAGATTGGCATCCCATTCTTTTTCCAGCTTTTCCCGCCGGATTGATCGTGAAAAGATCGAAACCGCGAAATAAACCACGCTTAGGCCAATAAATCCCAGCACAATTAGCCGAATAAACCCCATCCTAATTCCTCCTTACAGCGCCCCAAGGGCCAACCAGTTCGATCAACTCCTCAGGCTCGGTCGTTGCCATGGGTTCTTCCATTGGCTCACCTTCGCCATATAACGCCTTGCGTGCGCCAGCTTTGTCCACTTGATATTCCCGTTCCAGAAACTCGGCAACATATGTTTTCTTGGCGTCCGGCCACGCCGAGTAGGAATGGTAAAACCGTTCCTTGTGACAAATGAACAGCTGGCGAATATCCTTTGGCGTTAACGCCGCCAGCAACATATTGACCAAATCCCGGTCCACATGCGGCTTGGAGCGCAGCGTGTAAAAATACGCCGGATGATCCGAGGTAATACGTGGCCATTTCCCCCCCGCTTGCGCCCAGCGCAGCAAGGCGGCCAACCCATGAAACTCCTCGGGCATATCCGTTGCATATCGACGGGTTAAGGCCCGGATATCACGCGGTGTTGCGTTGCTTAAATTCTCGCCCTTTTGGGCCGCCACATCGATCGTGATGAAATCCATTTTCTGTTGCAAAATCGCGGCAGCGTCAACACCGCGGGCCTTTACAATTGGCTCGACCAGATCGTTCAGCTCCAGAAAAATCGCAATCTCGTTTCGGTCGCTAAAGTCAAACGTATAGGCAATTGGCAACTTGCCCAACGTAGCCTTGTCGCCCCCGCATATCGTCGCCGGATTTTCCAGATTGCGAAACACATAAAGGCCGCCGAAATGTTTGGTCCAGAAATTGTCCTGATTAAAGGTCATCTTTTTCAGCCGCAAAGGCGCGCGTGTAACATCGCCGGTTTTCTTGGCCAGCCCGATCATTTCGGCGATCAGCACATCGTCCCACCACGCGTCATCCTCACGGCGGAACTGCTCAACCTTTTTTGCCAACTCCTCGGCCGATTTCACATGCGCTTCGGTGGTGTCGGCCTCCACGGTCACTTGGCGAATGTCAAACAGCCGCACGGCCTCCTCGACCGAATAGACCGAGTTCAGCAACTCGCCCACCACTGCATCCTTGGCGGTTAAGGCAAACAATTGCGCCTCGTTTTCCTCGATGAACTGGCGCAATATTCCGCGCGACGTTGAGAACTGCGTGTTCAGTAACGGCGCTGTTTTCTGTTCGGTGGTTAGCAGAATAAACTGTCGGTTACAGCCACCTTCGTTCAGATACAGATGATCGTCCAGACTATCGCCTACTTCGGGTGAATAGCCGGAAATATCGACGTGAAAAGATTTCAGCCGAGTCGTCTTTCCTGTCAACTGCTTGAGCGCCCGATTGTACCGCTCGACCAACGCGGGCGAGGAGATGCGGATCAGGTTCCCAAACATCAGGCCGCGTTCAATTAGGCGTTTCATGTTTCAACACCCCATTTTCGCGGCTGCATTGCAGATAAAAGAGTGGTCATTGCAACTCCTCAATCTCTTTTGCAATGTTTGCGGCGCGGCCGCGCAAGAAAAGCCGGATGAAATAGGCCATTAGGAAAAACACATACGAAATTACCAGTGTATTTATGGCGTAGATTAACGGATCAATTAGCCAGCTTTGCCCCAATGCATCAGTGGCAGGCTTTGCTGGCATATATGTTTTCCACAGGTAGAGATCGAGCAACAGTCTAGTGATATAAAAAAAGGCAACCAAGAAAACCAACCCCAGCATGGCCCCCTTGATGATTCCGCCGACCTCAAGCCGTGCCCTGTTTCCCAGCCAAACTCCAATAAGGATCGGAAGAGCGAAACTGGTAAAAGCAATATAGTATGTCCATAAATCCATTAACTATTCTCCTTTTCTTCCAGATATCGTCTTTTTGCCTTTTCTGTGCGGTCAAAATCTCGCACCATATTGGCAATCGCGATCTCGTCCGATTTATCGGCATAGCGGAACTCAGAATCCGCATAGCGGTTGATCTCTTGGATCACCATTTCAACGGTAATCGGCTGGGTCATCTCGGTGATCATCCCCAGTTTTTCATCATAGCCTTTGAACAAGAACAGGTCTGGTTCTTCCATCCATTCGTCAGGCAATTCAAAATCCATCGCCCGCACCTTTACTGCGTCCGTAATGTTCTTAATCGCTCGCCCCGTGAACCGTTTGTCAGCCTCCTGAATGCCCTTCAGGTACGCCCCCAATTTGGCAATTGTATCCAGTGCGCCGATGTCTTTGGATACCTTTTCAAACACAGCCAGCAACCCGTCTTCATGTGGTTTCGAGTGCCCCTCGAACGACGCCGCAACCGCTTTCTTGATCTCTTGCGCCGCGAACAACTCATGGTCCCCTGTAGGGATCGAATGGTTCTTGCCCATCAGCAAATGCAAAATATCAATGTAATCCTCGCGGGTTTGCGGCCCATCGACCAAGAACCGCGCGCCGGCTCGTTGGCGCAATGCATCGTCCACGTTTTCGGGGTAGTTTGAGAACATCCCGAAGGTGCAATTCCCCCGAACCACCGTATTAGCTCCCGCAAAGCTTTCCATCAAAACAGCCGTGATTTCCAATTGCCCCGCCGAGGATTGCCGATCACCACGCTTGCCCGCCAACTGGTCAATGTCGTCGATCGTGCCAAAGCCGATCACATTGGGATCAAGCACATTGTTGATAAACGCCTTGGCGTTTTGGCCGGATTTGCCTTGATAGCTGTCGATGCTATCGGTTGACAGGTTCTGGAACCGGAACGGATAATCCGCCACCTCGCAATAGCCCGAAATCAGTCCCGCCATCATCTGGATCAGCGTGGTTTTCCCGGTTCCCGGTGCGCCGTCACCCATAAAGGTAAAGATAAACCCGCCCATTTCGGCGAACGGATTCAACTTGCGCTCAAAATCATAGGCCATCAGCATTTTCGACAGTTTCACCGCCTGATATTTGGCAATGTGGTTGCCCACCACCTCGTTCGGTTTCTTGAACGTCATGGTCAGCTTGCTGCCCTTGCCCGCCCTTGCCGGAGTGAATCCAGAGATGGTCAGATCGTCGGCTTCAACTTTGTAGGAGGCCCCCGTAAACGCCGCCAACCGAGGCGCGTTTTGCGCCCGTAGCGCGACCTTCTCCATCACCTGTTCAGCAAAGGCCATCACACAGGCAATCAGCTTGGGTTCTTCATCGGCAAAGGTCGCCAAATCTTGGTCTAGCTCCCACAACGCACCGTGCAATGCGAGCTGCGCGTTGTCCGTCAGAACCTCTTCGACCTCGCCGATTTCGACGGTGATTTCGGACGCGTGTGGGGCCAATAAAAACGACGCGGCATTGGCGAATGTATAGAGCGTCGCCAAGGCCTCGCCTGCCAAAAGTTCGGCAAACTCGCCCTTCTTGCCCGCCGCCAGCGCACCTTCCAAATTGTCCTTTTTCAGTGCTAACAAACCGGTTTGTTCGGCAAATCCTTCGCCCACCGCCAGCGCAATCGCAACCGCACGGCGCAGGTTGTGCATCACGTTGGCTTGCAAGGGCGAAACCAGCGGGTCATCCCCGTCGCTCGCCTCGATCCGGTCAAGTAACCGAACCCCCTCGGGGCGCGCGGTTGATTGTGTGACTAACCCTGGTGTGGTGCTGCGAAACCGCCGCCGCGTGCCGATACCTGCTGACCTTTCTTTGGTTTCAACCGCTTTGGCCTTGGCAATCCGAGGGGTATGATCAAACCCGTCCAACATCCCCGCCGCCGCGTCATAGTGCTTGCGGATATCCGCTTCGGGCAGTTCCATTTGATCGGATGGCATGCTCATAAATAAGTCCTCATTTTTGTTCTCAAAACATCCCCGCCGGAGGCAAGAAATTTATTTATAACTCAACACTCGCCCGTGCGGTGACACCACAAATTTGCGCACCGAATTAAACCCTTTGGGGTTTTTTTCTTCCAACACCTGATAGGGTTTTTGCGGCAAAATTATTGCCCGCTCGGTCCGCGTCGCACCGGTATCCGCCCCATGGCCCGAAAACGGATCCAGCGCAAAAATCTGCCGCTCTACCGTGCCGAACCAGCCGGACTTTTCTTCCACCGCGCGCTCGCTTTCCAACTCTTCCATGGTCCACGCCAATGCCCAATCTTCCCCGGCCGGCGCGTCGGCCTCTTCCAGCACTTCGCGTAAAGGTCCGGTTTGGCGGGTGAACGCGGATGAATACATCGGCCCCAGATGAAACCGGCGCAATCGTTTAGGGTGCAGATCGTCGAAATCGTCGTCAAACCCCTTGGCGATTGTTAACAGCTTTAACCCAGCCATGGCCTGCGCCATCAGATGCGCTTGGGCTTCGGGCCAGCGGCGCTGGTCTTTGGGCAGTGCGGTTGATCCGGTATCCTCGACCTCCAGCAGGTAAATCACCGGCAGGTTCACTTGGCTGTCATAGACCGCCCAATGCACCAGATAGCGCCGCCGACTGTCGCCATCATTGCCCTGCCATAATGCCTCGGGGTCATTCTGTGGCCAGAACAATTCGCCCTTTTTCAGCTCTTCATAGTAGAGCCGCTGTGACATGGCATATTGCAGCTTGGTCGGGATTTCCAAATCGCCCACAATCTTGCGGATCATCTCGTCCTTGATCTCGAGTTTTGCGGGCATATTGCGTAAATGTCGCTCAGACTGGTGCGCGTCATTGGCCATGGTCATCAGTTCTTGCGCAATGGGAAAACCGCTCTCGACACGGTCGAAATCCAGTTCGCCCGCCATCGGGCCAGCAATGCGCCCGGTCATCAGGTATTTGTTGGCCAGCGCTTGAAACGTGCGTGACAGACCCAGAA
>Ga0209345_10005535_pt1 | contig 11681 bp, 10 predicted proteins | sample Cruoilmetagenom7_FD_187294 | JGI IMG/M metagenome (GOLD analysis project Ga0209345, IMG submission 187294) | Oil polluted marine microbial communities from Coal Oil Point, Santa Barbara, California, USA - Sample 7 (SPAdes) (version 2) | ecosystem: Environmental > Aquatic > Marine > Oil seeps ...
ACTTTTACTTTGTTTGAGACGGTAGCTATCACCGTAAGCGTCCAGCGAGGACTACCTTGTAAGGTTATTGAGTTTGTGTATCGGGTTCAAAAACAATGTTCCAAGGTAAGAGGTCTTGGATGCGGTTTATCGGGTGATCGGCGATTTGGTCAAGAACTTTGCTCAGGTAGGCTTTTGGATCAAGGTCATTTAGCTTTGCCGATTCAATAAGCGTGTAGATCGCAGCAGCCCGTTCGCCGCCTCGATCAGAACCCGCAAACAGATAATTTTTGCGCCCCAAGGCCAGTGGTCTAATCGCGCGTTCCGCCGCGTTATTGCTGATCTCGCAAGAGCCATTATCCGTGTAACGGCTCAAGGCATCCCATCTATTCAAAGCATAGCGCATGGCCCCTGCCAGTTCGCTCTTGCCAGGTATTTTTCTTAAATTGCTTTCAAAATAGGTTTTGATTTGGCTGAGCACCTGCACAGATTCAGCCTGACGGATCTGTCGACGTATCTCAACCGTTTTGCCCTTGATCCGGCGTTCGATCTCAAATAAGTGTGCGATCAGATCGAGCCCACCTTTAGCGATGGGCGAGTCTGTTGCTACATAGACATCATGGGTTTTGCGTCGCACATGTGCCCAACAGGCGATTTCCTGCACACGGGTTTTGCCCGTTTCATCGGGTTGATAAAGTTTATTATACCCGCTGTAACCATCGGCATGGAGATATCCGTGATAATCGGCCAATTCCGCCTGGGGATGTTCGCCTTTTCGATCTGGCGAGTAGCGATAAAACACAGCTGGCGGTGCATTACCCTGATGGGGGCGTTCATCGCGCAGGTACACCCATTGACGGGCCTGCTTGGTTTTACCGTTACCGGGTTTGAGAACCGGAACCGTCGTGTCATCCGTATGGATGTGATCACCAGATTTGACATGCTTGGCAATGGCTTCAATCAGAGGTGCAACCAACTCAGCTGATTTACCCACCCATCCGGCCATCAAGGATCGCGACAATTCCAATCCTTCACGTTTAAAGATTTGAGTTTGGCGATATAGCGGTTGATGGTCACAGTATTTGGAGATCAGCACATGTGCCAGCAGATTGGGAGACGGCAACCCGCGCTGAACAGGAAGGCTCGGCATCGGGTCCTGAACCATGGTCTCGCAACATCGACAAGAGCGCGCGGGGCGCACATGACGGATCACACGAAAGTGAGCGGGGACATAATCAAGAACTTCTGTCACACTCTCGCTAACGGTCTTCAAGGTCCCGCCGCATTCGGGGCAGTTCTCATGGGAAGCGTGCACGATTTCATCGCGTGGCAAGTCTTCTGGTAACTTTCTGCGCGGGGATGATGTTTTCTTTTTACCCTCATCATCAGACGAAGTTTCTGCAGCAGGCTCTTCAACATCCGGTGCATCACCTTCTAAATCTTCGAGCTGGAGTTCTAGCTGTTCGATCTCGCAGGTTAGCTTTTCAGACGACTGCCCAAAGTTCATACGGCGTAGACGCGCCAGCTGGATTTTCAGCTTTTCAACTTCAAGCGATTTGAATTGAAGGCCGACTTTTGCTCTTTCAAGTTCGGCTTCTTTAACCACCAAATCCTGCCCCATTTGCGCGATCATCGCATGAAGTTCAACAATGTCTGTGGGGAGGTTTGAAGCGGCGTTTTTCATGAGGGTATTATACGGCGATAGGCATCGTAACTCAAGGTAAACATTGCACTTTTACATATTTAGCCAGCCTGTTTTGGCTGCCCTGTTCGCCGTGGTGCGCGCCAGTCAATCCCTTCGAGCAACATGCTTAATTGCGCCGCACTCAGGCCTACTGTACCTGTCTCAAGCGAAGGCCAAATGAAGCGCCCCTGTTCTAGACGTTTGGCAAAAAGGCAAAAGCCCTGACCATCCCAAGCAAGGATCTTGAGCAAATCGCCACGTCGCCCTCTAAAGACAAAAAGATGACCGGAAAATGGATCTTTGAGAAGAATATTCTGAACCAGCATGGACAGCCCGTTCATGCCTTTGCGCATATCTGTGCGGCCCGCAGCCAAATAAACACGCACATTGTGGGGAATGGCGATCATAGCTGGGCCATCGCATTCAACAACCGTTTCAGTGCCGTGCCTGAGATATCTTCACGAACGTCGAGCGTGCATCCCGATACCAATGTAATCGCGACCCGCTCAGGAAAAACAGGCTCATTTGAAGGGCTCAGCACAGGCTGTTGCTTGGGTGTCGTATCGTTCAATTCAACGGGTAAAAAAGCAGGCGAGCTATCGGATTTGAGCATTTTGCGCCACTTGCCCAAGGTGCTAAAACCAATCCCTTGGCTTGCGGCAAATTCCTTAAGCGGCAAATCAGTACAATAACTCTCCCCCACAATTCGACTGCGCCGAGCCTGCGCACTTTCAGTCAAAGCGACATCATCATAACTGCATATGTTGTTCATTATAGAGCCTTTCGAAGCAAGTGAGCTAGAGCAAATCTATGCCTCTTAAGTTCTCTCTTTATGAATCAAACAACAAGGTAGTCCTCGCTGGACGCTTACGCCATACCAGCGGCTGCGTGATCTAAGATGTGGCAATGGAACATCCAATGACCGGGATTATCAGCTACAAAAGCAATCTCTACTGTTTCATTGGGCGAGATTAAAACCGTGTCTTGCCACATGGGTGTTTTAAGTTTTTTGCCATTACGCGCAATCAGTTGATAGGTATGACCGTGTAAATGAATGGGGTGTTGGAAAGATGTTTTATTACTCAGGCTGAAGATGTAACTCTTGCCGAGCTTTAACTGAAACAATCGTTTGGCTTTGTTTAAGTCATCCAAGCTTGTATATGTGTTGCCATTGCTGGCCCAGATGACACCGGATTTTTGTACCAAATCACGCATTGCTGTATCGCTGGCACCGTTTAATTTTGCCGATGTCATACGCCCCATGGCGCCACCTTCATAAACGACAGCTCTGTGTTCTGCATTTGCAAGATCGGGAACAGATAATGGATTAGCAGGCAAAATGGGTGGGTTTGATATGCGCGGCGTGCCTTTTCCAGAAACATCAAAATGCGCGAGCTGGATAGGGTCTCCCGGATAGGTGCGATCTATCATGATAACCGAAGTTTCATCTGTCTTGTGAACATCAACGATTAAGTCTGCGCGCATGCCGGGCCCTAAACGTAGGTTTTGTTTTTCGAGTTTCAACGGCGTTATGGGCTGCCCATCAAAAGCAATGACCCAAACAGATTGACCCGGTATTTCAGGGCTGAAGATACGGGCATTCGCACTGTTAATGAGGCGAAGCCGCAATCGCTCTCCATTTTGAACATCAAAATTTGGTTTATATTGCCCGTTCACGCCAGTTACGTTGCCAAACCGCCCACCGTGGGCGCGATCATGCAAGTTGGGGAAATCTTCAATGATTTTACCATCTTCGCCTAAGCGCCAATCATCAAGTACAAAAGAGATATCTTGATCAACATCTATGGGGCTGTCTTCTTCTACAATTAAGACACCGCTTAAACCCCGCCCAACTTGTTCAGCGCTGTTTAAATGTGGATGATACCAAAAAGTTCCCGCATCTTGGGGACGAAAAGCATAATCAAAGCTGGCTTGCGGTGCGACAGGGGCTTGGGTGATAAAGGGAACGCCATCCATGTTGTTTGGAACGCGCACACCATGCCAATGAATGGAACTGGGGACATCTAATTTGTTTTCAAAGCGTGCATGAAAAAGGTCACCTTGTTTGACACGTAACACAGGACCTGAAACTTGATTGTTAAAAGCCCACACATCTGTTTTCCCATATTTTTTAGGCAAAATTTGTGTACGGGCTTTGCCAGCCGTTAAAATGTAAGGCGACGGGATTGCATGGGCTGCAAATGGAAATGCCGATAGAGCGGAGGCGCTTATTGATGCTTGTAAGAAGTTGCGTCGTGAAAGTGTCATAAGGTGTCCTTTTCATCCACAAAGCAGCTTAGTCGCGCTTTGTGGATGAAATAGGGCAAAGGCGTTAAGCAGATTTAATACCCTTAAGGAAGCTTTCAACCGCATCACTTAAATTATGCGCACCGGTGCTAAGATCAGTTGCTGCATTGGTCGTATTGTCGGCTGCCTCATCTGTTTCTCGAACACGGTTACTGACTTCGACAATATTAAGAGCAACTTCTTGGGTGCCTTGATAGGCTTGTTCGACATTTAGCGCGATTTCTTGAGTTGCTGATTGTTGTTGTTCAATCGCAGCAGATACACCCGTTGAAATTTTAGTCATATTAGCGATAGAGCCATTGATGGTATCGATCGCATCAACTGCATCGGTTGTGGCCGATTGAACAAGTTCAATTTTAGTTGAAATTTCTTGTGTCGCTTTACTTGTTTGATCTGCTAAGTTTTTCACTTCACCTGCCACAACTGCAAAGCCTTTACCTGCCTCTCCAGCACGTGCGGCTTCGATGGTTGCATTCAAAGCCAATAAGTTTGTTTGTTCTGCAATAGAGGTAATAAATTCAACCACTTCATTAATTTCATTGGCGGCCTCTGCAAGGCTGTGGACTTTTTCAGCCGCTGCGTCTGCATTTATTTGGCTTTGTTCAGCAACACTGTTGGATTGTTCGATTTGGCGCCCGATTTCGCTTGTAGAAACCGCGAGTTCTTCTGCCGCCGTTGATACGGTTTCAACATTGGATGATGCTTCTTCAGCCGCTGAGGCAACAGATGCAGAACGTGCCAACCCATCTTCAGCAGAGGCCTTCAAAGTGATACTGGTTGATTGCATTTCAACGGTGGCTTTTTCAACAGAAACCAGCGTGTCGCGTACGGATTGTTCAAATTGGTCACTCATGTGTTGAATGTTTTGACCACGTTGGATTTGGCGCTCTTTTTCTTGATGTTGTTCATCGGCCAACTTATCTGCTGCCAATCGGTTGTCACGGAACTGGCGTAAAGATCTAAGAATTTCACCTGTTTCATCTTCACGATCATCGCCTGTGAAATCAATATCAACTTCACCGTAGCTGAGTTTCTTCATATTTTCCATAGAACGGTGAAGCGGGCGTGTGATTGAGGTGATGATGATGACCCCCATGGCGATTGTGGCGGCAAGTATAACGGCGATCACAGCAAGGTTTAGCCATAGCATATTCCATTGGTTTGCTTTGATTTCTGCTGTTTTTGCAATCAATTCGTCTGCGATAAAGTTTTCTACTTTTTTCAACAGATTGATTTTTTTGGTGATGGTTCCAAACCATGCCGGGCCTTCTACACCTTGCATATCACCTGTGGCGACACTGTCTTTGGCGATTTGGCGCATACGATTAACTTCTTTTACAGAAGGCGCATCCATTGTCTTTTTGTAGAAAACAATTTCTGCATCACTGCCATATACTTGGAACTGGCGCATATAAGTTGTTTGTGCTTCGATCAAAGAAATGAGTTTCTGCATGATCGGCCAAGCAAATTTACCAGCACCAAATCCAGCGGCACCCATCGCACGTTCAATGCCTGCACGTTCTTTACCTTGAAGATAAGACGTATAGGCTGAAATTTCTTGAGAGACATTGGCATTATTGCTGAGTTCAATCATTTCTTCAATGATGGCTAAAAACCGTGCAATTGTGCCGGTGTAATACCCAGCTAATTGTGCGACGCTTAATTTCAGGCCACTGATTTCAACGCGTGTTCCATCAAGCTTTTTCAGGGCCTTGCGAGCTGTTGAAATTTTGTTTTTAAATTTTTCACCATAAGGGCTGGCATCAAAACGATCTAAGGTGCTGAGCAAAGTTGTGCGTTTTTCATTGGTATTTTTGCGTTGCTTAACCAAAGTATCAGCAAATTTTTTGCCCTTACTTCCCGTAAAACCAGCTGAGGCACCACGTTCTTTTTGCATTTCATGGACGAGCGCACTGATGGTGGGCGCGATTTGCGCTAAGTTGTTGAGCCGATCCATTTCATTGGCTTCTGTCCAGCTTGTTGAAACAAGTAATGCACTGGGAAATAGCATTCCAAGTAAGGGGATGAGTGCTAATATAGAAATGCGTGTTTTAAGCTTGGTGTGACGTAGGAAGCTGCTGATCATGGCTGTCTCATACTATTAGGTGATTAAATACAAAGTAAAGGAAACTACTAGGTAGTCTCCCTTACTTTGTAAATCAAAAGTGTGGCATTAGTCTATTTTTTTCATCCTTTAGGGCGATTATCTGTTACCCGAACGGCTTTTCCTTGAGAACGAGGAATAGTACCTGGTTCTAAAACTTCAATTGCTGTTGAAATACCAATATAAGATTTAATGTGATGAGACAGTTTTTTCTTGATGTCTTCATCACTTGCTTGGCCTGTCTCTCTGCGTTCAACCTGAACAGCCAATTTATCCATATGTCCTGAACGGGTTAGGATAAGGTGATAATGTGGGCCGAGGCGATCATCGCGCAGGACTTGTTCTTCAATTTGGGTTGGGAAGACATTGACGCCGCGAATGATCATCATATCATCACTACGTCCGGTGATTTTGTCAAAACGACGCATGGTGCGCGCTGTACCCGGCATTAATTTTGTTAAATCTTTGGTACGGTATCTGATAACGGGCATGGCTTCCTTGGTAAGGGAAGTAAAGACCATTTCGCCCATTGTGCCATCAGAAACCGGATTGAAATCCGTGTCGACAATTTCAGGGTAGAAATGATCTTCCCAAATGGTCGGGCCATCCTTGGTTTCTAAACATTCCATTGCAACGCCGGGTCCGATGACTTCGGATAGGCCATAAATATCAAGGCAATCAATGCCGAGGCGTGATTCCATTTCATCGCGCATTTTGTTGGTCCAAGGTTCAGCACCAAAAATACCACAGCGTAGTTTAACTTCGCGTGGGTCAAGCCCTTGGCGTTCCATTTCATCTGCGATCACAAGCATATAAGACGGCGTTACCATGATGACATCTGGGTTGAAGTCCCGCATAAGCTGAACTTGCTTTTCTGTTTGTCCACCTGACATGGGTATGACAGTACAGCCGAGCTCTTCAGCGCCGTAATGTGCGCCCATCCCACCTGTGAATAGACCATAGCCATAGGCAACATGAACCATGTCAGAATGAGATACACCACCCGCACGAAGGGATCGTGCCACAACATTAGCCCAAACTTTTAAATCTTGTTTGGTATATCCAACGACTGTGGGTTTTCCTGTTGTACCACTCGACGCGTGGATGCGAACCACCTCTTCCATAGGGACGGCGAAACTGTCAAATGGATAGGCTTTGCGCAAATCTTCTTTGGTTGTAAAGGGGAACTTTGCCAAATCATCTAAATGGTTTAGATCGTCTGGGTGTACGCCGTGATCAACACATTTTGCCCGATAATAAGAAACGTTTGCATAGGCATGGTCCATTGTCCATTTCATGCGTTTGAATTGCACACTGCGCAGTTCATCGACACTGGCTGTTTCGATGGCGTCCAGTTCGTTGGCTAAAGGTATATCTGTTTTTTGCATTGTCTTATTTCCTCCCAGAAACCTCCCATTTTATAAGGTGGTTTTCCCATTTAACTTTTATATACGCTCAATAATTGTTGCGATGCCTTGACCCACGCCAATACACATGGTGCAAAGTGCATAACGGCCATTTGTTCTTTCTAATTCATAAAGTGCTGTTGTGATGAGGCGTGCGCCACTCATGCCTAAGGGATGACCTAAGGAAATAGCGCCGCCGTTTGGATTTACATGGGCTGCATCATCTGGAATACCCAGTTCTCGCAAAACCGCAAGCCCTTGTGCAGCAAAAGCTTCGTTCAGTTCAATCACATCCATGTCATTGATGTTTAAGCCTGCTTTTTCGAGGACTTTTTTCGATGCTGGTGCGGGGCCAATGCCCATGATACGTGGTTCAACCCCAGCTGAAGCCATGGCAATCACACGTGCGCGCGGCTTTAAATTCATCGCTTCGGCAGTTTGTTTGGATGCCATTAATAAAGCGCAAGCCCCATCGTTTACACCTGATGCGTTGCCTGCTGTGACGCTACCGCCTTTTCTAAAAGGTGCGCGCAAACCGGATAAGGTTTCAATGGTTGTATCAAAACGCGGATGTTCATCCGTATCAACGATTTTGGGATCACCCTTTCGCTGTGGGATGCTGACAGGCACGATTTCTTCAGCCATACGTCCAGACACAATCGCATCTTTCGTGCGTTGTTGTGAACGTAGCGCCATGGCGTCTTGGTCTTCGCGCGATATGTTGAAATCCTCAGCCACATTTTCAGCTGTTTCGGGCATGGAATCGGTGCCGTAGGTTTTATCCATTAACTTGTTCACGAACCGCCAGCCAATGGTAGTGTCATAAACCGCATTGGCGCGTGAAAAACCAGTTTCAGCTTTTGGCATGACGAAGGGCGCGCGGCTCATGCTTTCCACACCACCAGCAATCATTAAACCGCAATCACCTGCTTTGATGGAACGCGCAGATAATCCAACCGCATCCATACCTGATCCACATAATCTGTTGACGGTCGTTCCGGGAACAGATGTGGGCAGGTCGGCTAAAAGGGCAGACATACGTGCAACGTTGCGATTGTCTTCACCGGCTTGGTTCGCACAGCCATAAATCACATCATCAACTTGTGACCAATCCACAGTGGGGTTGCGATCCATTAAGGCGCGCATAGGAATGGCCCCTAAGTCATCAGCGCGCACAGATGAAAGGGCACCAGCGTAGCGTCCAATCGGTGTGCGAATGGCATCAATGATATAAGCTTCAGTCATTTTGAATTACTTCCCCTGAAATGGTGCGAGATCGTCCACGAAAAAGACCAACGGTGCTGCCATCTTGTTTGGTAATGGTGACGTCATAAATTCCCGAACGTCCCATCAATATGGTTTCGCGCGCAACTGCTGTTAAGACATCACCTTCATGAGATGGTCCTGAATAGGTAATGTCACAACCAGAGGCGACGGTGTTTTTGTTATAGGCATTACATGCATAAGCAAAGGCCGTATCAGCCAAGCTAAACGTCGCCCCACCATGGGTCATACCATGTCCGTTTAACATGTCTTTAGTCACGGTCATGGTTGCCGTTGCAGAACCGGGTGTGATGTCAGTAACCACAATCCCCATGTGATGGGCATTATGATCGTTTGGGAACATGGCATCTAATGTGGCTTGGGCCAGTTCTTTGGGTGTTCTAGTCATGAAAATAGGCCCCCGCGCAGACTTTGCGTCTTAATAAAGGGCTGACACGGTAACGGTCTTCGCCATAGGTGCGACCCATATTTTCGATAACGGCAGAAACATAATCCGGACCAATTTCATCAGCCCATGCAAGCGGACCTTTGGGATAATTGACACCTTTTAACATGGCAAGGTCTACGTCTTTAATGGTGCAAACTTGTTTGTAAACGGTATCTGCTGCTTCGTTGATGATCATTGCAACTGTGCGTGAAACGATAAGGCCGGGCACATCATTGATGATGCTGACATCCATGCCTAAGGCTTGGAATAATCCCGCAGCTTCATTTAAATGTTCCGGATCTGCAAGGTCCGAACCTGCAATGCAAATACGATTTGTTGTGGTGTAATCAATTGCCAGATCAAACAAGACCAAGGCATCATTTTCATCTTCAAAGGGTAGGGAAGCTTGGAGTTCTGTCGCCAGCATTCCCGGTGTTAACATCAGGTGTGTGTACCCCACTGTAATGCGATCAATGACACTGTCTTCGATGTCGCGACGCTCAACAGGCAAGCCCGCATCGATCATGCGCTGAACAAGGGGTTCTGCTGGACCAAGGTCGCCTTCAACAATAATTTTGCTGGGTTTGATGCCTTTAGGTGCAGTTTGAACGGCGGGTGTTTCAGCCCCTTCTGAATAATTATAAAAACCCTGGCCTGATTTTCGCCCTAACAGCCCGCCATCAACTAATTCTTTTTGTACAAGGGATGGCAAGAAACGCGGGTCATTATAAAAGGCAGACCAAACAGTTGTCGTTACGGCATAATTAACATCGTGCCCGATTAGATCCATCAGTTCGAACGGCCCCATGCGAAAACCAGCTGCTTGTTTGATAACGCCATCGATTGTTGCGATGTCGCTTCCACCTTCTTCAAGAACGCGTAAAGCTTCTGCATAAAAAGGACGCGCAACCCGGTTTACAATAAAGCCCGGTGTGGATTTTGCGTGAACTGGTTTTTTACCCCAAGCAGCAGCTGTTTCGTAAACGCAACGTGCAACTTCTTTTGAAGTTGTAAGCCCGGAAATGACCTCGACCAAAGCCATGATAGGGGCGGGGTTGAAGAAGTGCATACCCACTAAGTTACTGGATCGTTTCAGTTTCGATGCAATCTGCGTTAATGAGATAGAAGACGTATTAGAAGCTAGAATGGTATCTTGGGAACAAATATCTTCTAATTGTCCAAAGACATCTTGCTTGATTGCAAGATTTTCAATGATGGCTTCCACAACCAATTTGGCAGGTGCAAGATCCGATAGGTTATCAACGACGCTAATGCGGTTCATCAAAACATCAACGTCTTCTTGGCTCATCTTGCCTTTTGTAACAAGACGTGAAAGCCCCTTGGCGGTGTTGTCTTTGCCTGTTTGGGCTGCACCGTTCATGGCATCAAATAACAAGACCGAATGGCCTGCCTTGGCTGCAACTTGGGCAATGCCCGCACCCATGGTGCCTGCACCGATGACTGCGATTACATCTGTAATTTGAAGGGCCGACATTTATTTACCTGTGAAGTTAGGTTTGCGTTTTGCCAAGAAAGCGCTGACGCCTTCTTTGTAATCATCAGTGAAACCTGCCAATTTTTGCAAATCACGTTCCATATCCAATTGTGCATCCAGTGTGTTGGTTGGGGCAGCATTGGCGGCGCGTTTGATCAAACCCAATCCGGTTGTGGGCTGTTGAGCAAGGTGCAGGCACAATTCTTCTGTAGTTTCGTTTAATGAGTCTTTATCGACACATTTCCAAATCATGCCCCATTCTTCTGCTTGTGTGGCAGAAATTTTGTCACCCAACATCATCAAGGCTTTGGCGCGTGCCATACCGACAAGGTTGACCAAGGACCATGTACCACCGCTGTCAGGTACCAAGCCGATTTTGCAAAATGCTTGAATGAAACTGGCATTTTCTGCTGCATATACAATGTCACAAGCGAGTGCGATATTCGCACCTGCGCCTGCTGCAACACCATTTACTGCACAGACAATTGGTTTTTCAATTGACGTAATAAGTCGAATAAGTGGGTTGTAAAATTTATCGATGGTTTGAGAAAGATCACGTGGGCCTGTATCACCAGTTACAGCACGGTCCCCTAAATCTTGACCCGCGCAAAAGCCCCGCCCCGCTGCGGTTAATAGAATGGCGCGCACATCATCGTTTTTTTGACAGTCTTTTAAGGCATCACGCAGTTCAATATGCATGTCTTCGTTAAAACTGTTGAGTACATCGGGGCGGTTCAATGTGATTTTGGCGTAACCGTCTTTTTTCTCAAATAAGATATTTTCGTAACTCATAATACTCTAGCGTCCCTGAAATGTGGGTTTTCGTTTTTCCATAAAGGCACTTACGCCTTCTGCTTTATCTTGTGTGGCAAATAACAGCGCAAATGCTTTGCGTTCAAACTGGATGCCTTCTGCCAACAGGCCGTCTGATGCTTTCAGAACAGCTTCTTTGGCGAGGCGTGCTGCAATAGGTGGTTTTAATGCAATGATTTTGG
>Ga0209345_10005537_pt1 | contig 11678 bp, 11 predicted proteins | sample Cruoilmetagenom7_FD_187294 | JGI IMG/M metagenome (GOLD analysis project Ga0209345, IMG submission 187294) | Oil polluted marine microbial communities from Coal Oil Point, Santa Barbara, California, USA - Sample 7 (SPAdes) (version 2) | ecosystem: Environmental > Aquatic > Marine > Oil seeps ...
CATCAGTGAATGTAATTGATATGAGAACAGAATTAAAGGCCGGAAATCGCTCAATATTCAGCCGTGATCTCCAGGAAAAATTGGCCGAAACATTGAATAAAAACCAGCAGGCGATCCTGTTCCTGAACCGACGCGGCAGCGCCACCTATATATTCTGCCGGGATTGCGGATATGCCCTGCGCTGTCCTCGCTGTGAAACCTCGCTCACAGCCCATCTTTCTGATCACGAGCTGCGCTGCCATTTATGCGGTTACCGCAGGAATATCCCAAAGAGCTGTCCCAAATGCGGATCTCAGCGCATCCGCCATTTGGGAACCGGCACCCAGCAGGTGGAATCAGCTCTCAAAGAACTCCTTCCAGAAGTTCGCACTATACGTTGGGACAGGGACACCACCCGCAAAAAGGGCGCCCATTGGGAAATCATGGATAAATTTTCCTCTCATCAGGCTGATGTTTTAATTGGTACTCAGATGCTGGCCAAGGGTTTAGATCTGCCCCTGGTAACCCTGGTGGGCGTTGTCCTGGCTGACAGCGGTTTGAATTTACCCGATTTCCGGGCCGCTGAACGGACCTTCCAGGTCCTGACCCAGGTGGCGGGAAGAGCAGGACGCAGCCCCCTGGGTGGAGAGGTGATCTTGCAGACCTTCGATCCAGACCATTATGTGATCCAGGCCGCCGCAGGCCATGATTATGAGGATTTTTACCAGCAGGAATTGGAATACCGCCGGGAGCTGGGTTATCCCCCCTTCCTTAAGATCATCAGGCTGGAGATCCGGGATAAAAATCCAAAATCGGCTGAGAAAAAAGCCGGGGTTTATGCAGCCACGCTGCAAGGCTGGATCAAGAAGGAAGGTTTTCGGTCCACTTATCTAGTAGGGCCCACACCAGCCTACTTCAGCAAGATCCGGGGCGAATGGCGCTGGCAGATCCTGGTCAAGGGACCAAATCCACTGGCACTGATCAGAGATCATCATCCCGGGGCGGAGTGGATCGTGGAAGTGGATCCGCCCGTGATCCTATAAAGATTAAAGATTTCATATATCATCAATCCCGGAAAGTAATTTGCAGGTACAGCTTACTATCACTAATAAATCATTATTCTGGAGAAAAAATGGAACGATATCGTGTAAAGCCTGGAGATAAAGTGGATCTCGGAAAATGGGATCCCAATGATAAAACAACTTTTCCAATGGGAAAAAAAGTTGGCAAGGAGCATCTCAAACAGCTGAACAACGAACTAGAAACCCTTCAGGAGCTTCTTTATGCGGAAGGGAAACACAAGGTCCTGATAGTGCTCCAGGCCATGGATACAGGTGGAAAGGACGGCACCATCCGCCACGTTTTTGAGGGGGTTAATCCCCAGGGAGTTAAGGTAGCAAGCTTTAAGGCGCCAACCAGGGAAGAGCTGGCTCATGACTATCTATGGCGCGTCCACAAACACACTCCAGGTAAAGGCGAGATCGTGATCTTCAACCGCAGCCATTATGAAGATGTATTAGTTGTACGGGTTCATGATCTGGTCCCGGAAGCGGTTTGGTCCAAACGCTATGAACATATCGCTGCTTTTGAGAAAACCCTGGCAGAAGAAGGAACCACGATCTTGAAGTTCTATTTACATATCGACCAGGACGAGCAGAAAGAACGCCTTCAAGCCCGGCTGGACGAACCAGAGAAAAATTGGAAATTCAGCCTGGGAGATCTGGAAGAGCGCAAGTTATGGGATCATTATACTGAAGCATTTGAAGCCGCTCTGGAAAAGACCAGCACCGAGTCTGCCCCCTGGTACGTGATTCCCGCAAACCGCAAATGGTACCGCAACCTGGTGATCTCTTCGATCATCATTGAGAAACTCAAAAGCCTGAATATGTCTTTTCCGGAAGCGGAAGATGACCTGAGTGGAGTGGTTATAGAATAATGGTTTGAAGTTTGAACGTTTAAACGTTGGAACGTTCAAACTTTATTATTGGAAAACAGGTTCAACTTCAGCGCTTGACAAATTTATCAATGCGCTCCAGGGCCAGTTCGATCTTTTCGTAATTTGTCGCGTAGGAGCAGCGCACAAACCCTTCTCCTCCTGAGCCAAAAGCAGAACCAGGCACAACGGCGACCTTTTCTTCTTCCAGCAGCCGCTGGGCAAATTCCTCATCATTCAATCCGGTCCCGCTGATCTTGGGGAAAGCGTAAAAAGCGCCCTGGGGCAGGAAGGTTTCCAGGCCAATCTCATTCAGGCCGGAAACGATCAGATTCCTGCGGCGGTCGTATTTCAAACGCATCTCTTCTGCAGCATCTGCTCCCAGATTGATGGCAGCCAGCGCTGCCAGTTGGGAAACTGATGGGGCAGACATTACAGTGTATTGATGGATCCGAACCAGGCCGCCCAGGATGTTGGCCGGCGCGGCGGCATAACCAACTCTCCAGCCCGTCATAGCATAACTTTTGGAGAAACCCCCCAGTGTGATGGTGCGTTCCTTCATACCCGGCAAAGCCGCAAAGCAAACATGTTCAACGCCATATACCAGGCTGTCATAGATTTCATCTGAAATCACCAGCAGGTCATATTTTTCCGCAATCTTGCTTATTGCAAGCAGGTTTTCCCTGGAAGCTACAGCTCCGGTAGGGTTATTGGGAAAACCAATAAAGATTGCCTTGGTTTTTGGAGTGATGGCTTTTTCAATTAATCCTGGTTCTGGCTGAAAACCATTTTCGAAGGTGCCGGGAACTTCAACGGGCACACCGCCAGCCAGCAGCACCTCCGCCTGGTAGGATACAAAACAGGGTGTGGGGATGATGATCTCTTCCCCAGGGTCGATCACTGCAGTTAAAGCTAAATACAAAGCCTCTGAAACACCAACCGAAACAACCACTTCGTCTGCCGGGTTGTAGCTGACCTGATATTTTTCTTCCAGCATGTCAGCAATAGCTTCCCGCAGTTCATAGATCCCGGCGTTTGATGTATAGTGGGTCTCTCCCTGCCGGAGCGCTTCAATGCCGGCCTCCAAAATAGGCTTCGGAGTTGTGAAATCCGGTTCTCCTATTCCTAGAGAGATCACATCGTCCATTGTTGCGACGATGTCAAAGAATTTCCTTATTCCTGATGGTTTTAGTTCAGCAACACGTTTGGCTATAAAGTCTCGAGCCATGGGACTCCTTGAACCTGCTGGATACCTTTAGATTTCAATATCAGTGTTATCTCCAACGTTAATAGAGGTTGATCCTCCCTTAACAACTGTGTTCTGTCCGATCAAGGATCCGTTCAATAACACATCCTGAACCTGGGATCCTTTTTCTATGATGGAATTGTGGATAACGCTGCTCAGGATCTTGCAGCCTGCTTCCACTGTTGCATGAGGTCCTATCACAGAAGATTCCACTTCTGCCTCCGGGTGAATAAAGACCGGTGGGATGACATGAATACCAATACGTTGGGCAGCCTTTTCAGAGTTGTCATGACCGTGTTCAAGCAGGTAGTGGTTGGTGCTTAATATCGCGTCAAAAGTTCCTGCATCCAGCCAGACATTTACTTTCTCTGTTCGCATTTTGCTTTTTCCGCTTTCAAGCATGATATTGATGGCGTCAGCCAGGAAAAACTCACCTTTCAATTGCACCTGCTGTTCGATCTGTTTCTCGATAGCCTGAATCAGATCCTGGCCCTTCTTAAAGAAATAAAATCCAACCAGGGCCAGGTTATTATCCATTGCTTTGGGTTTTTCAATTAACCTGGTGACCAAATTCCCTTTCCCAACTTCCGCAACGCCAAAACGGCGCGGGTCCGGCACTGGTTTGACCCAGGCGACAATATCAGATTGTTCTTCCTCCAGAAAACCAAGGTCGGTTTCGATCAGGGTGTCGGCAAAAACCATGATCATGGGGCCATTTATGTAGTCCTTCGCCAGGTAAATCGCATGGGATTGCCCCCGCATTTCATCCTGGACCACAAAATGTACCTTGATGTCCGGATGCTCTTCTGCCATATAGGCTTTGATCTTGTCTCCCAGATAACCGACGATGAAGACAAACTCGATCTTGATATCCTCGGGCAGGGTGGAAAATGTATTCAGGACATGGTCGATGACAGTTTTTCCAGCCAGCGTCAGCAATTGTTTAGGCCTGCTCCAGGTATGGGGCCGAAGCCGTTTTCCATAGCCTGCCATCGGAATAACAACTTTAAGTTTCTTCACAATATTTTTCCCTTTTTTGGAACCGGTTCCAGAATTTCATTATAACGGAGAGGGAGGCTATCAGGTACTGACAAATGACACGCCAAACCCTCTCTTTATTCTGTCAAGATTATTATCAGGCCAGTTTGGTTTCCAAATCAGCCAGGTTCTCTTCTATCAGATCTACAACTTCACCCAATGTTTGAACGTCAAAGGACAGGTTTGCTCCTGAAGCCCGGTAAAGCTCAGGAAGTGTAACTGTTCCGCCTAAAGCAAGAGCATGGCGATAATCATTGATAGCCTTGGTCTGGTCCTGGAGAGCATTTTGCATGATCTGGAATGCGCCCAGCGAAGCCAGACCGTATTCAATATAGTAGAAAGGCACCTGATGAATGTGAGGTTTGCGGTGCCACCCTGTCATTTTAACGTCTTCATATCCCTCCCAGTCAATGCCTGGCATATATTCATCAACCAAAGCAGACCATTTGGCGTCACAAGACGCTGGGTTTTTACCCTCTTCGTGATTCTCATAGACCCAGTGCTGAAAAGCGACCACCACGGCCATATAAGGCCAGAAGAGCAATTTCTCTTCCAGGTTCAGCAGCCGTGTTCTGGCTGCATTCTCTATACTCATAAAACCACCCCTATCTTCTGCTAGGTAAGGCTCAGCGAGTAATTCCATGGCTGTGGAAGCAACCTCAGCAAACTCCATATTGGGATTCCATTGATGATGATAGGGCAGTTTGACGCGCTCAAACTCATGGAAAGCATGACCACTCTCGTGGAATAAAACCCGCAGATCCGCACTTCGGCCGGCAGCATTCATAAAAATAAATGGCAGCCCAACGGTAGCAAACGAGGTACAGAAACCTCCCGGTCCTTTGCCTTTGCGGTTCACGAGGTCAAAGAGCTGATTATCACGCATGGTCTGGTAGTACCCACCCAGGACCGGGTCCAGCTTATTGAGAATATTCCCCACCCGGGAGATGAATTCCTCTTCCGTATCAAAGGCTTTAATAGGTGGAAGGCTGAAGGTAGTCTGGTTATTAAGCAAATCCCAGGGACGGACTTTATCAATATTCAAACGGGTTTTATATCTCTCATAAATCCGCGTTGCCGCAGGAACAGCAACTTGCTTAATTGCCTCGAGAAACTCCTTGCTATCTTCGGGAGTGTAATCCAACCTGAGCCGCTGCAGCCAGCGGAAGGACCGATAGTCAGGGTATCCCGCATTGGAAGCTAATTCCGCACGGATATCCATGAACTTGACCCATAGCCCATTAATAGCATCCCGATCTTCCAGTTGACTCTGGGACATCAATTCCCAAAGTTTCTTTCTCTCGTCCCGATCAGGAGTCTGCAATTTTGATCGGGCCTGGATGAGTGTTATTTCTTCCCCGCCCCACTCCAGGGTTTGAGCTCCCAAGATCTTGCTGTACTGGGAGCCTAATTTGCTTTCTTCAGTCATCAAAGGTAAATTCTCCTCACAAAAAAGATCAGCCTCCGTTCGCATTTTTTTCAGGATTGATTCCATACCTGGTGGCACAAGCTTACTGGCCAGGAGTTTTTCTTTAAGCGTTTGCTCTGCGGCCCGTATGGATGGGTAGACATTATCCAAAAAATCATCACGGTTCTTTTCTGCGACCTCATCGGTTGTATCCAGCTCGGACCCAAGCTCCAGCCTGGCATATCTTTCATCCACTAGTTTACGGAGATCAGACCAGTCCTCCATCCATTGATCCAGAGATTCTGTTCCCAGCTCCAGTTCCTCGAGAACTTGATAGAATGGTTCAATGCCATCCCAATCCAAAGCCATGAATTCATTAAATGTTGGTGTTTTCATAATTTTTCCTCTTTGTTCGTTGAATTAAATTTTTGTGGCCTACTGATCAGCCCAGTCTGCGCTGTACCATTTCAGGTATTCCTCCAGATGTAACCTCCAGTAATGTTCATCATGCAAACCGGGATAAATTCGCCACTCATGGGGGATTTCCTGATCCAGCAGAGATTGGTGCAAAGCCTCTGCGTAAGAAAGATTATTATCGTCCTGGCCAATATCCATCCATATCCGGGGAGTTTGGGAGGTCGGAATGATTTCCACCCAACCCGGCACCCGTTTCAGATCTCCAAGAAATAATGGAGTACTGTGGGCTCCGATGGAGCCAAATAAACCCCAATGCAATAAACCAAGCCGCACAGCCCAATTGCCTCCGCGCGACATTCCTCCAATCGCCCGGAATTCCCTATCCTCCAGGGTTTGGTAGTGGCTGTCAATCCAGGGGATGACCGCGGTTACCAGGTGATCGCCAAAAAGGTTCTCGGGCAAGATGATCCAGGTGATCTCCCGAGGCATGATGATAATCAAAGGGGAGATCTCTTTCCCGAAGATTAATGTGTCAGCCCATTCATCCAGGCCCAGGTTGTCCCATTGATCATCAATCTCGGTAGCCCCGTGCAGCATGTATAAAGTTGGATATTCCCTATCCGGATCCGAACCATAACAAGGTGGAAGATAGATCCGGCCTGTTAACAACTCATCCTTCCAAGGAATCTCGTACGTCTCTATTACCCCCGAATCGTCTGAACAAGATCTACCCTGATCAACTTCAGCGGGTACAGTCGTTTCAGCGATTTCAGGTATGCCTTCAGCCGCTTCAAGCAATGTGTTTTCAGTCGTGGGTGGAGAGGGATATTGCAGCTGAGGAGCCTCTTCTTCAGCGGTCATCAATCCACTGCAAGCAGATAGCAAGAATATTATTACAAATCCTGCAGCCAGGAAACTTTTCAAGCTAGTCCTTCTTTTGAACAGATTTTTTGGGTTTTAAAGCCGGCTTTGAAGGATTTGCTTTTTTGTCATTCTGGTCTAAAGCATTTGCTGCCGGTAAATCAGGTGGGCTTTCTTCTTCCATCTGGATCTTGCCGCGCAAATAGGCGCCTTCTTCTGTAGTAAAACGAGCTGCCTTAACATCTCCCCAAACCTTGCCGGTGCTGCGGATCTCTACCCGATTCGCCTCAATATCACTGCGAACTGAACCACCGATAATCACGGTGTCTGCCTTGATCAGGGCACTTTCAACTCGCCCTGTCCGGCTGACGATGATCAAGCCATCCAGCTCGATCTTTCCTTCAAATAACCCTTCTATACGGATGCCGCCCTTGCCGGTAATCTCCCCTTTCCAGCTGGTCCCTTCTCCCAGAATAGAAGTCACCCGGCTTTGAATAGGCGCAGGGGTTTGTTCTTGGGCTTGTTCTTCACGTTTCCTAAACATAAATTCTCCAAGAGATACTCTTATGATCCATTTAACAGGTGCTGATAATTTACCACAAATCTCCAGGGGATGCTCCGCCATGGTTCCGGAACGGACTCCAATCCCACGCGGGGGCCTTTAATTACTTGCTCTGGATCCGGATAATATCCATTCTCTACAAAAATCTTTGCCTGTGGAACACAGGTGTTCAGGCCGTTAAAATCAGCGTTGATCCCCAGCGCGATACAGATCTTTCCGGGCCCATCTGTCCAATGTTTTTCAGGTTGGTTTCCCCGCCTCTGAGCAATTTTCTCCTTCCCTTCCTCAGGAGCAATAGCGCGGATCAGCACTGCGCCAGGAGATTCTTCAGATTCAGTCACAAAGTTAAGCAGCCAATACATGCCGTAGATCAGGTAAATATATGCCCGGCCTGCCGGTCCATACATGATCTCAGTTCGGGAAGTTCGCCCTACCCGGCAGTGGCAAGCCAGGTCCTCTTCGCCCCGATAGGCTTCAGTTTCCAGGATGATTCCCGAGATCCTCTGATTCCCTTCCAGACGCACTAAGCGCTTCCCGATCAAATCCCTGGCAACCTGAATTGTATCCCTGGTAAAAAATGATTCCGTGAGGCGATCTGACATGTGATTATTTTACAATACAAACAGAAGATCCAAAGAAAAGACAAGGATGAGGAATTATGGACAGAAAACAAATCGTCGAGTGGAGTCGAGGTGGCAGTCGAGATGCTCTTCGTCTTCGGTCCTTCGTCTGGACTCAGGACCTCCGCTCTGAGATTTGTGGTTTATTGCGTCCTTTTTTATCCAAAGCATCTCGTCTACATTCAGTCCTGCGGACTTCATTCCGCTTGATGATTTGGATAAATGTTTTCTTTGCAATCCTCATTATTACTCACCGGGCCATCATAGGAGAAGCATCTATATAACATGAATAAACGCCCGTCCCCGGGCGTTTGAGCTAATTCTGGCCAATATATTTAACTCTCTTTCTTGAATCGGGGATCTAATTCCAGGGTACGGGCCAAGCCTTCAGCAAGGCTGAATTTTGGTTTATACCCCAGAAGTTGAGAAGCCCGGGTGATATCAGCCCTCATCCGGCCGACACCGCCAGTGGCTTTGTGATTATAGATCGTTTCAGTATCCGCGCCTGTGAGTTCAACTACATTATTCACAAGGTCAAGGACACTATATTCCTTACCACTGCCAATGTTAATCGTTGCTCCATCTACATCTGAGGTCGTGCCGGCTCTGTTAATTGCATTGACCACATCATCCAGGTAAACAAAATCACGGGTCTGGCTGCCGCTGTTATGAACGATCAAACTGCCACCCTTTACAGCCTGTTTGAGGAAGTTGGGAATTACAGGCGGATGATCCGCTGGTAAATGCTGACCTGGACCATAGGCATTAAAGATGCGTAGTGTAACGGTCTCTATCCCCCACAGTTTTCCGATTGTTTTGACATAATATTCAGCCGAGATTTTTGAAACCGCGTAGGGTGAATCCGGAGAAGGCACCATCAACTCATGCAGTGGTTGGGCTTTTTGAGCGCCGTAGACAGCTCCTGATGAAGTGAAAACCACTCTTTTGACTCCCACGTCGCGCATGGCTTCCATGACACTCACTGTGCCGCCGACATTGGTGCTGTTATACTCCCGGGGATATAAAATTGACTCCTGAACTGCAACTTTGGCTGCCAGGTGGTAAACACATTCTACGCCCTGCAGCAGGGTCCATAATTTAGGGCGATCAAGCATATCTCCCAGCTCAAATTCAACCCCTGTCGGGATAACTTCTTCTTTTCCAGTGGAGAGATCATCCAGGCCGAGGACTTCGTGTCCATCCTCCAGCAGTTGCTGCGCCAGGGCTGATCCAAGGAATCCGGCAACGCCGGTAACCAGAATTTTCATACGTTAAACACCCTCGAATTGTTATTCATCACGGCGAGAGAATTATAGCATGTGCCAGCCGATGAGATTGTTAATATCTCAGAAGTATATAATAATGGACATCGAGGTTGATTATTGCAGGGTAAATTTAGTACAATAGGTCTTCTACAATATTGGTGGATTTCCACCAGAACAAGAACTGTTGATACAATAACTGGAAACCTTATGGATTCTTTTTTTTCTCGAACGCGCCGAAATCACGGACTTGAACACGCCACATTGAATTTGCTGGCAAAAACCCACCCGGGACAGCCCTATGCCGGCCATTCTGATAGGGGAGGATTTTGGATCCTTGGTGAAATCCCAACTGATATTCTGAGCAATACAGTGAGCAAAGCACTCAGTAAATTAAACGCTGGACAATCTGAATTGGCAATTCACAATAATTGCGGCACAAATTTGCTGGTTTCCGGCTTTGCTGCCGGACTGGCTGGAGCGGCTGGCTTGGTCGGGGTCGGGAAACGGCCCCAAGATAAATTTGAGCGCATCCCGGTAATCACCTTATTAGGCGTACTCGCGTTGATCGCTGCCCGTCCGCTGGGTCCCCTGCTCCAGAAGAAAGTGACCACCAGTGCCAACCCGGGTAGCTTAAAGATCTCTTCAATTTCCAAACATTCGTTGAACGGAACACCTGCCCACAGGATTAAGACTCTGGACTAATATGAACGACCAATCACCTTCGGTCTACCTATTACATGGGAACGATGAATATGCGATCCGCAGCTTTCTGGAAGAGCGCCTAAAACCAAAAATGGGCGATGAAACCACCATGGACATCACCACGGTCGATGACGGATCCAAATCCATCGAAAGCATAAAAACAGAAACCCAGACTGTGCCATTTCTCACCGAACGCAGGATGGTGGTGATCCATAATATTAAAACCATGACCAAGGGAAAAGCAAACCAGGAGAAGTTCATATCTCTGCTTGATGCAGTTCCCTCTACAACGGCTCTGGTATTAATTGAAGATGAGCTTCTGGAAAACACCCATTTTCTGATCAAATGGATCAGAAAGAATCCTGAGCGGTCCTGGATGCAGGTATTTGCCCTGCCCAAAGGTCCCGCTATGACCCACTGGATCTTGGAGCAAGCCAAGGATATGGGCGGAAGTTTCGAAAATCAGGCAGCCCAGCTGCTGGCCAGCTATATTGATGAAGACCCCAGGTTAGCAAAATCCGAGATCGATAAACTTCTCATCTATGTTGACTTTTCAAGACCTGTGAATGAGACTGATGTCAGGGATCTGGTCGCGGACGTCCGCCAGGGGGATGTTTTTGAAATGGTGGATGCCATAGGCTACGGGGACGGCCAAAAGGCAATGTTCATGCTGCGCCGGCTTCTGGAAGATAACAAACCATTGGCCTTGTTTGGAATGGTGATCCGGCAGTTCCGGCTGTTGATCCAGGTCAGGGAATTGATGGACGAAGATCCCGGGCAGGATCATAATAAAATCGCCCAGAGAATCGGATCCCATCCCTATCCCATTAAAAAGATCATGCCCCAAGCAAAAATATTCACCCTGCCCCAACTGAAAACAATCTATCATCAGCTTTCAGAAATCGACCAGTCCATCAAAAGCTTCCAATTGGAAGAGGAATTGGCCCTTGATCTACTGATCGCTTCTCTCACCCAATAAATAAAATCCTATGAGTCTACTAGAAACCATTCCTTCCATTTTTCTTGAAAATGGACTAGAAATCAAACTTAAAGAAATCCACTCTGCTCCATTGATCAGCAGTTGGGTCTGGTACCGGGTTGGATCCAGGGATGAGATCCCCGGCAAACACGGCATATCTCACTGGGTCGAGCATATGCAATTTAAGGGTACAGAAAAGATATCCTCTGATGAAATGGAAAAATCTGTTGCCCGTTCAGGCGGTGTCTGGAATGCCTTCACTTACCTGGATTGGACCACCTACTTCGAAACCATGCCAGCTGACAAGATCGATCTGGCCCTGGAGCTGGAAGCTGACCGGATGGTAAATACCACCTATGATGAAAAAGAAGTAGAATCCGAGCGCACTGTGGTGATATCAGAAAGACAGGGCAGGGAAAACAGCCCAGGTTTTTGGCTTTCTGAAGGTCTCCACAACGCCGCTTTCCGGATCCACCCATACAATCATGTCATCATAGGAGATCAGGTAGACCTGGAAACCATCCAGAAAAACGATCTGCACGGTCATTATAAAACCTACTATACTCCCAACAACGCAGTAGTTGCTATCGCTGGAGATTTTGATAAAGACCAGATGTTAAAACGTATTACGGATCTATATCAAGACATACCATCCGGATATGCTCCTC
>Ga0209345_10005538_pt1 | contig 11676 bp, 9 predicted proteins | sample Cruoilmetagenom7_FD_187294 | JGI IMG/M metagenome (GOLD analysis project Ga0209345, IMG submission 187294) | Oil polluted marine microbial communities from Coal Oil Point, Santa Barbara, California, USA - Sample 7 (SPAdes) (version 2) | ecosystem: Environmental > Aquatic > Marine > Oil seeps ...
CCAGACTTGGCTGGATCGGAAATGCCCGCCATCAATTGCTCGACAATCACCCCATCCGCCATCAATCCGGCCAGCGCAGGCGCGGTAAGAATGGCAAGTATGATGTAGGCTGCCGTCACCGGCAGGCCCATACCCAAGACAAGTGAGGCTAGTCCGATCAACGCGATGGCGAGTACAAGCGAGCCTTGGGACCATTGCGCGATCATCAGCGAAAAGCTGTTACCCACGCCACTTGTGACGATGGCGTTGTTCATGATGCCGATGGCGGTCAAGAGAATTGCGGTCATGATGGCAGAGCGCACGCCGCTGGTCAGCGCCTCGACGATTTGCGAAGGCCCCATCTGGATAGGTTTGAATGTGGAACGTTTGCTGAACCGTGCAAGGAGGCTGGTAATCCACGAAGTTATAATCAGCGAAGCAATAGCCCAGCACGCGGCATAGGCAGGTGTGACACCGGACATCAACATCCAGATCATAACAGTCAGTGGAAGGATAAAAACCAAGCCACCTGACAGCATTTTTCCGCGATCTACGGTCAAGTCAATATCGGTGCCTGCGTCGTATTTCATCGCTTCGATCCGGACGATGAACGCAACAGAGAGAAAATATAAGATTGCCGGAACCACAGAGACCGCAACAATCGTACCGTAAGGAATGGACGTATAGCTGGCCATCACAAATGCACCTGCCCCCATGATCGGCGGCATGAGTTGACCTCCGGTAGAGGCTGCCGCCTCAACACCGGCGGCGAATTGCGGGCGGAAGCCGTTTGATTTCATCAAAGGGATGGTAATCACACCGGTTGAGGCGGTGTTGGCAATGGCAGACCCCGAGATTGTACCAGTCAGCGCCGAGGACAGCACGGCAACGAAAGCTGCCCCACCTTTGACGCGTCCAGCGACGAGTTTGGAGGCTTCGATTACAAAGTTGCTGGCACCAGAAACAACCAGAAAACCACCGAAGATCATGAATAGGGTAATGTTAGTCACGGAGATATTTGCAAGGATGCCGAACATACCTTCGTCATTGTAGAGCGTTCGAAACAGCACATCATCCAAAGGCAGGCTGGCCGAGCGGAAGACACCCGGCAACATCGTTCCGAGGAAAAGAATGTAGCTGAGCGACAGAATGATAAGGATCGGGATGACCCAACCCGACACGCGGCGCGATAGGTCGATACAGGCAAAGATCAGCAACAGACCTGCGGCCCAATCAATCGCGGTGAACTGCCAGCCAAGGCCCGTGACGGCAAGTGACCGTTCGTAAAGACCTGCTTCAGACCAAGCGACCCAAAGTGCGGCCCCCGCAACAAGAAAACCGTAGGCAATGTCAAAGACCCATGCCCAAGTTTTGTGCGCATTTTTTCCCCAAGGGCTGAGGGTGACGGATGCTAAGAATGCAAAACCAGCGAAGTGAATGGCATTTTGCCAAAGACCAGGTTCTGTCAGATAGACATTTGTAAGCACATGCCAAATTGCAAAAAACAAGGCAAATACTAGGACGATCTGGCTTGACCCAAAGGTGCCTTGTGGCATCTCCAAAAGGCGCGCGCGCGCTCGCGCGCCATTGCTCGCTAATTGTGTCATCGGAAATCCCCCAAACGTAAGTTAAGGGAGCGCCACGAAGGCGCTCCCTTGGTTTGTATGTCCGCCTTATTTCGCGATCAGGTTTGCAGGAATGTCCAAACCCACTTCAGCGTAGTACCGCGCTGCACCAGGATGCAAAGGTGCTGGAAGACCTGCCATCGCGCTCTCGATCATCATGGCTTTTGTCGCGGGATGGATCGCCTGCAAGAAAGGCAGGTTTTCGTACATGGTTTTGGTCAGCATGTAGACGTGCTCTTCGTCAACACTGGCATTCACCGCCAGAAAGTTCGGCTGCGCGATTGTGTTCACATCCTTGTCCTGACCGGGATATGTGCCTGCAGCAATTGTGTAGGGTACCCAAAGGTTGCGACCCGCGTCCATTGCTGCGGCTTGCTCAGCGGTGACATCGAGAATTGTGAACTTACCCTCATTAGAAGCCATCAGTTTCGTGATCGCCCCTGTCGGCGGACCAGAGGGGATGCCTGCGGCAAATGCCTGACCATTTGCCATTGCATCCGCCGTAGGACCGTAACCTGCCGAAACGAGTGTGAAGTCAGCGGCAACATCCAGACCAAGGCCTGCCAGCAGGACGGTATTGGAACCAATGGTGCCTGAGTTTTGTTTACCCATGCCAACGGACATACCTTTGAGTGCTGTCAGGTCTGCTACGGTGCCTGTCGTTGCCTTTTCGGTTGGAACGACAAACTGCTCAACGTTTTGCCACAGCATCGTGACAGACCGCAGGTTCGTTTGCGGCTCGCTTATCGGTCCCGTACCCGTCACCGCGTAAGAGCCGTAAAGTCCCTGCAGAATTGCAAAGTCCGCAGTACCAGACGACAAGGCCTGCACGTTTGCGCCAGATCCGGCCGAGTTTACGGCGGTCAGAGAAAAATTCTCTTTTGGCAACAATTTTATTTTCGACAGGGTCGAAATCGCCGTGCCAACCGGATGATACGTGCCACCGGTGGACGCAGTATTCAAAACGTAATCCGTGTTTTGTGCGTAGGCACTGCCGGAGATGGCAAGGCTCGCGCCTAGAGTGAGTGTTTTCAAAAATTTCATAATTATTCCTCCCAAAATCTGAAGCCGCAGAATGGCTTCAAGACTAATGGGGCATTCAAAGACGGGGTGGTATGAACGAAAATGCAGGCTTTGCAGAAATGTGCCTGCGGATTTCCGCAGTCAGGAAGTGCCCGCTAAAAGGGCGTCTTTGTCGAGGCCCAGTTTGACGATCTTTTCGTTTAGAGTGCGCCGCCCTATGCCAAGTGAGGCCGCGACATCATCCATACGCCCGTTTTTGTCCTGGATGGCGCGGCTGACGACTTCGCGTTCAAATGCGGCCACCGCTTCGCGCAACGTGATGGGAAAGTGCTGCGGGGACGTCTGCTTTGCGATGGCAATGCGGACCGAACCAATGCCCCGCTGCTGCGCCAGCACGAACCGCTCTGCAACATTTTGCAATTCACGCACGTTGCCGGGCCAGTCGTGTGACATTAGCGCAGAGACATCATCATTGGACAGCTGCGGTGTTGGCAACTCGTATAGCTGGCTAAGGCGTTGCATGTAGTGGCGCGCCAGCAGCAGCACATCATCGCCGCGCACGACCAGACTTGGCAATTCAATTACAAGCGTATTGAGTCGAAACAAGAGATCTTCGCGAAAGGCCTTTTCCGCGACGCTCTGTTCGATCTGATCAGATGCGGCACTGATAACCCGCAGCTCTACAGATTGAAGCTCGGTCTCTCCGATGCGCTGAAACTCTTTGGTTTCAATCACGCGCAGTATTTTTGCCTGCGTCTCCATCGGCATGGAACTAAGCTCATCCAGAAAAAAGGTCCCGCCGTCGGCCTGCTGCAGCAATCCGCGCGGATTTTTGCGGGTGCCAAAAACTGTTTCTTCGAACCGTTCTGGTGGGATCGCTGCACAATTTACCGCGACAAACGGCGCGGCTGTGCCGGCCCCAAGATCATGCAGCGCGCGGGCCACCAGTTCTTTACCAGTGCCCGTTTCGCCAAGAATCAAGACGTTCGCTTTGCTGACGGCGAAATCGAAGATTAAGTCTCGAACTACCCCGATTTGCTCACAATTCCCGATCAAGATGCGTTCAAGATCAGTCAGTTCTGCCAAGCGATCCTGCAGCGCTGTCGTGCTGTCTTCTAGACGTTTTAGCCTAATGGCATTTTTCAAGATGCCCAACAGGCGGCGCGGGTCAAAAGGCTTTTCTACAAAGCTGTAAGCGCCGTTTTGCAAGGCGTTCACCGCCATCGGGATATCGCCATGCGCAGAAATCAGGATCACCGGAACACGGCTGACTTCTCGGGCTTTGAGTTGAAACTCAAGCCCGTCCATATCGGGCATCCGCACGTCGCTAATGATAACGTCCGGTGCATTTGCGGGGATCGCTTCCAAGCCTTCTTGGGCCGATTTAACAGCGATTACGTCGTAATTCACGCTTTCTAATAGATGCTCCAGCGACACGCGCATCTGGTGGTCGTCATCAATGACAAGAACTCTTGCGGGGGTCATATCGGGTCTCCTGTATGGACAAGGGGTAAGGTCACAATGAACTCCGCGCCTTTGTTGACCATGCCGAGCCTCAACTCACCGCCATGATCATTGATGATTTCCGTCGTAATGGCCAGACCCAACCCCATCCCTACCCCGGATGGCTTGGTGCTAAAAAACGGCTCCTGCAAGTCAGGTAGGGTGGCGTTGTCTAGGCCGGGGCCGTTGTCGGTGATGTGTATGTCAACTTTGTCCGTGTGGGTGCACACATCAATGATGATCTTTGGATCCGGGACGTCTTCGGTGGCGTGGATCGCGTTTCGCAAAAGGTTGGTGAAGGCTTGTTCAAGTTGAAACTGATGGCCATGTAACTCTATCGAGGGTGGCGGTTTCGCATAGGAAAGATCGATTCCTGCAGCGGTGATTTCGGCACTTAACAAACCTTGCGCTTCTTCCAGAACATCCGTCAACTGCACGGTTGTTTTCATCTCGGGGCGGGTGCGGGCTAAATATCGAAACTGACCAGTGATGGCCTCCATTCGGTCGACCAGTTTGTTCAGGTTCGTCAATGTCTTTGGAGAGCGGATTTCATTGCCTATTTCCGCGGCCGCCAAGTGATTGCGAAAAGCGCTGATTGGTTGCCCAAGCTCATGTGTGACAGATGCCGCCAGATGGCCGAGGGCCGCAAGTTTTGCACTTCGGGCAAGCTCTGTTTGCGCGCGCTCCAAACGAGTGTTGGTGTCGATCAACGCGGTTCGCTGGCGTTCGGACGCGGTGTAGGCCAGCTCAATTCGACGTGACCTCAGGAATGTAGCAAAGCCTATGAGCAGCGCAATAATGCACCCAAATACGGCAGTCGCCAAAAGTGTTTGCTGCAATATTACCCGTTCGGGCTGCAGGTAATGGACCGTCCAGCCACGCCAGTCCGAGGTGCCCGATGCCAGTAAATACCTGGTTTCATCCAACGTGACACGGTTTCGGTCACCAAGGGCCCAATTCACCGGCTCCAATGTCCGGTCACCAAACTGGCGGCTTTGAAGGATCGCAGATAGCATGTCAGGTTCCAGTGTGCTGACAGGTCGGTAGAGCCAATCAGGGTTTGAGGCAAGAACAACAACATTATCCCTATTTATCGCCAAAACCGTGTCGCTGGCCTTCTCCCAGGACCGCTGTAGTTCGCTTACATCCAGCTTGATCGCGATCACGCCCTTCTGCGTGCCGCCTGCAAATGTAACCGGCTCTGCTACGAAATACCCAGGCCGCCCGGAGGTCGCACCAATGGCAAAATAGTCGCTCCGCTTTCCCTTCAAGGCTTCCTGAAAATACGGGCGAAATCCATAGTTTTGCCCCAGAAAGCTGTGCGGTTCATCAGCGTTAGACGCCGCGAGGACAAGACCGTCGGCGTCCATCAGATAGATGGCTTCAAGCTTTGCCTCACGTGCAAGCACACGAAGCCTTGCGCTCGTATCTGGGCCAACTGATGTTGGTGTGAGATCAGTGGAATAACGCGGGTCATGTGCAAGCACAAAAGGCAAGTGTTGATGCTGGAGAAGCGTTTCATTGAGCGACCTCAGATAGAGCACCAATTTGTCTGATGTCGCCTGTGATTCAAGCTTTTCGAAATAGCGTTGCGCGCCCAAAAATGTGGCCACGGTGGTCAACAGGACTGTCACGATCAAAACACCCAAGACGCTTTTGCGCATCTTGTCGGGTGAACGTTGGATATCGGCTTCTGTTGTCATTTATCTCCCCTACAATCTGCAGTGTGGTACGTGAAAGTGCGGCGTGTAAATAGCGTTGTAAGTGAACGTCATTGACGCCTTGCGAAAATCCGCAGAGTCTGGGCGTGTTCTGGAATGGAAAAATACGCCACGCCGCCCGTACTCAGGTAACTGGAACCGTTGTCGCTCAACAGGCGCGGTTTGTGAGCGACGTGAACCTGTGTAACCATGACAGACCGGCGGGACACTCACGTTGTTAGCTTAGCTTGTCTCTGAGCACTTCGTAAGGGGTTTGACCATTGTGCGCGCCGTGTGGTCTGGCGAAGTTGTAAAAGCGCTCCCATTCGTCGAGTTTTGCTTCGAGATCGACGTCACCTTTGTAGCTCAGAAGTTGGTAGAACTCCTGTTGATCTGAACCGTGACAGGTCCACTTTGTTCAGTATAAGTTCTGGTATTTTTAGGCGATTTGGGGCCGGTTCGAGTTGCTCTGATAGCTCCCGAATAATGCTTTGATTGCGTCAAAACCACTTTGCCGAACTAGCGTCGCCCCTAGATCAATTCGGATATGGAATAGGTACAAACGGGCACTTCGTTGTTCCCGGATAACAAAAACTGGGCTTTGGTGACGGCTCGAAGGGGCCATTTGGCGGGCGAGTATCGCCAGGATAAGGGAAAGGAGACGGGCGGGGAACCGGCGACGGTTCGTAATGGGTCGTTCGATGCACTGGCTTAGATGCGCCGATTTCCTTAACCGCGAACGCGGTCACGACATGACTGTCGGCATGCGCCGGTTCTGTGGACGCAGACAAGTCGGCGGCCGTCAAAATGGTCATTGCCATCGTCGAAAACACGATCTTGCGAAACATTGGGCTCTCCTTTTTTGCTGGCAAACGGGGTGTTTGCTCATACCCAATCCTAGCGTACCTCGGCGTGATCACCTGTGACGCTCGTCACAGGTGGTGGGTGCGCTCATGTCCAACGCCAAAGAGCGGAAAGACCGGGCAAGTGGTGGTTGCGATGCGACCTGCATCAGGCCGAAACTCATCTGTGTATCTCGTTGCCATTCCTAGTCTCTTTCATAGCTAACATTGCTCGAAAGAGGCCGGAACTAAACCGTGGCAAGACCAGTCAACTTTGTTCAACATAGGTTCCGGTCTTTGGCGGCAAACTGGGACTGGTTCGAATTGGCCTGACACCACCAGATTTTTTGCTGTGACGCGCGTCACAGGTTGGGCGCGTGGGTTGGGTTAGATTTGGGTCATCGGCGGGCAACATGTTCGCTTCAACCCAAAGGATCAACCCAATGTTTAGCAAAACCATCATGACCACACTGACCGTCTCAATCATCAGCACCTCGATGCTGGCGCCGATTCGCGCCCTTGCCGAGAGTGTTTCCGGTACTACCACTGTCATCCAACGCGGTGCAGATGGGGTAGCGGATCATCGTAGCACCGCCCCTAACGACGCTGTTGTGCGGGACCAACGGACCACAACAGCATCCGATGAAACAGTACGTGACCATCGCACCAAGACCACGACACGGGATCATCGCACTGAGCGTGACAACGAAGTTGTACCAGTCGTGGACTATAAAAAGGACTGTCGTGTGGGAGCTTCAAAATTATTTAAAATGGGGTACCGCTCAATCCACGCTGTCGATTGTTCAGGCAACATTTATCACTACGTCGCGATGGATGAAGCTGCTCTGTTTACGGCAGAAATGAATGCTTACTCCGGTGAGATCAACGTGATTTTTGTCGGCATCACGGGGTGACTTAGCCGTATCCATAATTTGAGATCTGGTTCGCAAAATTCCTAAATAGGGGCTGCGGATCAGGTTTATTTTTACAACTCATCATTAAGATCAGGCGCCCGCCACAATGCGACAGAGATTACTTGTTTTCGTCCGCGTATTGGCACTTGTTTTTGATCTGAGGGTGGCTGATGGCCTGCTGATCCCTCGGTGGCCTTAACCAACTCAACAGAAGCGGTGACCACAGCATCGAAATCTTTGCAGACATCCATCAAGCGGCTGGCAACATTCACGCAATCTCCTGTGGCGGAAATCTGTTGTTGGTTGTCGTGGCCAAGGCGCGACAGGATAACCGGTCCGATATGGGCCCCAACGCGCGCGCCCGTGATGTCTGCAGACACATCTGACGCCTGGATCCAGACGTTCAATGTGCGCGCCAGATCGATTGCGGCTCTCAATGCGTTTGCAGCGTCTTTTGGACCTTGTTCGGGAATGCCAAACCCGATCATCGCCCCATCCCCCATGAAATCCAGAACCACGCCGTGGTGCCGATCACAAATTTCGACAATTTTAGTGTGGTAGCTTTTCAAAAAACTGCGGGTATCGGTTGGGCCCAGACGTTCGCTAAGACCGGTGAAGCCTGACAGGTCGACAAACAAGATCGCCGCCTTTTGGGCCATTGGAACATTCAGAAAAGCTGGATTTTTGGCAATCATTTGTGCCAGTGCCGGCGCTTGAAAACGGCTTAATTCGGTGCGGGCGATGGTCAAAATTTTGGCATGGCGCCGATCAATGGATTGCCGGATCAGGGTGGTGACCGCAGCAGGCGGCAAGACGGCGGCCAGCGGCAGTACCGCGTTAAACCAATACCTTTGACTAAACATCAAACTGATCAGCCCCAGCCAACTGGCAAGCAGCGCAAATGACAGGGCCATGCCCAGCGTCAGCGGCAGGTAAAATAATATCAGCACAATGATAATTGCCAGCCCCAAAACGACCGCTGCATCAATGCGGCGAATGCGCGTGTCCCGGATTAGCGCGGTGGTTTCAGTCAAGTTGGCGATTCCGGTTGCCAGAACTTCGACACCTGGCAGGATCGGGTCATAAACAGTGTTGAAACGGTCTCCGACACCTGTGGCGGTTGCGCCGATTATCACCAATTTTCTGTGTAAGTTCGCATTCTGCGTATTACCGCGCAGCAGTGTTAGGGCGCTGATGGTTGGAATATGCCCACCCGCGCCGTACGGGCGCAGCGGCAAATGCCAGCCAAGGTCCAGCGGCAATACAACACCCGCCATACGCACCCCGTTTTTTGTTAGGGATGGCGGCTCAACGGCGCCTAGTCCGGCGGCCCGCATGGCAAAGGTTGGCTCGGGGCCATTTGGGGATGTTATCACTAACGGCATATGGCGCGGGGTGCCCCCTGCATCGGTGACGATATTCACCAGCCCCACCTGAGCCACAGCGCCAAAGCGCGCCAAAGGCCGCAGCGTGCCTGTTGCGAGTGGCAGGGGTTGGTTGCTTTGTCGTCCGCCCTCAAATAGGGCGGCCCCCGCGATCACAGTGGGAAATGCGGCAAGTGCTGTTTCCAGCACCTGATCTGCGGCTGGGTCAGTTTTATCCAGCAACAACAGGTCCATCGCCAACCCGCGCGCCCCCGCTTTGCGTATGGTATCGACCAACAGGGCCAGACGGTCACGGCCCAAGGGGTATTGCCCCTCGTGGCTGACCGTTGCATCGTCAATGGCAACAATGATGATCCCTGTCGGCGGCTCTAATGGCCCCGAGATCAGGAGGCGCAAATCAACTGTGACCGCTTCGGCGCGGTCCAGAACGCTGCCTTGTCCGGCCATATGCATCTTCGCCAGCCGCCCTGCCCAAAGGGCCGTGCAAACCACGCAGACAAGCACCAGAACAAGTCGCGTCAGTCGGCTCACTTAGCGAAACGCGCCATCAAACCCGTGACTTTTTCTAGCGGCCAAGTTTTGACCTCAAGCAGCGGGTTTTGATCAGAAACGGTTACGCCTTCTCCGGCTTTTAGGTCGACTGAAATGCCATTGTTGTCTTTTGCAACGGCGACCACGCCCTCAACCACAAAGACAGCCGTTTTTTCAGCTGTGACATCGACGACATATGTTGTGCCGCGCACCGAGGCGATGGCGTGGGGAGTCATGATTTGAAATGGCCCCTGACCTGTCGGCAGAGAAATCAAAACGGCGTTGCTGTTAAGTTGAATTAACTGCGGTGTTGTGGCGGCATCGCCTTCTTGCAATGGCTGGATGGCTTCAATCTCGACCATGGCCTCGGCCTCGATCACCAGTCCGTTTTCGCAAGTATAAACGATGCGCGGCGGATCAATCAGATTGGTCGGGGTGCAGCCATTAATATCCTGAACACCCTGCGCCAAGGCGGGGGTCAGGCCAATGAAAAGGCCTGCAATGATATACTTAAAGAATTTCATGTTTTACTCCGAGTTAAAGTATCTGCAGTGGAGAATTTTATTGCAAAGTCCGCAAACTATGGCATTGCCCGATCAAAAAAACAATCCAACCATGATTTGCAAAACAGGGCAGTCAAATTTCTTGGACGCGGGATGCAAATCTTTCTATTGTGTCAGTTCCCAGCAAAAGGTTTGAGAACGCGGCCATGACGGATGACAAACACTTGGACAAAGCCCGCCTATTGGGCAACAGCTTTGTGTTCGGAGCCCTAGCTGATGATGCGCGTCACGCGCTTGCCGCCACGGCCCGCGAGCAGAATTTCAAAGCGGGTGATGTGATTTTTACCGCCGGATCAGACGGGTCCAGCATGATGGCGATTGCGCAAGGTAGCGTGCGGATCAGCGCGCTGTCGCCAACCGCGCGTGATGTTGTTTTGGCTGAATTGCATGCGGGTGACGTTTTTGGCGAGATTTCATTGCTTGATGGTGGCGCGCGTTCGGCGGATGCACATGCGCAGACCAATTGCACGCTGGTGGTGTTGGAGCGCCGCGCCCTGTTGCAGCTAATTGGTAAAACACCCGAGGCTTTGATCCGGTTGATGGAGTTGTTGTGCCAGCGCATCCGCATTTCTGATGAACGCATGATGGAGCTTGCCTTTTTGCCGCTTCCCGCTCGAATGGCGCGCGCCTTGCTGCGGGCTTCTGAAGGTAAATCAGGGGCTTCGCCCATCCGCAAGCTGTCCCTAACCCAAACCGAAATCGCCAATACAATCGGCAGTTCGCGTGAGAACGTGAATAGGGCCCTGCGCAAATGGCAGGACCTTGGGTTGATTGAACTTCGGGATGGGTGGTTGATTATTCAGGATCGTGATGGCCTATCTGGTCTTGCCGACAGTGCGTGAGTGAGCCAAACAAATTCCGCCTTGCTTGCCATTTTGTAAGCAAGGCGGTCTGGGTCAGCGTGAGATCCGCGACGCTGGTTTTCTTAGGATAGGGATACCTGTGCGTCCGGCTTTGCTGCGTTGTTGTACGACGACCGCCCCACCAACAGATTCTGCCCGCCGCTTATCACGGCCAGCGCGCCGATCGGCTGTTGTGCTGCATTGATCAGCATCACCGGATTTGCTCAGATCACACTCAGTTGTGTTGCCGTTAACGCTGCAACTGACATTTTTTTCATCAAGGTCTGTGGTGTTTCCATCGGTTAAAAGGCAATCTTGGAAGGTGTCGGAGGCTCCATCAAAGGTGATCTCGGGTGGCTCGTTGTCTGCTGCAAACCCTTGCGAGGGCAGGGCGATAAACCCAGTGCCAACCAGCAGCAGAGCCTGAATAGTTGTTAGAAGCGGGTTTGTGCGCTTTGTCATTGTATGTGTCATTGTCTTTTCCAATCTGTTAAATGTTTTAGCTCGTTTGAGCCGATAACCTATGGATAGACGTAAAAACCCCACCCCCCTGTGACGTGCGTCACAGCGGTGACATTATCGACAATAATCTGGGTGACGTTTTCAAGTAATGAAGGGGGTGGGTTTGGTCTTTCGAAAGCGCGACTTCGCCACCCTGCTTGCCCCAATCGGATACATCCCACCAGCAGAAGCAGAAGAGAGGTACTATGCACAGTTCAACACATTAGATATGGTCGCATGACATGAAGTAATCAGCCTCCGGCAAACA
>Ga0209345_10005539_pt1 | contig 11673 bp, 10 predicted proteins | sample Cruoilmetagenom7_FD_187294 | JGI IMG/M metagenome (GOLD analysis project Ga0209345, IMG submission 187294) | Oil polluted marine microbial communities from Coal Oil Point, Santa Barbara, California, USA - Sample 7 (SPAdes) (version 2) | ecosystem: Environmental > Aquatic > Marine > Oil seeps ...
GGAGACAAAAAAAGATGGATACGGAGTCTTGTTTGAAATTGCCGATGTAATAGAAGCAGCACGGCTTCTGTATCCTGAAAAGACTGCGTGGGGAAGGGTGGAAACCATTGAAGGAGATTTCAGGAATTATCAGTTTGGCAGTGGCCAAAACTTCGGCCTTATATTATTAAGTAATATTCTCCATGCCTATTCCGAAAAGGAGGGAGAGGAGATACTCAAAAAGGCTCTATCTATTTTAAAAGATGACGGGATCCTTTTAATACATGATTATTTTCCTGACCGCCACGGCCGGTCTCCGCAAAAGGGGCCGTTATACGATCTGAATATGATGTTAAATACATATAACGGAGTCTGCCATAAATCTTCCATCTTAAGGGGCCTCCTTTTTCAATATGGGATGGCCGGAATCGATATAGTTGACCTTAATACAGATTCAGCCGTTATAATTGCCAAAAAAACTGATACTTTGAAAAGGAGAAAATCGGGTCTTGATGCCTGGGTTTATAAAGCCCTTGACAGTGGTTTTTCAGAGGCTGTTTTAATCACCATGGATAAAGTTGTTACAGGTTCCTGGGTGCGAAAAAAATGTCAGTTCGGGTGTGAAAAGTATAATACAAATTTTCAATGCCCCCCCTATGGCATGGAAAGTGACGTTACGCAGAAAATGATAGATTCATATCAGCATGCTCTCCTTGTTGAAGGGGCCCCCCCTGGCAAACAATTTCATAATATGCTTCTGGCGCTGGAAACAAAAGCCTTTCTCCAGGGATTTTATAAAGCCTTTGTTTTTGGTGCAGGTCACTGTCCTGTATGTGATAAATGCCCGGAAGACGGAAACTGCCGTTTCCCTGATAAGGCCAGGCCATCAATGGAAGGCTCGGGAATAGATGTTTATGCCACTGCCAGAAACAGTGGCATAGCTCTTAACCCGGTTTCTGCAAAGGGCCTTTACGTTAAATATGTCGGCCTTTTACTTTTGGAATAAAAATATGAAAATTTTACTTGTACAACTTCCCACTTCCCATTTTGGTGCAAAAGAACTGGTTTACCCCCTGGGGCTTTCCAGGCTTTCTTCTTTAGTGCCGGATGAATATTTGAAACATGTTCTTGATATGAATCTTTACGTTGATCCGTGGGAAAAGCTCCATGGGGTTATGAAAGATGTACGGCCTGATATTGTACTCCTTTCCTTTAGAAACATCGATCCTTTGGCTGGTCATCAAACTTCCTATATCTCTTCATTAAAAACCCCTGCAAAAATGATAAGAGCCATGGTTCCAGGTGCTAAAATTATTGTGGGGGGGCCCGCCTTTACACTCTTTGCCAAACGTCTTTTAATGGAGATTCCGGAAATAGATTATGGGATTTCCGGCGAAGGAGAGGTCGTTTTTCAGGAAATGCTGAAAACTCCCTTTGAGCTGGAAAAAATTCCTGGATTGATTTGGAAAAACAGGGGGGATATTCTTCATAATAGGTCATGGGAAAAAACTGATCTTGATTCATTACCCATGATAGATGCTGAGTTTTTCAGGCCCTCCGATTATCTGGGGAAAAATCAATATGTAGCAGTAATGGGGATAGAGGGAAAACGCGGGTGTGATTTAAAATGCAGCTACTGCACCTATCCGTATCTGGGAGGGGGGCAACTCCGGTTGCGAAGTCCCGTAAAAATTGTGGATGAGCTTGAGTATCTGAAAAAGGGGTATGGGGTCAGGCTTTTTCATTTTACAGATTCAGTGGTTAACAGACCCGCGGATCATTTCAGGGCGGTGTGTCAGGAGATAATCCGGAGAAAACTTGATATTGAATGGACAGGCTTTTTTCGGGAGACTGACCTCACCGGCGAACTTCTGGATCTTGCAGTCAGCTCCGGTCTTATGGCTGTATATTTTTCCGGAGATGCCTTAACAGATGACGGGTTAAAAGTTTTAAATAAAGGGATGACAAAAAAAGATATTATAAATGCCGCCAGAATAACAGCTAAGAACGGAATACTCACAATGTGTCATTTTTTAATAAATCTTCCTGGAGAGACCCTTGACCATTTCCATGAAGCATCCGGAACCATCGATGAAATCCTGGAGATACACGCCCCGGCAGGGAACCTTGGGGCTGTTATCTTTAATAATATAAGATTATACCCAAACGCTCCCATTACAAACAGACTGATAAGAAACGGGGTACTCTCTCCTGAGACAGATCTCCTTTTTCCTGTTTATTATAATCCTGAAAAAACCTCCCATTTTCTGCACCACCTTGAATCCAAATGCCATGAAGCAGGGGTTTTCTCCAGGTTATCCATATCAAAAACGGAGGTTTTCTGATATTTTTGTTCCCGCTCCCAGGTCCTGTCCGGGAACGAAGAAAATAACAGAAATTATTTGATATCGGTATCTTTACTCCCTGGCCGGTATGCTGTATCCCTTGTTTTTAAAAGAGTCCACTGGGTACTTTTTTTAATAAAATATTTTCTCAGGTCTTTATCTTTTGGGTAAACAGTTAATGGGTAGATACTGTTGGGATCAAGATTATCAACAGCATACATCCCCACATGATTGGTGGCAAACTTTTCTATATTATCAGACATCCACTGATCCTGATCCATCCGTGAAACTCCCAGGGATTTCTGAAAAGCGAGGGATAAAAGGCCATAATCCTTTGCATCTCCGTATTGGTCGCGATAACTGGTGAGCAATTCGAGTTTTTTTATGCATTCATCTCCATAAACAGGGGCTATACATATATAAAAAGATCTTTCATTTTTTGTTGCCAGTATATAATCCGGGTTGGTCTGATCCGCTGTATATCCGTTTTCTTCAATAAGGCTTGTGATGGCAACTTTTATATATTCATGGGCGTCTTCCGGAGAATCAAAAGCCATTTTATCCCTGAATGGTAAATTTTTTGTTTTCAAGCGGGTGGACATCATTTTAAGCTTGGGTTCTCTTTCAACCTTACATTCGGAATAATAAAGATCGGAAACTTCTTTTCCTTCATCATTTATCATTTTAAGGCCCAGCAAAACGTGAACAGAATCAGGATAATCCTTTTTCTCAAGAATCTCCATCTCTTTAATTTCCCAGTGCTCTGGGTGGGGGAGTTTGATATTAAGCTTTTGTGCAGCTAATACTTCATTTGCGTCTTTTACAGTGGACATGTTCTTTTTCTCCTTGTTAATATCTCATCCTACAAGCTCAATAACATCAAAGGCACAGCGATCTTCGCAAACCTTGCAGATTCCTGGAGGATCTGTGCAGCGTTTGCAGCTTGGCCAGTTTATTACGTTAATCCGTCCATCAATAATTTGAAATACCGGCGGAACATTACGGGGGCTGACAGTGCCCAGCCCGTAATCCACATTGACCTGGGCTTTATCGCAGACAGTAATGCAATCACCGCAGCCTATGCATTTATCGGTATTTATAAGAAGCCCTTCATGTTCCGGATTTAATTCCTGCCCAAAATATTCAATTAATAAATCGTGCGATGATTTATATTTTTCAGTTAATAAATAAGGACAGTCTCCAACCTTTTTTTCTCTGTCCATAATGGCAACGCCAAAAGCAAGACAGGTTGCAAGGCCGCACTCCTTACAATTAGTTCCAGGAAGATATCCTAGTACCTTAAATGGGTGCATCTTCTCTTTTTTTGCCAATTGCTTGTCCTCTACATTCTACAAAACTGCCTGGGGTTCGCGTAAAAACAAATTAGGAATTTTAAGTGTTGGGGCGCCTCCTGTCTGACAAGGCGCTAAAGTGTAGTCAGGCGGGATGTATCGACGCTTAAAATGTAAAGTTATTTTTGCGCGGGCCCTAAGGGCATGGTTAAAATTACAAAGTCATTAATCAGGTATATGCAGTAACTTTTAATTGCTTTAATGATAAAAAATCTTCATCAACAGTTGTTATTCTGTTGATGAGTCTGCTCGCAGGCATGAGACCCACGGCAGTATAACAGGTTTTATCAAGCTTTACCTCAGCCTCGATTTTTCCCTGATCATTTTTTAAAAAAATTGTTTGGCCGGAAGAAGTGTTTAGTTTTTTTATATCTTCCTCAGATAAAGAAATAACAGCTGCGGCCTTATTATATTCGGGGCCATGCTTTTTTAAAGATAAAAAAGCATCCCTGAAAGTGATTATTTCAAGTTCTGTTTCGTAAGTAGCCGAAGACATTATGCTTTAACCTTTTCCAAAATAAGTTTTAATATTTGTACGTCACTTAGCCTGTTAGTTGGGCATGGTGCAGGGAGGTGAATCTCTTTTCCGTCCATTCTTATTACGTTCCCTTCTGATTCCACACCTGAAACAGATGAACCTATAACGACTTTAGAAGCTTTTGTTGTATCAGTAATAAAGGGATCCACCGTAATGATTGGAATTTGATCCAAATGTTTTAATACCTGCAGGGGCATTTTGTAAAATGGATCTGCTCCTATTATTAAAATCGCATCGACCTTTTTATCGATTATATTCTGAAAAAATGGAATTTTTTCGTTTTTGGAGGTGTTCTCCGCAAAATCTACCATGTTGACAGAGCCTGTTATTCCATGGAGTGTTTTATTAAAACCTCTCATATTCGGCTGATCCACCATGGGTACTATTTTGATGTTAAGAGCCAAGTGGTCAATCATTTCCCGCAGGGGGGATATCTCTTTTCCCATGGAAGCAAGAAGTCCTGTCCCTACAAAAATAACAGTGGAAGATGATGCATTAAGCAGGGTATAAAAATCTTTGGCTTTTTTATTATCTTCGTTATTAGTTAAGCCCTTGCAAACAGATGATGCAAAATGAGCATCATCACCCGGGGGAAGCCGGTAAAATGGATTTGACATTAAAGCTGTTTCATTTTTTCTAATATCTATTGTACATAAGTCGACTGTTCTGAAGGTACTTATTTCACTGTAGCCAGAGCTGGCATAGTAGGAAAAATTTGACAAATGCCTTGGGTGGGAGTGTAAAGGATTAGCTCCCCAATAGACAAAAAGATTCACGGAGTCCATTTCAGATATACAACAGGTGGGTATGGTTTTATTGATGAGCTCCTCGATAATATTTCCATAACTAAAAGAAGAAAAATCATCAATTTTTCCCCCAATTTCCTGTGCCAGTTCAATCCCTGCAAGCTGGGCTTCGGTTGTGGAATGATCAAATCCGAACAAGATGGGATTTTTGGAGTTTAAAAGTATTTTTGCAGCTTCGTCTATTGCCTGTTCAGGTTCAGCATCGAGCCCTTGAATCATGCAGGATGTCCGCTCATTTTTTTCCTCGGTTCGGAAAATTAATGATGATCCTTTTAGGCAGGCATTATCAATACTCTTTATCCGGCCATCGATAATATCAACTTCTATATCATCACAAAAACAACTGCAGGCAGGGCATGTAAGTTTTTGTTTAGTCACTCGATTTATTCCTTATGTCTGCATATCGATTTTTCAGGTCTTGCATGATACCTTTAAGGGCTATATTACCCGCAAAAGTCGTAAAACCTGAAAAAATCGACATGCTTTTTAGATTTACCAGAGATGAAAGCCTTCATTCGGAAGTAAAATTGCTTCCGGTTAAAATCTGCATCTATATTTTATAAATCCATTCTTTTGGCAATGATCTCTCTCATTATCTGATTTGTACCCGCAAATATTGAGTTCCCCCTGGAGTCACGCCAGGCTCGCTCAATTTTATTTTTAGGAAGGGCTCCTTCAAGTCCAAAAATTTCAAGGCTTGCATCTGCAACCCTTCTAATCATCTCGCTTGCCCAGAATTTTGCCATGGATGTTTCAGTAACTACATCTTTTCCATCTATATGGTCATTTATTAAAGTATAAAGAAATGTTTTTGTAATTTTGACTTCAGTGGCCATATCAACAAGGGAGTGCTGCTTTGCCTGACGAATTTCAGGCAAAGAACCATCCCTCTTTATCTTTTGATAGTACTTTAATGTTTCATCAAGAATAAATTCAGCCTGGGACATGCTTCCAATGGAGCATACAAGACGTTCCTGCTGAAGTTTATTCATCAGGTAATAAAATCCTTTTCCCTTTTCTCCAATAATATTATTTTTTGGAATTCTGCAATCGGAAAAGAAGAGTTCAACAGTATCCTGGCTGTGAAACCCCATCTTCTCAAGCCTTTGACCTATTTGAAAACCAGGGGTGGTCGGTTCAACCAGATATAAAGATAGTGCCTGGTAAGGGTTTTTTATTTCAGGATCCCTGGCCGCCACAATAAAGAGATCACCATTAATTCCGTTTGATGAGAATATTTTAGCCCCGTTTAATACAATCTGATCCCCATCTTGTTCTGCTGTGGTTGCAAGGGAGGCAAGGTCACTCCCCGCATTAGGTTCTGTCATGGCAATGCCCAGAACAATATCTCCGGAAACGCATCCAGGGAGATATTTTTTTTTAAGCTCTTCTGAGGCAAAGGCAGATATATAAGGGGCGCATACTTCACTGTGGAGAAATATAATCAGTCCATAATGATTTGTTTTTGCTATTTCTTCTGCTGAAATAACCGAATGGAGAAAATCACCACCCCATCCTCCGTATTCTTTGGGGATCCCTGCGCATAAAAAACCGGCTTTTCCTATTTTGTTCCACATGCTTTTGGGGACAGCATGATCTTTTTCCCATTGATCCACATTGGGAAGAACTTCTTTAGCAAAAAAAGCCCTTAAACGCTCCCTGTATTGCTTGTGTTCTTCTGTAAATTTTAAAATTTCCATGTTGTTTTTTCCTGGTTTAACAGGCCTATTTTTTTGGGGGAATTGCTACTTTTGCAGCTATAAAATCTTCGATTTCCTTTGCAGAATATCCAAGCTCGCCAAGAATCTCCACTGTTTGTTCACCTTGTGCCGGGGATGGAAAACGTATTTCAGGAAATTCACCATTACTCCGGATGGGATTTTTAACAAAGGTCATTTTCCCGCATACCGGATGATCCTGTTCCACAAGACAGCCCCGTTCTTTAACATGGGGATCATTCATGGCATCTTCAACAGAATAAACAGGGGCGCATGGAATGGCTGCTTCACGCAGTTTTGCAAGAATATCATCTGTTTTAAGTTTAACCATAACATCCTGGACAAGGCCATCGAGTTCATCCCTGTTACCCACCCTGCCGGAAATATCCTCAAACTTTTTCATTGCTGAAAGTTCTTTGAGATCAAAGGCATCGCAGAATCTTTTCCAGAAATGATTGGTTGATACACCTATAAATACAGTTCCATCTGATGAGTTGTAAACCCTGTATGGACAAAATGGGGCAAACCCTGATCCCCATCTTTTGGGAACTTCACCTGTCATGGAGCAGAGGGCAACAAAGGGTGACATCCATGAAAGGGCTGTTTCCAGAAGACTGATATCTATTCTTTGCCCTTCTCCTGTTTTTTGTCTTTCTAAAACTGCCTGGAGAACACCTATGGCAAGATACATCCCTGAACCCATGTCAACAATGGAAGGACCTATGCGAACGGGGAGCCTGTCCTGATCGCCTGTGGCTTCCATGATCCCGGACATGGCCTGGGCAACAACATCGTAGCCCCCCAGATTTTTATAGGGGCCGGTCTGGCCAAAGCCTGACAATGAACAGTATATAATACCAGGATTTATTTTTTTTACATCTTCATATCCGAAGCCAAGACGTTCAAAAGCACCTGGAGTAAAATTTTCAATGAGAACGTCCGCTTTTTCAATGATTTTCCAGGCTATTTTTTTTGCTTCATCTTTTTTTAAATCAAGGGAGAGGGCCCGTTTATTCCTGTGAACCACCGCGGCATAAGCCCCTTTGTTTAAAATTCTGAAAACATCAGGGTTGGGACTTTCGATTTTGATGAGATCCGCGCCTGCATCTGCTAACATCATGCACCCGTAAGGGGCTGACAGGGCATGGCTGAAATCTGCAACTACTATACCGTCTAATGCTAAAGTCTTTTTTGTTCCCATGTGCTATTTTCTCCTCGTAATTTTTATGTAAAAAATAAATCAGTACAACGGATCATTATATTATGTCCTTTAAGACAGAAATTATGTCTTTTACAACAACGTTTTATAATAATGATATAGTGGAAATATATCAATAGAAATTTTTTTGTAATTATTCAGCGTCGCTGATTTAAGATAGGCAGCAGGTATAATATGATTAAAACTTTGAAATTGTTTGAACAGATTAGAGAGCGTTAAGGAAGAATCCATCAAGGCTGAACTTCTTGAAGTTACTTTTTTGTAGTATCTTGCGCAAGTTTATATTTTTAACAGATTCTTTCTTTACTCCCTCTTATTTGTGAGTTTTTCATGATTTAATAAGATTATACCTGCTGCCGTAAATATTAACTGAATAGCTACATTTTTTTTTGCGTAAAAAGAAGGGAGAGTACAACGGTACTCTCCCTTTTAAAAAACGATTACGAGGCTATTATATAATTATTCAAGTGGTAATTTTATTACAAATTATATTGCACCTGTTGCTCCCATAACAGCAATTACCTGCCCTGTGACAAAGTAAGAATCTTCAGAAGCAAGAAAGATTGCCATGGGGGCCACATCTTCAGGCTGTCCCATGCGCTGGATTGTAGAAGTTGCTGCAAGTTGTTTGTAAAACATGTTTCGTACTTTTTCAGGCATTGAATCTGTGAGAGCGGTCTGGGCGGCAGGGGCAATTGAGTTAACGCAGATTCCGTATCTGACAAGTTCTTTGGCATTTGAAAGGGTCAGGCCGATAATGCCGGCTTTGGCTGCGCTGTAGTTTGCCTGGCCGATATTACCGTATATCCCTGCGGAGGATGTCATATTTATGATTCTACCCTTTATCTTGTTTTCTATCATATATTTGATTGCCGCCTGGGAGTTTAAAAAAGCGGCTTTGAGATGAACTGTTATAACATCATCAAAATCCTGCTCTTTCATTTTATTAATAAATCCATCCCTTAATATGCCGGCGTTATTTATCATTACATCTATTTTTCCAAATTCACTCACGGCTGTATTCACAAGCTTTTCTGCAACCTCTTTTGTTCCGACTCCGGCAATAACTGCTGCTGCTTTTCCGCCCTGCGCCTTGATTTCACTTACAACTTCATTTGCAGAATCATCAATGTCATTAACTACAACAGAGGCCCCTTCTTTAGCCATTACTATTGCAAAACCTTTACCCAGTCCTCTTCCAGAACCTGTGATTACTATGGACCGTCCGTCTAATTTTCCCATTACAAAATCTCCTTAGATTGTTTTTTTAATCAATATATTGATTATAATAAATGTAAATCAAAACTACATAACTATTCCAGCATACCCCACAAAACTGTCTGATGGTGCCTTGTCATAACTTGTTTGATGGGTAATGAGTCTGCCATTTTCAGCTCCAAGTGCTTTTGCTGCTGCAATCGTAGCTGCTGCCGCGCCTGCGCAGCAAGCGTTTTTGTAAAGTTCTGCTTCTTTTAAAATTTTTTCAGAGTTTAAGTCACAAACAGCATTAATAAATTTTTTGTCGTTTTCATTTCTCACCCAGTCAATGGCTTCGGAGCCACCCCCTTTTGGCGAAAAACCGTAGTTGGGGCCGTAGTGTGTGAGATCTGTTGAACCTATTATCTTTATTTTTTTACCTTTTTTTTGAGCTATTCTGGTAATCCCTTCTCCTGTTTTTATTGCGTCCGGTCCAGGAGGAATCCCCATGGGGAGAATTTTTGCGTTTGGAAAAAAATATTTCACAAAGGGAGTTACCAGTTCAATTGTATTATCCTGCTCAAAGGGCTCCACCGATTCAACAATGGAATTGAACTGTTTAAGAATCTCTTTGGCAAACTGATTATCAATTAAAAGTTCACCAAATGGTGTTTCCCATGTTCCGTCGGGGAGAATGTATCCTGGAGAGTCCGGTGAAAGATGCATTCCTAAAATCACAACAATATCTGGAGGGGTCCCGCCCCTTAAAGCATCCACCACGTTACAGGCTATGCTCCCTGAAAAAAACCATCCAGCGTGGGGCACAATTCCGGCAACAAAATCTGTGTTTAGCGGTTTTTCTTTTTCCCCTTCCTGTAAAAATTGTTTAATTTCCCTTTCACATTCCAGAGGGGTGGCCGGATACCAGGTACCTGCAAAATTAGATTTTTTTATATTCATGATATAGCTTTGGGTTTGTGTTGCTTATGATTAACCGTTGGGTTAAATGGGTGATAAGCTAAATGAATGATTATGATAAAGATAGGCAAAAGAATAACTTTGCCTTTGTAATCACCGCTTTTGGTTACGCTATACTAAATATTTATTCAAGGCAAGAAACTTTAAAACGGAGATGAAATAAGTAATGTCGGTTAGGAAATTGAAAAAAGTAAAATAGGGGAAGTTTAATTGTTTTTTTCGTTATTACGAAATTTATTCAATACGCTACAAAAACAATTAAATTTCCCTCCCGCAAAATTCTAACCGAACACTACTGAGATGAAATAATTCATTTCCGTTTTAAAGTAAAAATTTATGACAACTATATCTTAAAAACTTCAGCACACAGATCTCCAAATTCCCCAAGGTTTTCGCATACATGAATTCCGTTTTCCTTCATGGCGGCTACCTTTGCCTGACCTGTTCCACTTTTACCGCTGATTATGGCGCCGGCATGTCCCATGCGTCTTCCCGGAGGCGCTGTTAATCCTGCAATGAAACCGACTACAGGTTTTGTAACATTCTTCTTAATATAATCCGCAGCCTCTTCTTCTGCACTCCCTCCGATTTCACCAACCATGGCAATACCTTTGGTTTCAGGATCTTTTTCAAATGCTTCAAGGCAGTCAATAAAGTTTGTGCCGTTTACAGGATCTCCACCAATCCCTATGCATGTTGTCTGGCCTATACCTTTTAAGGTTAGCTGGTGAACAACCTCATATGTCAGAGTTCCTGAACGGGAGACAACTCCAATGGGCCCTCCTGGTTTATGAATGGGAGCAGGCATTATCCCGATTTTGCATTCTCCAGGTGTTATTATGCCGGGACAGTTGGGTCCTATTAAGCGTGCTCCGGTTTTTGCCAGATGATTTTTAACCTTCATCATATCTAAAACCGGTATCCCCTCAGTTATTGCAATTATGATATTGATTCCCGCATCTGCAGCTTCCATAATAGCATCAGCGGCAAATGGAGGCGGAACAAAGACCATACTGCAATTTGCCTTTGTTGCATCAACAGCATTTTTTACAGTATTGTATATGGGCACATCATCCATTTTCTGCCCTGCTTTTCCCGGGGTGACACCGGCAACAACATTTGTTCCATATGTAACGCATTGCTGTGTATGGAATTTTCCCTCTTTGCCGGTTATTCCCTGCACAACAAGGCGCGTTTCTTTATTTACAAATATGCTCACGATTATATCCTTATTTTAACCTGTGTCCATTTTAGAAAAATAGATCGTGTTTCCAAATGAACAACAGGAAGCTTAGGAACGGAGATGAAATAAGTTGAGCAGAAATAGCGCAGGCTTTTGGCCCATATACAAGGCGCATTAAAGGTTGCATACTATACGTATTCGGCCTTTGATGCAACGAAGTAGATGGGTCAAAAAACAAGCTATTTTGTTCAACTTATAAAATTTTTGTTCCTTACCTATCGCATGAAGTACAAAGTTTAAGCGTTTACAAATGCTGCTATTTTTTGTGCGGCATCCTTAAGATCCTTTGCTGTGGTCA
>Ga0209345_10005540_pt1 | contig 11673 bp, 7 predicted proteins | sample Cruoilmetagenom7_FD_187294 | JGI IMG/M metagenome (GOLD analysis project Ga0209345, IMG submission 187294) | Oil polluted marine microbial communities from Coal Oil Point, Santa Barbara, California, USA - Sample 7 (SPAdes) (version 2) | ecosystem: Environmental > Aquatic > Marine > Oil seeps ...
AACTCGACATCCAGACCGGCGTCTTTGAAAAAGCCCCGCTCAAGCGCGATGAAGCTGCCCGAGTGGCTGGTGAAACGCAGCGCGCCCACGGTCAGCTTTTTGCCTTGTGAAAGGGCCGGGCTTGCCAGACCTGCGGCAGCGGCGGTGCCACCGATCAGTGTAAGTGCCTTGCGGCGGTTCATAGTCACCATGTTGTTTCCTCCCAGAGTGATGGTGTGATTGGCGCTGTCCGTCAGGGTTCAGCGATAGGTTCAGCCTCGATATCCTTGGCCAGTATCGGTAATCTGGGCTGGTGAGCGGAATTTTCGACATCGGGCTTGCCTGAACGCAGGGTCAGTGAGGCTTGCATCACTAGATCCGCTTCGTTTTCGCCGAAAACCAGATTTTGCCCAAAAAGCACTTCGTGTCATTTCCCCCAAATGTCGGATATTTTTTTAGGGGTTTTGGCGGGGCGGTGTCAATGGATGGTCTGTATTCCCAAGATTTGCTTTCACGCCCGTCGGCTTGGGTTTATCAGATAGACAAGCTGCGACGTCTCAGAGCCGCGGCGCCGATTGAGGCCAGAAACAATGCCTGACACGACAGGGACAGATAACAACGGATTGCTCCTGCATCGCCAGCTGAACGTTCAGCAGGTGGGCGATGTGACTTTGCTTGACGCGATTTGGGTGCCAGATGGTGGCAATCGCCTTGTCCGCCTGTTTTTCAAGGCTGGTCCGGCGGCTGACAGTTTTGCCCCCGGTCCGGGCGTGAAAATCCTGCAAAGCCGCTCTATTGGCGAGGCGGTGCATTTGCTGTGTGCTGTCAGTGGAACGCAGGGGCCGGTTGAATTGTCGCTTGGCGGTGCGGCCATGAAGATCGACGCGCAGCCGCCGGAGACTGATCTTTTCGCCGGGTTGAACGTTGGTTTTGCGGTGCGAAATGGCGAAAGCGTCGATGTCACGCTGGAATGGCTGGCCATCCATGTGGCCGATCATGGCATGAACGGCGCGCTGATTCTTGATCGGGGCGAACCGGGCAGCGACAATGGGTTTGCCCGCAAGTTAGAAAAAAAGGCCAGCGAAATTGCCGGGCTAAAGCGGCTGGTCATTCTGGACAGCGCTGTGCCACTCGGCCAGCCTGATTTACCGCCAGAGGCACATCCCTTCAATGTGAATGGTGCGCCCGGCAAGGACCGGATGGAGCTGCCCGCCGCCGATCCATGGCACGCGCCTTTGGGGGCTTTGCTGATCTATGAACTGGCGCGCGCGCGTTTTCTTGGAACTGCGCGGGCGGTGGCCAATATTGATGTCTGTGATCTGCTGACACCGGGCGGGGATGCAAATATTTTTGACCGGGCCTGCACGGCCAGCACCGGCGCGATCCGTTTGCTGGGCAGGCAGGTTTACCCGTGGCGTGTTCGCAAGGGCAAACAGGCCGGGTTCGGCGACCATATCTGTGTGCAGTTTGACGCCGCCAACGCGCGGCAACGCTGGTGCGTGTCGCCTGCTCGGGCTGGTGAGAATGCCGTCTGGCGTCTTATCCGCGTTGTTGGCACCGATCTAACAAGCGACGAAATCGCGCCCTTCAATCGCTATATGGCCCTGCGTCATCCCACGCCTTCGGTATCAAAAATCGTGCCAAAATCCAGCCTGATCGAGGATGCGGGGTTGCTGGATCAGGCATCCCGGGTCTTTAACCACAAGCCGGTGCGCGTGCCTGAAGTAAAGCTGAGCAAATCTGACGATGACAGGGCACACACAACCATCGTCACCACGATGAAAAACGAAGGGCCGTTTATTCTGGAATGGATCGCCTATCATCGGGCAATCGGGGTCAGCGATATTCTGGTCTATACCAATGATTGCACCGACGGCACCGACACTCTGCTTGATGTCCTGCAAGACAAAGGGTTCGTGCAGCACCGCGATAATCCTTTTCGCGACAGTGGGCTAAAGCCACAGCACGCAGCCCATAAAGCGGCCGATAAAGAACCGGTAGTGGGCGATGCCGACTGGTTGATCTGCATGGATGTAGACGAATATATCAATATCCACGTGGGCGACGGGCGGCTGAGCGATCTGTTTGGTGCCGTGGGTCAGGCGAATATGATCGCCCTGACATGGCGGCTGTTTGGCAACGGCGACATTCACGAATTTTCTGATGTGCCGATCTGCGAGGCCTTCACCCAATGCGCCCCTGAACTGGTGCGAAAACCCCATCAGGCGTGGGGTTTCAAAACGCTTTACCGCAACCAGGGGATATTCAAGAAACTCGGCGTGCACCGGCCCAAGGGGCTAAAGCCGCAGCTTTGGGAAGAAATCAATTGGGTCAACGGGTCCGGTGCCCCGATGCCGCCAAGCATGTTTCGCAATGGCTGGCGCTCAACCGCCTCGACCTATGGTTATGATCTGGTGACGCTGAACCACTATGCGGTGCGCTCGGCGGAAAGTTTTCTGGTCAAGCGCGACCGGGGCCGGGTCAACCATGTGGATCGCGATCAGGGGCTGGCCTATTGGTTTCGCATGAACAACAACGCCGAACACGACGCTTCGATCCATCGGATGTTACCGGCGATGCGGGCCCAGCTTGACGCGATGCTCGCCGATCCCCAGATCGCCGCCGCACATGCCCATTGTGTCAAAATGCACCGCGCCAAAATCGACGAACTGAAGGGCGGCGAAAACTATGCGCGGTTTTATGGCGAACTGACGGGGCAGCGCATGCAACGTCTGGCCCGGATGCACAGTCATTTCGGTGCCAATGTGTTTTTGTCCGGGCCAGAGGTGGTGCCAGATGAGGTTGTCGACATGGCCCTGCCTGCGGATTTCTTCTTTACCGTGCCTAAAGGTGATACCAATCATTGATATCGGCTGGCGGCTTGCAAGAGGAAACCTGCGCCGACTATACTGTGGGCGAGGTTGCTAAACAGATCCGGTCGGCAGGTGTTTCGGTGTGAATCGTGACTCAATGTCGGCAAACCGGGCAATCGGCAGAACATAAAGAGCAGGCAAAAAATGTCTCTGACGCTGGAATATGACGAAGTCATAGAAACCAATGGCATCAATGTGCCGTTTGTTCCCCGTATTATTACCCCAAAAATTGAACGCCCGATGCGAAATAGTCGTTACGCGGGGGGCGAATGTGCGGCCTTGCGCGAAATACTGCGCCCAGGCGATCGGGTGCTGGAATTTGGCTCAGGTGTCGGGCTGATTTCCACGGTCGCCGCACTAGTCGAAGGCATCGGTTCGGTCACCACGGTCGAGGCGAACCCGGAACTGATCCCGCTGATTGAGGAAACCCACCGGTTGAACGATGTTTCATCGGTTGATCTGCGCAATGGCGTTGTGGTTGCAAACGACAGAAAACGATCACCGTTCTATCTGCGTGCCGATTTCTGGGCCTCGTCGATGGAGGCCGAAAGCCGCCCACACATCAAGAAAAAACACCTGAACTGTCTGAACATCAACACGCTGATCGAAGAACTGAACCCAAGCGTCATCGTTTGTGACATCGAAGGCGGTGAACTGGGGCTGTTTGAGAATGCCGATCTGTCCGGCGTGCGCGAAATCGTGCTGGAATTTCACCCTAAAGTCTATGGCGAGGATAGCGTCGAAGCTATTACCATGGCGCTGGAGGCCAAGGGGCTGGTCTATCTGGTTAATGAAAAGCCTTCCTCGGTTCGCCGGTTTGAAAGATCAAAAGAAAAATTGCCCGGTTCGATTGCGGATCTGAGGGGGGGCACACCCAACCAAAAGCAAGGTGACAAGGATACGCGATCAGCGGCCCGTTCGGTAAAGCCGCTGCTTACCGGGCTGAAAGACAAGCCGTGGAACCCAAAAGACTCGCGGTTCTTGATTTCTACCTGCATGAAAGATGAAGGCCCGTTTATCCTCGAATGGCTGGCCTGGCATAAAGCCATCGGCATTCAGGACTATGTGGTGTTCACCAACGATTGCACAGATGGCACCGACCTGTTGCTGGACCGTCTGGAAGAGATGGGCCTGCTGCGCCATCTGCCAAATCCTGCACTGGCCAGCGGCAGCCCGATTTTTCAGCCCTTTGCTTTGGCCTATACACCGTTCCTGTCAGAATTCCGCCGCGCCGATTTCTATATTTCGATGGATGTGGATGAGTTCATCAATATCGGCCTTGGGAGCGGGCAAATGTCGGACCTACTAGAAAAAACCGGACCGTTTGATGCGCTTTCGATCAGCGAGTTGAACCATGGCAGCAATTATCACGAAGAATATCAGCGTGGTCTGGTCACCGAATTATTCCCGCGCCATCAACGCAAGTCCCCCGGGAAAAGACGCTCAAGACGCGGCGTCAAGACCATTGTGCGCCTTGGCAGCAAGCTGGAACACATCCGCAATCACCGCCCCGATCTGCGCACTGACGCAGGCCCGGTGGTATGGTTGAACGGGTCGGGCGATCCGTTGACTTCATTGCATGAGGACGCGCAGGAAAATGGCATTGATGTGCGGGGAAGTTATGATCTCGCGGTCCTTGATCACTATCCACTGCGCTCGCTGAATTCCTATCTGGTCAAAATGTTCCGTGGCGACGTTGTCGTCAAAGACAAAATGGTTTCCCAACGTTACTGGCGCATGCGGGATCGCCAACGGGAATTGACAAGCACGTTTGAACGCCAAAAACCCGCATTTCAGCAGGCTTATGACCAACTGATGGCGGACAAAAAGCTGCGCCGCCTCCATGAAGAATGTTGTGCCGCGCACGAAGACCGGATCGCCAATGTGTTGACACAGCCGGTATTTCAGGAGCGCAAGCAATGGATAAAGGACAATATCTGGATAGCCGATAAGGACGAGGCGGAAAGCTGATGGGCAAGCTTCCCCCGATCGCCAGCCTGTGGATCGGTGGCCGCCTGTCCTGGCTGGAACAACTCTGTCTGATCTCTTTCGTCGATGCCGGTCATCAAACCACGCTTTACAGCTATTCCCACATCGACAATGTGCCCGACGGGGTGGAACAGGCCTCGGCCGAGGATATATTCCCTGCCGAACCGATGTATCGCCACGCACGAACCGGCAGCCCGGCGATCCACGCGGACCTGTTCCGCCTGAACCTGTTGAAAAAGACTGATCAGATATGGGTCGACGCGGACATGTACTGCTGTCGACCGTTCGATTTTCAATCCGATTTCGTATTTGGCTGGGAAAAGCCGGGGGTGATCTGCAATGCGGTTCTGCGCTTGCCCGGCGACTCGGCCACGTTAAACGGAATGCTGGATTTTTTCACCGATGAATATGCAATCGCTCCCTGGCTTCGGCCTTGGCAAAAAGCGGAATTGCAAGCCGAAGCCGATGCCGGAAATCCGGTGCATATGACGGCGCAGAACTGGGGGTTCACAGGCCCCACTGCCGTTACCCATTTCCTGAAGAAAAGCGGTGAAATCAGCCATGCATTGCCCCAAGAGGCATTTTTTCCGATTTCATTCAAAGACCGGAACCGGATGATTTTGAGCAAGCCCAATATCCACGAAGAGCTGACAGATGACACTTATGGGGTGCATTTCTGGGCCCGCCGGATGAAACCCCGGCTGCAAGAAAAAGAGGGCGGTACACCACGCCCGGGCAGCTATTTGCTTGATTTGATTGAACTGCACTCGATTGACCCAGATGCCGCCCCGATACCGGCCAGAAGAAATGCACAGGCCAGTGAGCCCGAGGATGGCGCGGGTGCCGATCATGTGACCGAAGATGATTCACGGAATTTGCCAGCTTAGCGGCATCTCAGGCAGGCTGTATGTCCGCCCAAAAGCCAACAGTTTTCCTTTGCTTGTAAGGGCTTTAGTTCTTATCCTCCTGCGCACCAGGGAAGGGATTACATGACTGTATTGTTTCATATCTTTGTGTGGCGAAGGGGCTAGGCTATGGGCAGTATTGTAGTTCTGGGCGTTTTCGTCGCCGACACCACTTTTCGCGCCGAACGGATGGCGCGCATGGGCGAAACGATCCTTGGTAAATCCTTTTCGCTTGGACCCGGCGGCAAAGGGTCAAATCAGGCCGTTGCAGCGGCGCGAATGGGGGGGGATGTCAGTATCCTTACCAAGCTTGGGCAGGACGATTTCGCCGATATGGCATTGCAGCTTTGGGCTGACGCGGGGGTGACGCCGCATGTGGAACAACTGGCCGACAGCTATACCGGGGCTGCCAATATTTTTATTGAGGACGCCAGCGGTGACAACGCGATCATTGTGGCCCCCGGTGCGGGCGCAACGATCAGCGCGGCCGATATGGATCGAGCAGGCGATATTATCCGTTCAGCGTCGGTTTTTATGACCCAGTTGGAACAACCGATGGCAGCAGCAATGCGCGCACTTGAGATTGCCAAAGAAGCAGGCGTGACCACGATCCTGAACCCGGCCCCCTCGGGCGAGCTGCCCAAGGGGATGCTGGCGCTTTGCGATTACGTGACGCCCAATGAAACCGAAGCCTGCGAGCTGACTGGGGTAACGGTGGCCAGCATTGAACAGGCGAACCGGGCCAGCGCAATCTTACAGGATCAGGGCGTCGGCACGCCGATTATCACGTTAGGCGAACGGGGCGCATATTTGCATGGCCACGGGCTGGTGCCTGCGGTGAATGCCGGGCCGGTGGTAGAAACCACGGGGGCGGGAGACGCCTTCAACGGGGCATTTGCCAGCGAACTGGCGGCGGGCCGCGACCCGGTTGGGGCGGTGCGCTTTGGGTGTGCGGCGGCGGGCATTTCCGTCACGCGCCCCGGGGCTGCGGCCTCAATGCCCATGCGGGCCGAGGTTGCGGCGCTGATGGGCAGATAAAAAAGCGCGCTGTTTACCCCGGATAGGCGACGACGGATTGTTCCTGACGTCCCAGCCCTGCGACCTCTAGTTCCATCACATCGCCCGGCTTTAGAAAACGCGGTGGTTTTTGGCCCAGCCCGACACCTTGCGGCGTGCCGGTTGCGATCACGTCGCCCGGTTGCAGCGCCATGAATTGTGACATGTAGGAAATGATCTCGGCGACGCTGAATATCATGTCGCCGGTTGAGCTTTGCTGTTGTATCTCGCCGTTCACCTTCAGCGATAGTGACAGGTTCTGCGGGTCGGGAACCTCATCGGCGGTGACAAGCCATGGGCCGGTCGGGCCAAAACTTGGCGCGGATTTCCCTTTGACCCATTGCCCGCCCCGTTCGGCCTGAAACGCCCGCTCTGACACATCGTTGATGATGCAATATCCGGCAACGCAGCCAAGAGCGTCCTTCTGGGCCACATGTTCCACATGTTTGCCGATCACCACGCCCAACTCTACCTCCCAGTCGGTTTTTTGTGCGCCCTTGGGGATAATCACCGGATCAAACGGGCCTGACAGGGCCGAGGAGGCCTTGGAAAAAAGGATCGGTTCTTTCGGAAGTTTCGCGCCGGTTTCGGCTGCGTGTTGGGCATAATTCAAACCGATGCAGAAAAAGTTTGGCACATAGGTCAGACAGGCGCCGACACGGGGCGAACCTTCGACCGGCTTCAGATTTTCCATGTCCATGTTGCGAAACTTATCCAACTGGGCAATCGAAACCGTGCTGCCCGCCAGATCCGGGGTCAAACCGGCGATGTCGCGGATGGTGCCGTGGCTGTCGAGTATGGCAGGTCGTTCCTGCCCTTTGGGGCCGTAACGCAGAAATTTCATGGTAACCTCCGTTAATCATTCATTTTGTCTTAGTGGTGCACCCGGGCCGCGGCAAGCCCCGGCGCAGAGCGCGTCAGATAACCGGCGAGATCAGCGGTGCACCCTGACAATGGGCCAGCAAATTTCGCACAAATAAATCCCCCATTGCCCATCTGGTCTTTTGTGTCGCACTTCCCTGATGGGGCGACAGAACCACATTGGGCAGGTCGCTAAACGCGGGCGACAGGTCCGGCTCGCTTGCAAACACGTCCAATCCAGCCGCGCCAAGGCCACCGTTCTTTAGAAGTTCCAACATCGCACCTTCATCCACCAGCGATCCGCGCCCGATGTTTACAAAGCTGCCCTTTGGGCCCAAAGCGGCCAGCACGTCGCGGCTGACCAGCCCTTTGGTTCCGGTATCGCCGGGCACCACACCGATCAGCCAGTCTACGTCAACTGCCATCGCCACCAGATCATTGTAATAGGGGTAGGGCACAAAAGGTTGCTCGTGGCGCCCATGGTAAGCCACCTGCATCCGGAACGCCTGACAGCGCAGGGCAATTTCCTTGCCAATCCGCCCCAGCCCTAAAATGCCGACCTTTGCACCCGTCAACTCACCTGTCAGCGGATAAGGGGCATCTGACCAATTGCCAGCACGCACAAAGGCGTCTGCGTCAACAATCCGCCGACAAGTGGCCAGCATCAGCGCCAGCGTCATCTCTGCCACGGCATCGTTCAGCACATCCGGGGTGTTGGTCACACGCACCCCGCGCGCTCTGGCCGCGTCCAGATCGACCATATCCACGCCAACGCCGAAAACGCTGATCATTTCAAGTACGGGCAGCGCGTCCATCAGGGCGGCGTTGACCGGCAGCACGCCAAAGCACGCCATCAGCCGGGTCGCCTTGTGGTCTTTCAAAAATGCGCCGGTGTTTTGAATTTCCCACAGTTTGTGGACGCGGAATTCCTTTTCCAGAACTTCCATCGCGCTGGCGACAACCGGTCCGGTCAGAATTAGGTCTTCCATTGGCAGCGCTCCTGTTTTTGATCGGCGTTAAGGCAAAGTGACGGGCAGCGCGCCGGGTTGCAATGGACCTTCGTGGATTGGGGCGCTAGTCAGGCGCATGGCACAGCGATTTGACACTTTGGCGGCGTTTCTGGCGCATGGATACGACGATGTGATCGACGTGCGCTCGCCGTCCGAATACACCGAGGATCACGTTCCCGGGGCGATCAGCCTGCCGGTGCTGGATGATGCGCAACGCGCGCAAGTGGGAACGCTTTATAAGGCGGATGCGTTCAGTGCCAAGATCACCGGTGCCGCATTGGTCGCACGCAACGCGGCGGCACATCTGGAAGCGGCGCTGGCGGGCAAGCCGGGGGGCTGGCGTCCGTTGGTTTATTGCTGGCGAGGCGGGCAGCGGTCAGGCTCTTTCGCCACGATCCTGCAACAAATTGGCTGGCGTGCTGACGTGATCGAAGGGGGCTATCGCAGCTATCGACGGTTGGTCGCCCAAGCGATGTATGATGCGCCGCTTCGCCATCGCCTGATTGTGCTTGAGGGCCATACAGGCACCGCAAAGACCGACGTTTTGCAGCGACTGCGGGCGCGCGGCACCCAAGTTCTTGATCTGGAAGGGCTGGCCAATCACCGCGGCTCTGTCTTTGGGGCGATGCAGGGTGGGCAGCCATCGCAAAAAGCCTTTGAGGGCGCGCTGGCATCGGCTGTGTTGCAGCTTGATCCGACCCGCGCCGTTGTGTTGGAGGCAGAATCCAGCAAAATCGGCAACCTGCTGATCCCGCCGGCGATCTGGAAGCCGATGTTGGTGGCTCCGCGCATCCGTATCACTGCTTCCTTATCGGCGCGGGCGCGCTATCTGGCTGCCGCTTACGCCGATATTGTCAGTGACGCCGAGGTGCTGCACGGTATTTTGGACACGCTGGTGCAATTTCAGGGCAAAGAGCGCGTGGGGCATTGGCATGAACTGGCCGATCAGGGGGCGTTTGAAGCGCTGGCATGCGAGTTGATGGAATACCATTACGACCCGCGTTACTCGAAATCTGGTGAGCGGGATGAAACGGACCACCTTGGTGACGTTGTTACTGATGCGTTAACGCCTGAAGCGTTGGACGGGGTCGCGGGCAAGGTTGCTGGGCTGGTTGAACAGGTACCTTTGGCGAAATAGACGGCGCGTGACGAACTGCGGGGTGGCTCGCAAGCCTCCGATCCAACTTTTGTCGCGGGTTTTCATGCCACCATGCAGGCCTTCAGGTCTTGCTGAATGTCACCCTAGGTAAGCCATTTTCACAAACTCCAATCACATTAGCTTCATGCCCTAACACATTCAAATCACGTATTATATCATCTACATCATTGCTACTGACTGCCGCAACCAACCCGCCTGCTGTCTGCGGGTCAAACAACAGCGCGGCCTTTGCGTTGCCATCCACCGGCAACTCGGGAACCAGTGCACGGTTGTCTGCATAAAGCGACGATCGCATGCCGCCCTCAGCCAGTTCCACGGCACCTGCCAGAAACGGCACGGCGTCCAGATCAATAGCTATTTCAACGCCTGAAGCGCGCGCCATGCCTGCCAGATGCCCCGCCAGCCCGAACCCGGTCACATCCGTCATCGCATGTGCGCCCGCCAGGGCTGCCGCCACGTCGCCTTGCGGGCGGGTCATCGCGTCCCACGCGCCTGCAAACCAGTCCCCGCGGGCCTCCAGCGCCATCTCGGCCGCCATAATCGTGCCCGTTCCAATGGGCTTTGTCAGCACCAGCACATCACCGGCGCGCGCGCCTGCAAGCGTGATCGGTGCCGTTTCACACAGGCCGGTCACTGTGAAGCCGATGGTCAGCTCGGCCCCGATTGATGTATGCCCACCAACCACCGCCGCGCCTTCGGCGGCGAAAACCTCGCTGGCGGCAGCCATGATTTCACCCAGCCATGCAGCCTGCAAATCGGCCCCCAGCCGGGGCAGGATGATGCTGGCAAGGGCGGATTGCGGCTTGCCTCCCATCGCCCAGATATCGCCAAGCGCGTGGATTGCCGCGATCCGGGCCATCATCCACGGGTCCTCAGTGAACGCGCGCAGGTGGTCGGTGGTGATGACTTGTGTGGTCCTGCCCGGACCCTTCAGGATTGCCGCGTCATCGCCGGGACGCGACAGAATGTCAGCGCGTTCCGGCGCGGGCAAATGGCCCAGAACATCGCCCAGAACACCGCCCCCCAGCTTGGCACCGCAACCACCGCAAAGTGGCCGTGGCCCAAGTGCGTCGACAACGCCGGATGCCACGGTGTCGGGCAGGGCGGGTGGAGCCATTGGTTTCAGGTCGTGAAACTGATCCATGAATTTGCGGTCAATCCGGTCCTTCAGGCGCCAAAGTGAAGGGCTTTGACGGCAAAAACCCCATTTGTCCGCCAAGGCCGATTTCCGCCCCAGTGAGATCAGCTTTAGATAGTCTTTTTGCGGTTTGAATTTCTGCATCGCGCCGCCACTGGCCGCCGCGCGCAGGTTGGCAAATAGCACCGGCGCTTCGCGCACGGCGAATACGCCTGCTTTGGGGCGCGGCGCAAAGCTTAGATGCGCACAATCTCCGACCGCAAAAACATCCCCGTGGCTGAGTGAGCGCAGGTTTTCGTCAACCGAGATAAACCCCCCGTCCAGCGCCAGCCCGCTGTTCTTGAGCCATGCCTGCGGGCGCGCACCCGATGCCCCGACCACAAATTCAGCGGCAATTGTCTGGCCCGATGCCAGCACCACGCCTGCTGATTGGATTTCAGAAATCTCGGTATCTTCAAGAATTGTTATGGAATTGTTCTTGGCCGTTTTTCGGATCATGTTGACCAAAGGTTTTTGTTGATCTAACAGTATCTTGCGCTTCTCAATTAAAGTAACTGGCAGATCACCTGCACCTGCTTTTTCCAGCCCGTGCCGGATCGCCAGTGCCAGTTCTATTCCCCCCACGCCGCCGCCAATTACCACAACGCCCGGGCTGTTTTTAGCGCGGGGCAAAAAATCGTTCCACGCAGTGGCGAACCGATCC
>Ga0209345_10005541_pt1 | contig 11673 bp, 7 predicted proteins | sample Cruoilmetagenom7_FD_187294 | JGI IMG/M metagenome (GOLD analysis project Ga0209345, IMG submission 187294) | Oil polluted marine microbial communities from Coal Oil Point, Santa Barbara, California, USA - Sample 7 (SPAdes) (version 2) | ecosystem: Environmental > Aquatic > Marine > Oil seeps ...
GCCGGAATCGATAAATTGCCCTCGCCCCGCGATTGCCAATTCTTCCAGCGTTTCCAGACAATCGGCAGAAAACCCCGGCGCGGCAATGGCGATCCGTTTGGTGCCCGCCTTGGCCTCCGCCTCCAATATGTGATCCGTTGCTGGCCCCAGCCATTTGGCCCGGCCAAAGCGGGATTGAAAACTGATGGCAAACCGCATTGCAGGGCGCTGCCCAGATGCGCTGGCCAACGCCCGCATCGCTTCTTCCAGCAAACGCGCCGTTTTACGGCAATGGCAATAATAAGGATCGCCCAGCGCCAATGTGCGTTCAGGCATGCCGTGGAAACTAAGCAACAGCACTTCAGGTTCAAAATCCAACCCATCCAGCTGGCGGGTCAGATCTTGCGCCAATGCATTAATATAGGCGGGATCATCATGATATGGCGGCATGGTCCGCAAGGCCGGTTGCCAGCGCATTTTACCCAGCGCGGCATTGGCCTTGTCCACCACGCTGGCGGTCGTTGCGGCGCAATATTGCGGATACATTGGCGCCAGCAGGATCCGCTTGCAGCCGGCATCTTTCAGCCGGGTCAATTCCTGCTGGATCGAAGGCTTGCCATACCGCATCCCCCAGCCAATTTGAACATTGCTGCCCAGCCTGATTTGCAGTGCCGCCGCCTGATCAGCGGTGATCGTAGCCAAGGGGGAGCCCGTTTCGCCCCACACTTTGGCATAGGCCCGCGCCGATTTTTTCGGCCGCGTATTAAGGATAATACCGCGCAAGATCGGTTGCCAGGCGATCGGCGGAATTTCCACCACCCGCCGGTCTGACAGAAATTCCGCCAGATAGGTCTTCACCGCTTTGGCGCTAGGCGCCTCTGGCGTGCCAAGATTAACCAGCAAAACGCCGATACCGCCGGTTTGAACTGGCGCATGATCAATCGGCAATTGCTGTTGAGACCGGTTCATAATCCCTCGGAAAATAGCGGCAGGCGGCGGATCCGCAGGCCAGTTGCTGAATGCAGCGCATTGGCAATGGCAGGCGCAGCCACCACCGCGCCCAGCTCGCCAGGGTCAACCGGATCGCGCTTGCTGGCGACAAAGTCGACCTCTATTTGCGGGCAGTCTGCCAATTGCGGCAAACCCATTTGCGACAGTCGGCTTAAGGTTGGCTGCCCTTGTGAATAATTAGTGCTGGCGCCCAAGGCCATCGCCATACCAAACACCAGGCCGCCTTCGATCTGCTGGCGGGCAATATCCAGATTTACGATCCGGCCAATATCAACCACCGCGCTCAATTTTGTCACGCGGACACCGCCGCCATCACCGCGCGCAGTGGCAATGCAGGCAATACGCCCCCCGCCATCCTCCGGCCCGATCCGGTGGCATGCCAAACCTTGCCCGCTTTGATCCTTGCCCCCGCCCCACCGGGCCAACCGGGCAACGCGCTGCAAACATTGGACCAGCTGCAGATCACCGCCCAGCATTTCAATCCGATAAGACAAAGGCTCGCGCTTTTGCCGCCAGGCCATTTCATCAATGAAACTTTCCATCACAAAGGCGGAAATGCCATGCGCATTGCCCCGCATCCGCCCAGTGGGAAGCCCAATGCGAACAGGCACATGATACAAGGCCACATTAGGGACCCCATAGGCCGGCATTGCGCCTTCCATCACCATCGGGTCGCCTTGCCCTTGTGCCTCTTCGATTGCAGCCCAGCTGGTTTTATTTCCAAACAGGCGGTGGCCAAATTCCAATGCGGAAGACGGCGCCGCCATCCGCAGCCGCACGGATTCAATCTCCCCTTCCCCGCCAGTACGCAATTTTGCTGCAACCAATACTGCAGCCGGGGTTCGCGGAGGGGCGGCCAGTTGTTCCTGACCGCGCGACCACATTAATTGCACCGGGCGGGGGCTATCCTTGGCAATTTCACGCGCAATCAAGGCCACTTCTATGGCGTGGGCATGTTCCAGCCGCCGATCAAAACTGCCGCCTGCCGGCATTGGATATAAAACGACATTCGACACTGAAATGCCAAGCGCTGCAGCCGCTGCGGTGCGTGCAAATTCCGGAGCTTGGCTGGCCATCCACAATTCCAGCTTGCCATCGGCAAATCTGGCAGTGGCAGTGGCAGTTTCCAGCGCCGCATGAACACCGGGCGCAATATCGTACCGAAGCGCAATATCGGGCGTATCGATCAAATCATCGCCCTCGCCCCTGCTTGCAACCAAATTTGCCTGCCCGCCGCGCAAGCCGGTATCGAGCGCGCTTTCTATTTCCCCGCTACTGACCGCTTCGACCACATCGAAACGCGGCCGCATCAGCGACACTGCTTTGTCTGCTGTAAACCAGCTGTCGGCTACCGCTGCCAGCCAGCGTTTGCCCTTAACAATGCCAACCAGCCCCTTCAGGCCCGCCACTGCATCCTTGTTGAAACGGGACAGTTTGGCCTGATTAACAGGCCCGTGCCGGATCGAGGCATAAACCAAATCAGGCAAGCGGACATCACCGGCAAACAGATGGCTGCCATCAACTTTTGACGGCAAATCGAGCCGGGGAAAAGCGGTTGGCCCCTCATTTGCGCCAGGGATTGGTTCCTCGAATGTAGACATGGGCAACAAAGGGGGCGGGTCGGGCGGATCAAATTTGGCCGCATCCTCGGCCAGATCAGCAAAACTGAGCCGTTTGTCTTGAAAAAGAATAAAGCCGCCCTCAGCTGCGCATTCTTCCCAGCTTACATCCCACCGCTGCGCAGCCGCCATCGCCAACATCGCCCGGGCCGATGCCGCCGCATGGCGGCATGGATCTTCATAAGCATCCAGCGCAGTCCCGTCGGCGGTAACATTAAAGCGGCTATCTTGTGCAAAACGGGCAGCCAGAAAATCGTCGGGATCATCGGCCAGCGCGGTGAAATTGGGTGTCCACAAAGGTGCCCATTTTGCCGCAAGCGGGATATTTGCATATGCCCCGCTGACCGGCGCAGGCTCCACTGCAATCTGGCGCCAATCAGCGCCCAGCTCAGCGGCTATGATCTGCGGCAGAAGCGTGGTGATCCCTTGCCCCATTTCGAGCTGCGGAACCGCAATTGTAACAACCCCGTCCCCACCAATTTTCAGCCATGCATCAAAGGCATATTCATCGCGGCCCGGGCTAAGCGGGGTGGAATAAACCCGCGGCCGCACTGTCCACGCCGCGAGCAGGCCGCCGCCCACCGCAGCGCCGATCAGCACACCGCGGCGGCCCACACGCATCGTCAGGATGCCTTTCCGTCCAGCCAATCGGCCAGCTTTGTAGCAATCACCGCGAATGCATCTGCCTGCGGGCTATCACCCGCAGCAGTTGGCGCGCCCGCATCGCTATCCTCTCGGATATTCAGGGACAAAGGTATCCGGCCAAGAAAGGGGATGCCTGTTTGGTCTGCTGCCGCCTCGACCCCGCCGCGCCCAAAAGGATCGCTGATTTGGCCGCAATGCGGGCAAGCATATCCGGCCATGTTTTCAACCAAACCGACAATGGGGACCTTGCCGCTTTCAAACAGACTGGCAGCGCGCTGCGCATCGATCAGCGCCAGATCCTGCGGGGTGGAAACAATAATTGCTCCGGCTGGTTTATAGCGTTGCAGCATGGTCAATTGCACATCGCCAGTGCCGGGCGGCAAATCCACCAGCAACACCTCTGCATCCCCCCAATGGGCATCAATCAGCTGCCCCAGCGCATTGCCCGCCATGGGCCCGCGCCAGGCAATCGCCTTGCCCGGTTCCACCAGATGCCCCATCGATAGTACCGGCACGCCCCATTTACTGGGGACCGGGACCAGTTTTTCATTTTCTGCCTTTGGCCGCTCACCCTTATTGGCCAAGATCGTAGGTTGGGAGGGTCCGTAAATATCAGCATCAACCACCCCGACTTTCCGCCCCATTCGCGCCAGCGCCACGGCCAAATTCGCAGTCAGGGTGGATTTACCCACCCCGCCTTTGCCCGATCCAACCGCAATGATCCGCCGGGCCGGAGATGTGGCCGGAGATGGCGATGACGATGACGATGGGGCCGAAGATAGAGATGGCGAATCGGCTGAAGATTGGGCCGGCCGGTCCGCAACCAGCGCCACGCGCACATCGTCAACGCCGTTAACCGCGCTGATGATATCCTTCGCCCCGGCCTCAAGACCCGCCCGGCCCGCAGCATCAAGTCCGCCTGCATCGATCACCAATGTGGCCACGCCATTAACCAGCTTTGCGGATTGAACCCGCGCTGCAATCGAACCGGGAAGCCGTGCCTTCAATTCATTTTCATCCATCGTTGCAGTCCCTAGCAGCAATTTCGTGGCCGCAACCCCTGTTTTTCCTCTCATGGCCCCCTATAAAGGCTGCATGGATATTTTGCGTGGTTTAACCAATCGGATCGGGCTGGCCATGAACGGCAAAGGCCCTTGGGGCGGAAACAAGGGTAGCGGAGGGGCCGGTTCAGACGGCGGCTCGGACGCTGCTTCAGGGGGCAGTTCGGGTGAAAACCCTGGCTCCAGCGGGTCCGAAGGCAATGATAAATCGGGCGGCCCGCGTAATCCGTGGCTGCCCTCTGGCGGTGATGATGCACGCCGCTCAGCCAAGATCGAAGACATCTTCAAAAACCGCACCCCCGGCGGCCCGCAGCGCGGCAGCGGCGGCGGCGGTGGTTCAGGCGGCCCCGGCTTTCGTATGCCGCAAGGCCCCGGCGGCAAAAGCTGGGCGCCCATTATCGCTCTTTCAATGCTCGCAATATGGCTCGCGATGAGCTCTGCTCATCTAATCGGGCCAAAAGAAAAAGGGGTCGTTCAAACGATCGGTATTTATTCCAGAACGCTTGATCCTGGGATGAATTTCACTTTGCCGTGGCCCATCGAATTGGTCGCGATCGAAAATGTGAGCCAGATCCGGGCTGTTCAGATCCCGGCGGGGGAAGAAGAAAAACTTATCCTGACCGGCGACCAGAATTTGGTCAATCTGTCCTACCTCATCCGTTGGAACATCAAGGATCTGAAGAAATTTAAATACGAATTGGCCAACCCTTCTGAAACGGTCGAAGAAGTTGCCGAAGCGGCCATGCGCGCCTCTGTCGCGGAAAAAACGCTTGATGCGACCTTCTCTGGCGAAGGGCGGGCAGAAATCGAAGAGCGTGTTCGCCGGCGCATGCAGGCAGTGCTGGATGCTTATGATTCAGGCGTTGCTGTCCAAGGTGTGCAGATCGACAAGACCGACCCGCCTGCCCGCGTTGTAGAGGCGTTTAAGGACGTGTCTGCTGCCCAGCAGGATGCAGATGCTGCGATCAATAGGTCGCGCGCCACCGCCCAGCAAATCCTGGCCCGCGCAGAAGGCGATACCGCCTCGTTCGACAAGGTCTATGCCCAATATCGACTGGCACCAGAGGTTACCCGCCGCCGTCTATATTATGAAACCATGGAACGCGTGTTGAGCCAGACCGACAAAACAATCGTCGAAACGCCCGGTGTCACCGCTTATTTACCGCTACCGGAAATTCGCAAACGCACCCAGCAATCAGGCGGTGCGGGCATTTCTTCGGCAACGAATCCGGCGCAGGGGCAATAATCATGGAAATTTTTTGGCAAAACCAGAAACGCTCGATCATCGCCGTTGCATTATTGCTCGTCGGCCTGATGTCCAGCATGGTCGTCGTGCCTGAAACAGAGCAGGCTGTTGTAATCCGGACCGGGGAACCGCTCTATACAATCAACCGTTTCAAGCCAGATGCGCCCTTTGGCCAGACCGGCGCAGGAATGCGCTTGGTCGTTCCATTCATCGACCGCGTTGTACGCGTGGACAAGCGCGTGCTGGCGCTTGATATGAACCCGCAGCAAGTGCTGTCGAGCGACCAACAGCGGTTGCAAGTGGATGCTTACGCCCGTTTCAGGATCATTGACCCGGTCAGAATGGTCGAAAGTGCAGGAACCTCTGACGGGGTTCGATCCCAGCTTGAACCCATTTTAACATCCGTCCTGCGGCAGGAACTGGGCCGGCGAACATTTGCCGCCATGCTGACGGCCGAACGCGGCAACGCCATGTCCAACATCCGCCGTAAACTGGATGAACAGGCGCGCGAATATGGGGCGCAAGTCATTGATGTCAGGATCAAGCGGACAGATTTGCCCGAAGGCACACCGCTTGAATCCGCTTTTACCCGGATGGAAACTGACCGTCAGCGCGAAGCGGCAACAATTCGCGCCCAAGGCCAGAAAAACGCTCAGATTATCCGCGCAGAAGCCGATGCAGAGGCAGCGCGCGTCTATGCCAAGAGTTACGGTAAAGACCCGAAATTCTATGATTTTTACCGTGCAATGCAAAGTTATGATCAAACCTTTGCCCGGGGTGAAGGCCGCGGCGAAAGCAGCATTATCCTATCGCCCAACAATGATTACCTGCGCCAATTTCGCGGCAAACGGTAAGCATGCCTGACATCGCCTGATAGAATTTGGCGGCTTGGGCTGAGATTGCGTCAGTCGTTCAATCGACATTCAGGGCACATGGGATCATATCTGGGAATTGATTGGGCCGTGCAATGTGCCGGTGTATGAAACGATAAAGAGGATTTGAAACCTGTGCGATATGCTTACGGATTAACTTCAGCCCTGCTGGTTGGCGGTGCAGCGATTTCGTTGGTCACCGGATACCCCGCCGGGGCACAAGTGGCGCAGAATGATGACGCGAATATGGAACGCGTCGTGCCGCGCGCTGGTGCACCGGAAAGTTTCGCTGATTTGACCGAGCAGCTGCAGCCCGCGGTGGTCAACATTTCCACCCGCCAGCGGATCGAAGTCCAGCAGAACACAAACCCATTTGCGGGCACGCCGTTTGCCGAATTGTTTGGCCGGCGCGGTGAAAAGCGGGGGCAGCAGCGGCAAACACGCGAAGCGCAATCATTGGGATCAGGGTTCATCATTTCAGCAGATGGATATGTGGTCACCAATAATCATGTCGTCAGCCCAACCCAGCGCGGCACGGTCGAAGAAATCACCGTAACCATGCCTGATGGCACTGAATATCCGGCAGAATTGGTCGGTAATGACGCTGCATCCGATCTGGCTGTGCTGAAAATCAAACGCAACAGTGCATTCCCCTTCGTCACATTCGGCGATTCAAAGGGTGCGCGGGTTGGTGATTGGGTCATCGCGATCGGCAACCCGTTCGGTTTGGGCGGCACGGTAACGCAAGGGATCGTCTCAGCCGTCTATCGCAACACCGGCAGCGGAAGCGCCTATGATCGTTACATCCAGACCGATGCCAGCATCAATCGCGGCAATTCAGGCGGCCCGATGTTCGACATGCAAGGCAATGTGATCGGGATCAACAACGCCATCTTTTCTCCTTCTGGCGGCAGTGTCGGGATCGGCTTTGCCATTCCAGCAGAAGTTGCCACCCCAATCGTGAAAAAATTGATGGCAGGACAGGAAATCGAACGCGGCTATTTGGGTGTACGCATCCAGCCTGTGACCGATGATCTGGCGGCCTCGCTCGGATTGCCCAAAAACCGCGGCGAATTTGTTCAGGCCGTTGAACCCAAAGCGGCTGCCGCAAAAGCTGGCATCCAAGCCGGCGATATTGTGGTAAAAGTGAACAATAAGGATGTGACCCCGGATCAGTCGCTATCCTATCTGGTTGCCAATATTTCACCGGGCACAAAGGTTCCGCTGCAACTTTACCGTGACGGACAGCGCCTTTCAGTCAATGTGACTGTTGGCAAACGTCCATCGGAAGAAGATCTTGCCAAACAGCAGAATTTTGATCCCGATGCCGAGACACCGATGCCCGACAGCGATAGCGCCAGCAGCGGCATTATCGAAGAATCCATCGGATTGCAGGTGATCCCATTGACCCCCCAGATCGCCACTCAATTGGGCGTTACCCCCGATACATCAGGTCTGGTGGTTGCCGCTGTCGATCCCAATTCCGATGCCGGAACCAAAGGGCTGCGGCGCGGCGACATCATTTTGACCGCCAATTACAAGGAAATAACCAGCCCGGCCGATCTTGAAAAGATCACCGCAAAGGCCGAGGCTGCTGGACGAGAGGCGGTGCTACTGCGCATCCAACGCCGCGGCCTTCCGGCACAATATGTGGCGGTTCGATTGCGTTAAATTCAGTGGCAAACAAAAAGAAAGGCCCCTTCGCATCATTGCGCAAGGGGCCTTTCTTTTGCCGGCCAATGAAGCAATCGGTGCAGCCCAGCCCTGAAGGTTCAGTCGGACGGCAGTGGCAGTAATTGGTCCGGCGTAGTGGGTGATTGCCCGGCAAGTGATTGTCCGGTTCCCGCCTGCCCACCCCCGGTGGCACGATCAAGAAAATCATCGCTGGCGGCTTGCGGCCCGCCATCAGTGGGCGGTTCAATGTCCGCACCGCGCACATCACCTGAAGGATCCCTTTCGCCTTCGATCGGAAATGGCAACGGTTCTGGCTGGCGCTGCGTATGCCCCGGTTCGATCAGATTGCCTTGTTCATCGACATAATAATAGCCGCCCGGATCGCCGTAATAATATTCATCATCAGGTTCCAACTGCCATTCGGGCAATTTCAATTCAGTATCAAATTTCTCGATCGGGCGATCTTTCACCGCATGGCGCATATAGGCGGCAAAGGCCCGGGCCGGTGCGCGCCCACCCTGCAAACCGGGCACGGCCTTGGCATCATCCCTGCCCATCCACACCCCGGTGGTGATCCCACTGGAAAAACCGACAAACCAGCCATCTTTGTTTGAACTGGTTGTGCCGGTCTTACCCGCCACTGGGCGGCCGATCTGCGCGGCCTTGCCCGTCCCGGTGTTGACTGCGGTTTGAAGCAGGTCAGTTATGCCCGCTGCCACATATTCAGGCACCAGTTTTTCCTTCTTCGAAGGAGTGTGCTGATACAATGTTTCCCCGTCAGCAGTCGTCACCTTAACGATGCCATAAGGTTCAATGCCCGCGCCGCGTTCTGATACTGCGGCAAAAGCAGCGGTCATATCAATGACACGCACTTCCGAACTGCCCAGCACCATCGCCGGAAATCTCGAGATTGGGGTGCTAATGCCAAACCGCCGGGCCATCCTCGCCACTGTCCCAAAGCCCACTTCATTGCCCAATTGCGCCGCAACGGTGTTCTTTGAATAAGCAAAGGCGGTGCGGACATCGATTTCACCGGAATAGCCGCCGCCAGAATTGCGCGGGCTCCACCCATCGATCGTCACGGGTATATCCTTAACCTTGTCCTCCGGCGTATATCCCGATTCCAGAGCGGCAAGATAAACAAACAATTTCCACGCCGAACCAGGTTGCCGCAGCGCATCGGTTGCGCGGTTGTAACTGGTCGACACGTAATCCGTCCCGCCAACCATCGCCAGAACTGCGCCATCACGGTCCAGACTGACCAAGGCGCCTTGCGCGCCCTTCGGGGTATTGGCCTTGATCGCGGCGGTGGACGCCTGCTGCATACCGATATCAATCGTGGTCCAAACCTCGATCGGCTCAAAAGTTTCAGGCAATAATAGATCCAGTTGCGGCAGGGCCCAATCGGTAAAATATCGAACCGAATTTTGTCCGGCATCCTGTTTCAATTTCACCGCAGAAACATCCACCTGCGCCTGATCTGGTGAAATCCGCCCTTGTTCGCGCATCAACCGCAACACCACATTGGCCCGGCCCACTGCGGCCTGCAAATCTGCTGTGGGGGAATAATGCGACGGTGCCTTGACCAATCCCGCAATGATCGCCGCCTCTGCGGTGCTGAGCATGGTTGCAGAATGGCTGAAAAACTTGCGGCTGGCACTGTCCACACCGTATGCGCCGCCGCCGAAATAGACTTTGTTGAGATAGAGTTCGAGTATCTGTTCCTTCGAAAACTTGCTCTCCATTGCCAAGGCCAGCACCGCTTCACGCATTTTGCGGTCGAAAGTCCGGTTTGAATTGAGAAATACGTTTCGCGCCAATTGCTGGGTAATGGTGGAGGTTGCCCCGAAACGTTTTTCACCCGTTGCCCAAACATAGGTCGCGCGGGCCAAACCAATCGGATCAACCCCGAAATGCGAACGGAAACGGCGGTCTTCCACCGCGACCATCGCCTCTTTCATAACTTCGGGGATCTGATCGCTATTGAGCCATTTGCCAAAACTGGGCCCCAATTCGGCAATTTGGGTGCCATCACGTGCATGCACCAAAATGGTCTGCGTATTCTGGGTGGCTCTCAATTCTTCGTAACTGGGCAGGGAACGGGCGGCAAAGACAACCGCCAAACCAAGGAACAATGCGCCCAAAAGCCCGAGGCAGACCCCGCTGATTACAATTCGCCTGGTCCATCGCCCCAGCCATGACCGCTGCTTTGTTTGCCGCTTCGCTTGCTTGCGCGAGCTGCGCCCACTGCCACGCCTTGTCATGGGTTCCCATTCACCTTTTTACACAGCGCCAACAACGCCAGTTTGCATCCGTGCATAGGCCAGTTGTAACACCGCGTGAACGGGCAAAACAAAGCCTCTTTTCAGCTTTCTTCTTCTGGCACAAATTCAAGCGCGGCACTGTTAATGCAATAACGCATTCCGTCCGGGCCGAGCCCATCAGGGAAAACATGCCCAAGATGGCTAGCGCACCTGGCGCATTTTGCTTCTGTGCGGATCATCCCAGCAGAGGTGTCGCGCCGCTCTTGCACAGCGCCGCTATCCGCCGGAGCTGTGAAACTTGGCCAGCCTGAGCCGCTGTCATATTTAAAATCGCTGGCAAACAAGGTCTGCCCGCAGGCAGCGCATTGATATTCACCGGGCGATGTATTGTGTTCCAATGCGCCGGTGAATGCCCGCTCTGTCCCCGCTTCGCGCAATATGTGATATTGTTCCGGGGTCAGCTGCTCGCGCCATTGTGCCTCTGTAAGGTCGAATTTTTCGGGCATTTCAGCTCTCCTTTGTGCAGGCGATATAAGGTGTTTTTCAGGCCCCGTGGCAGAGGCCCCATGGCATTCAAGCTAGGCAGGCATTTCCGCGCAGGCCGCTGATGCAGGAACATTTATTCCTAAACACTCTAGCCATCCAGCAAGGCATAATGCGCAGGCGGCTGGATCACTTCCATGCGTTCAGACAAGAGCGGGCGAAAGCTCGGGCGGCTCTTGAATACTGAATACCAGCCGCGCGTTTGTTCATGGCCCGACCAGTCGATGCCGCCCATGTAATCGGCAACAGAAATCTGGGCTGCCGCTGCCAAATCGGCTAGGCTCATGGTCGATCCGGCCAGCCAAGGCCGCGTATCAATCAGATAATCAAGATAATCGAGATGGCCATGCGCCATCTTCATTGCTTCGCGGATCGCCCTGCTGTCGGGTGGTTGGCGCAAAATCAGCCGCTTCTTCATCTTTTCATGCAGCAAGGGCGCGGTAACATCGTAATAGAAATTTTCATCAAACAAGGCGACCAACCGGCGGATTTCCGCGCGGCCCAAAACCGTGCCATTGATCATCGGTGCCTGTTCGCACGTTTCTTCGAAATATTCGCAAATCGCCCTGCTGTCAGACAGAACAATTTTCTTGTCTGGATCATGCAGCACCGGGGTTCGCCCCGCCGGGTTCAGCGACCAGAATTCATCGCTCCCCTCCCACGGGTTTTCGCGCTGCAATTCATAGGGCACGCCCTTCTCGCTCATCAACAAGCGGACCTTGCGGCTAAAGGGGCACAGCGGAAATTGATGGAGACGCC
>Ga0209345_10005542_pt1 | contig 11671 bp, 7 predicted proteins | sample Cruoilmetagenom7_FD_187294 | JGI IMG/M metagenome (GOLD analysis project Ga0209345, IMG submission 187294) | Oil polluted marine microbial communities from Coal Oil Point, Santa Barbara, California, USA - Sample 7 (SPAdes) (version 2) | ecosystem: Environmental > Aquatic > Marine > Oil seeps ...
CCTCGCCCTCGCAGGCTTCTGGAACGCCTTCAACATCACCGAAGACGCAATCACCGGGAACACCCCTGCAGCTACTTTCGCCCGCGGGGCACACGGCCTCTGGCTCTACCGCAACGGCACTCTTGAAAACGCCCAAGCTCATCTCACTACAGCCGCCCGCTCCCCGCTCCTCCCTCAAAACGCCCGCGACTTCTTTGCACTCCACAATGCAGCGACTCTTCGCCTTACCGCAGGATGGGACATCGCGCAAAACGAGTTCGCTACCATCGCGACACGAGAACGCTCTCTTGGTATCCAAGCCCAGCGATGGACTGCGGTTGCTCATCTTGCCCGGGCAGATTGCCGCACTGGTCTCGACATGCTTCCCACTCCCGACGAACTACCCGCCATCACTGGCGACTACTGGCTCAATAGGGGCTGGGGCTTTGCCGAGTGTGCCCAAACTAAAAATTCTATTGAGGCGTATCAAAAAAGTTTTGCATATGCCCAAAATACAGCTTCGGTAATGGCGCAAGCCGAAGCTCTTTCCTGCCTCGCCCGCGTTGCAGCCTGGACTGACTCCCAAGCTGCAAAAACCCACGCCCAAGAAGCCATCCGCCTCACCCAACAAACCGGCAACCTCGTCGACCAACAAAACGCTCTCGTCGCCCTTGCCATTGCTGCAGCAGGCACCGCTCCCGACGAAGAATTCCATGTCGCTCTGCAAGAAGCCGAATCTCTTGCTCGCCAAACAGGAAACCGTAGAGGTACGCTGTCTGCGGTTTTTGCCAACGCTTGGTATGCCGCAGTCAAAAACAACAACGAAGACCTCAAACGCCACATCACAGAAATTGAACACCTCGCTGCCATTCTCGACGCCCGCCAACACTGGGCCGATATCGCCCGTGCCTGGCTGCCTGGTCAAACCCGCGAAACCACCGAGCTTGCCGCCCGCTGGGAATGGCTCGACAGCCCCGAGGACACGATGCGCCGCTGGCGACAACTGCTCGACAACCGCAAAACCCTCGCCAGTTAGAACTCTCACCGCACGCACGAGGAAAAACAATACTTCGAATTGCATGCACTCCTGTTTCCTGTCGGTGATGGCCTGACCGACACCAAACAACCCGACACCAGACCAGACCTCCGACACCACACCAACAGACCCGACACGAGACATCTTCCAAGACCGGCTACCAGACAACACGACCCAAGATGACCTACCACCAAACACGATCGATCTCACCCTGCACAAGGCCGGTCTCTTCAACCTGAGCGACATCGCGGACACACTAGGCCACGATTCAGCGACACTACGCCAATGGCACTACGAAGGCTGCCCTGGGCATCCCTGCCCTACCCCGACCTCATCGAAAAAAACGTTCCCTACTGGTTTACAGAAAACTTCTCATACCCCCGCTCCTTCGCGCATTTCATGACCTCTTCTCCCATGTGGGCCTTCCTCACGCAGACCTCTCCTCCCTCACCTTGCTGGAGCATGCCTCCGTAACGCAGATCTTCAAGAAATTGACTTCACCAACACCGATCTCAGCGGCGCCGATCTCAGCGGCGCCGATCTCGAAAACGCCAACCTCACCTGGACCAACATCCAAAACGCTTACCTCGAAAACGTCCAAGCTCAAAGGTATTGATCTCCAAGACGCCAACCTCGAAGACCATTTCCTCCAAGAACTCGAAGAGTCTTTCCTCCACGACGAGCTCCTGAACGAAGCTTGGTATGAGAGTCTGGAGGCGATGAGCGGCGAATTTGATATGTATTCGTGATCTGTCCAGCAAAGGCTTGCCCGAAAAGCCGTCTCTCTTGGGGGGGGCTGGAAAAATGAGCTTGTTCTGCCTTTGGGTTGGAAAAGGAAAAAAGACTAGGGGCGGGGGCTTGTTTGAGGGGGTGAGGGGGATACGCTATAGGGGGTCTTCGATAAGGGAGAGGGGGATCGCTGTGCCGGCACAGACGATGAGCAATACTGCGATCGAAAAAGAAGCACGGAACTGGTTCGAGCAGAACTGGGATCCAAAACTGAGTTTGGGAGCATGGTGGGAGCGGCTCCCCCCCTCAGGTTGGGGATTCCCAACCTGGCCGGCAGAGTCCCATGGGCGAGGGTTGCCACCTGAGGCGATGCGGATTGTGGCAGACGTGCGACGATCGGTTGGGGCGCTCGGGCCTCCGGCGGGAATTGCGCAAAACCTTGCCGGGCCAACCATTTGGACACACGGCACCGAAGAACAGAAAAAGCGATTTCTTCCCAACATTGTGACAGGGAAAGAAATCTGGTGCCAGCTCTTCAGTGAGCCGGGAGCTGGATCTGACCTGGCGGGACTGCGCACAAAGGCAGAACGCGACGGTGACGAATGGGTCGTGAACGGCCAGAAGATCTGGACTTCTGGTGCACAATTTGCCAAGTACGGCATTCTCATTGCGCGCACCAACTCCGAAGTGCGCAAGCACCGTGGCCTGAGCTATTTTGTGATCGAAATTGACCAGCCGGGCATTGAGATCCGGCCCATCACCGAGATGACCGGTCGGGCTATTTTCAACGAGGTGTTTTTTACTGACGCCCGTGTGCCCCACGCCAACCTGCTGGGAGAACAAAACGGCGGGTGGGGAGTGACCCTCACCACACTGGCGCATGAGCGCACCATGCTAGGTGCCGGCTCGATGGGAGGCGGCGGCATGGTCGGCCTTTCCATTGGCGAAAACGACCTGAATGCCATGGTGGGCGACCTTGTGCCGCACATGGAAGGAAGCTCCCGCACCGACAGTAAGTTTGGCGGCCCGAACGGCGAAATGCTGGTAGATCTGGCCCGAAAATATGACAAGATTGACGATCCGCTTACCAGACAAGACATTGCACGGGTGTATACCCTCCTGGAAATCGGGCGCTACACGGTGCTTCGCTCCAAGGCTTCGCAGTCTCGCAGTGGACGTCCAGGCCCAGAGGTTTCCACTGGAAAGCTCGCGGCGAATGCCATGATACGGGAACTACGCGAGTCTGTTTTGCGGATTCTCGGCCCTGCCGGTGTGCTCGCCGGCAAAGACGGAGAACTCGGTGGGCGCATAGAAAACATGGTCCTCTCGAGTCCGCTTTTCCCGATCGGGGGCGGAACTGATCAGATACAGCGCAATATTATTGGGGAACGGGTCCTCGGCCTGCCATCCGAACCCCGTCCTGACAAAGAACTCCCCTTCAAAGACATTCCCGCCGGCGTCTCTCTCTGGGGCAAAAAAGAGTAAGTAGCCCTTCGACTGCCCCGTGCCACCTGCCCTTTCGTATCCGCTCTTCGGGAGAACGACTCTCCCGAAGAGCGGATACGGTGCGCTTTTCGCTTCACAAAAAAGACACGCCAACCGCGCGGACTCCCACCAGCGCACGCTGTTTCTCCGTGCGCTGCCCTCTTCATGACAAATACAAAGACTCGCCGCCGCGCGCAGCGGTGCCCTGCCACGCAGAGGGGCCTGCAAAAAGCACACCGCACCAAACCCGCGTCACTCGCCCTCACCCGCAAGAAGCGCACCGCACCAAACCCGCGTCACTCGCCCTCACCCGCAAGAAGCGCACCGCACCAAACCCGCGTCACTTGCCTCCAGGAGAATCTGGGCCTCCGGTGTCCGGATCTTCAGGCGCGTTTGGTGATGCGTCTGAGGCAGCGTCATCTCCTGACACAGTCTCACCGGGCAGGGTCTCATCCGGCACAGTCTCACCGGGCAAGGTTTCATCCGGCGTGGTATTGAGAGGACGCGGTTTCAATGGGTGGGAAACTCCATTGCCCCGAAAAGAACCAGGCGCCATATCCGGGAGGAATTCTGTGTCCGACACCTCGCGAAATGTCTTTTCCGATGGGACAGGAGAAGACGGCGAAGATCCACCGTCTTGCTGCTGTGAGGTTTCACTTTCGGGAGTGTCCTCTGGAGTATTTTCAGGACCGATTTCAAGATCTCCTTCGGAACTTTGCGGAGTCCGTCTTCTCTGCCGAGACTTTCTCTGACCAGGTTTTTCCTGTCGAGACCTGCTCTTCCCAGAAAAGATATCTCCGTTCCCATGCTCAGGTGTTTCCGGTGCATCTTGTTCGCCCACACCCGACTGAGTCGAGGGATCCGGCTTCTCCGGTCTCGCAGACGAAAGGCGACGGCGTCCAACAGACCTATCAGAAGGTGGCGGCAAAGACGATGGTGAAGAGGAACTCCGTCTGGGTAGCTCTCGTCTCTCTTCTCGTCTCTCCATGCTGCGCGCTGCCCTGCGCCGCGCTGCGCGTTCGACCCGCGCGACACGCGTTTCACGGCGACGCGCGTTTCGCTCTTCTCGCACACGCTGCTGCTCGGCAACACGTTCTGTCTCGTACTGGCCTCTCCGGGAGAAACGTCCCAGGTTACCTGATTGAGAGCGGAGCTGTCGTAGATCCTCCCACCCGATCGATGTCTCGAACTCTGGCACTCCCAAGGTGACTTCTACACGACGATCATAGGAGGTGAGGTCGATCACACGGGCCCCATGAGGCAGGGGCGGCAGGGGAAGGGCGACGGCAAAAATCTCACTTGGGCTACCAAGGCCAAAGCCCAGCACGTTCACCGAGAGAGGAGCCAGGCGCAACAAGTCGTTCTCCACCGTGAGGCCGACTGCTGCTTCTCCGAGACGCAGACCGGCAAGACCTGTGCGAGCGACCACACGGTCAGGACGAAAGCGGAGACGCACGGGCAGAGCTGCGATGCGTGTCCAGCGGTCAAAGGCGTCTTGCGTCACCGTGACACCGGCCGAAATATCAGTGATTCGGACTGTGGGTGGCAGGCGCAAGAGCACGCGTGTTTCTCCCAGTCGCACGTCCACGCTCTCGATCAGCAGCCCCGCCACCGAGAGCTCGCGAAGCTGTACGCTCAAATTTGAAACACGCCCCAGTAAGATACCAGGAGACAAAGAGACGCGCACGCTCATTTTGACACCGAGCGCACGCCCTAAAATCCTGTCGAACTGGTCAAGTAAACTCATTGTTCTTGCTCTTGCAAAAGAAGTGGGAGACGCTGCATCAGCGGCAAAAGCGAGGCCACAACCGAGGCATTTTCGTCAATCTGCCCGATCAAGTAGCGAAGCTGGAAAACATCACGCACAAACATGATCGTGGCGAGGTTCGGCTCAATATTGTGTTCGAGCAGCACACCCACGGCTTGTCCGAGGGCGTTCATCACGCCTTCTCCACCAGAGCCGAACATTCCCGCGGGCTGCAGGGATTCAGTGTTCGCCAGGGCCTCGACCAGGGCTTCTTTATCGGTTTCGGGTGTGACTGCGCCGGCGAGTTCCATGGCGTCGACCTGGCCCCGGAAGTCCCCGGAGAAAACGGTCGTGAGATATTTGAAGGCAGCTTGTCGGGTATTGTCGTCGAAGCAGCCCAGCGTGCCGATGCTGGCAATGCCAATCGATCCGTCTTCCAGAACGAGCAGGTTTTCGGGACGCAGGTCTGCGTGGAAAATGCCTTTCACCAGGCCGGTCTCGGCCGAAATTCCGACAAGGCTGTTCACGACTTTATCGACTGCCAGGGTGTGTGCGGCGGGCCCAAAAGGCCGACCACCAATGTCGTCAAAGACAACAGCACGCGAATCCACAAAGCCAGGCACTGGGCGGGGAATCACGACGCCCTCTACGCCGATTTCTTCGGCTGCCAAGGCGAGAAGCACAGCGTTGAGCGCTTCGTTCCGCAAGTCGGTTTCTTCAATGATCTGGCGGGTCGCAAGCTCTACAAAAGCACCGGGGCGCTGTTCTTGCACCGTCGAAAACTGTGACTCGAGCGGGCCGATAAGTGTGGCGGTCACGCGGGCGTCACCACGCAACTGGGTAACGATGCCAGGCCGCTGGACACGCACCAGAACATTGCGACCGTCGTCAAGTGTGGCTCGGTGCATTTGTGACACTGGCGTGTACGCGACAGGGTCAGGCTCGACAGGACCAATCGCACCGTCGAAAACTTTCCGCAGCACATAGTTGACGGCGGCGGCGGGCACCGGCCGGCACTTCACAGGTCGACGGCGAATTTCTTCGACCATGATGCCGGGTGCAAGGCCTTCGCTGGCATCGAGAATACGGGCAATCTCCGCTCCCGAGGGGCCGAGAAATTCGCATTGGTCCCGTGTCGTACGGGCGATCATTCCTTTGGCCCATTCTTCGGTCTCATTCACAGGACGCAGATCGTTACGGAAGTCACCTGGCAAGTGTCGTAAGGCATAGCGTATTTGGGACAAGCCCATTGCCAGTCCTTGGCGCAGCATGCGCGCTGGTGGCATAAGACCGGGGGTTGCAAGACGGCGCGCGTGTTCATCCATTGTGGAACGGGACGCGAACAACGTGTCTTCCCAGTGGACAGCAGCGGCGGCGAGTGCTTGCGAGCCTCCCCCCCATTCTGATTCCCGAACCCGCTGAGCGAGGGAAGGAAGTTGTGTGCTAGTCATTTAGTACCCCCATGGCCTGACGGTGCCCAATTTTTCTACGCAGCTCGCCCTACAGTAATCCAACAAAAACCGCAAAAAACGAACACCAATTTCATGCAGATTTCATTCTGTCACACACTCATTCAGACAGAACACTCCATCATGTTAAAAAAGAGAAGATCGCGACGGTTCGCCAGGCTGACAACTTTTGGCAAAACGCTTCCCCAGCAACATATTGACGCATCCCAAGAACACATTTCCTCTTCACTCCTGGAGAGAGCATCTCAGTTTTCCCTGCTGATTTCCGACAATTACCAATAATCAGAAGCATGCTCGCGTTAATGGCTCGTTTACCTGGCTTTTACCCTACTCTCTTGTCTTTTTTGCTTCCTCATACGCGGCACGATATTGGGCACGCAACGCCGTCTTGTAGAGCTTTCCATTGTCATGTCGCGGCAATTCCTTGACAAAGTCCACTTGTCGCGGACATTTGTAGCGAGCAAGATGTTCCCGACAAAAGCTCATAAGTTCAGCGGCGAGCGCGTCGGTCTGCACCACACCAGGTTGCAGCTCCACCACGGCACGCACCTCTTCGCCCCATTCTTCGTTTGGCACGCCAATCACGCCTGCGTCGCCGACAGCAGGATGCGCAAGGAGGACTTCTTCTACTTCAGCCGGGTAGATGTTGACCCCGCCCGAAATAATCAGATGGGCACTGCGGTCGGTAAGAAACAGGTAACCGTCTTCATCGAGATACCCCATATCACCTAGAGTAAAATAATCACCATCGTACGTGTTTGCCGTTTTCTCTTCATTCTTAAAATAAACAAAACGGCCAGAATTTGGGGCTTTTATATAGATAGTGCCGACTTCGCGACTTCCCAAGAGCGGGTTTTCCCCTTCGGGCATCCCATCAGAAGAAACGATCCGGATATGATCAGGAGAAGGCGGTTTTCCGACTGTGCCAGGCCGCTGCAGCCAGTCCTCGGGCCCTACAACAGTTCCCGACCCCTCGGTTGCCGCGTAGTACTCATGCACAATCGGGCCCCACCAGTCCAGGATCGACTGCTTCACGGCGACTGGGCAAGGTGCCGCACCATGCATCACAAAGCGCAAAGAAGACACGTCATAGGAACGCCGCACTTCTTCTGGTAGAGAAATCAAGCGGTGGAACATGGTCGGCACCATATGCGAATGGGTAATCCGGTGTGCTTCCACAAGACGCAAGGTCTCCTCAGCATCCCAGCCATCCATCAAGGTGACTCCCACCCCGGCAGCCAACGGACCCCGCAGCGAGATCCCAAGAGGAGCGGCATGGTAGAGAGGACCAGTACAAAGGTGAAAAGATTTTCCCGGCTCGTACGCTGCCGAAGCAAAAAGAGAGGAAGAAGTTTCTACCGGGCTAGGCGGACGAAACACACCTTTCGGTCGACCCGTTGTACCCGACGTGTACAACATGCTTGTCCCGAGCGAAGGGTCCTCAATATTATGCGCAGACTCGGCATCACACGCCTCGTCATAGGCAACAAACCCCGCGATACTCCCCCCAATGGCAAGGCGCACAGTCGCAGCTGCTGCCACTTTGGCAGCAGCAACCGCAGCGCCGGCAAAACGCGCATCGGCAATAAAAGCTTTGGCCTCGCAATCGTCAACGATGTAGCCGGCTTCTTCCCCCGTGAGATGCCAGTTCACTGCAGTAAGACGCACCCCCATGCGCTGGGCACCTACCACGACTTCAGGGAACTCCAAACGATTCGAGCACATAAGCGCAACGCTGTCACCCGCGCCCACACCCTGGCTGCGCAACGCCCGCACAAACTGGTTTGCCCGCGCGTTCAGTTCGCCAAAGGTGAGGTCGGCAACAGGAGAACGCAGCGCAAGCGAAGTGGGAAACCGCTCTGCCCAATACGCGATCATCATGCCGCAGACAGCTGCTTCACGGCGCACCTTCTCTTCAGCACCGGTTTCTTGCACCGTCTCAGCCATGATCCCCCTCTATGCACAACGCTTTTCACGCCTCCTGGAGACTATCGGACAAAACATGACATACGCGAACAAAAAGGCCACAGAGTATGCTCGGCCGGGAAACCCATATTCGGTCCACTCACTCCACAGCACCAGGACAAACCCTCGCAAACCCCTCATGGCCCGGATCAAGTAAAAAAGGCACGCAAGGCCTCACACACACACAAGGCCTCACGCACTAAACCTCACATCCCAAGCCTTGCGCACAACGCAAAAGCACACGGAGCGAAAAAACCAAACGAGCGTTCTTTCAGAGGGGCTGTGGTTCAATACCCATCTCGGCTAAATGCGAAAGACTATAAACCACTTTTCCTGTCATCTTTTTCGGGTCACCACTACACAGGGAAAGAGCCGCATCAGCCATCGCCTCAACCGGCTCGGCATGCTCCTCCATCCCGGCAGGGATCAGTTTGTGGTGCATCACACCGGGAGTGGCAACAACCCCCGACGGAGAAAGACAATTCACCGCAATACCCTTGTCGTATACCTCAGACGCCAACCCCGTGGTAAAACGCTCAAGCGCTGCCTTGCACATCCCGTAGACCGTACCGCCACCGCCAATCTGAAACAGATAGGGCGGTCCCTGGGGATGACGAGCCGCCAAAGACGAAACCTGAAGTATCCAACCTCGCTCTCGTGCAAGCATGCCGGGCAACACCCGTTGGGAAAGATCAAACGCTGACGCGACCTGCACCTCCATCATGAGATGGAAACGGTTCATCGAAAAATCCGCCACGGGACGAAAAAAAGTCACCGCCGCATTATTCACCAGAATGTCGACTTGCCCATACAGGCGCTCTGCTTCTGCAACAAGTCGTTCTCGATCTTCTTCCACCGAGAGGTCGGCAACGATTGGGGCAGTCGTCCCCCCGACCGCCTCAATCTGGGCAACAGTCTCCTCAAGAGAGCCGGTAAACTTACTCTCTCCCGCCCGCATGGTACGAGCAGTGACCACTACCGAGGCACCTTCTGCAGCAAAACGACGGGCAATGGCATTCCCAATTCCCCGACTCGCCCCTGTCACGATAGCCACAGTGTCACATAACGTATCCACAGTATTCCCCTTTGGAAGTCCCCCTTTGCTCTCATCATATTCTTCAAAGAGTCTGGAAAGGTTCTTCCTGACTTTGCCCCAACAAAAGTTGACAGTCGCTCGCAACAAAAAAGTCTGCACAACGTCTGCACAACGCCACGTGCAAATAATGAAACGCACTCCGACAAAGGAAAGTTTTCCCGCGTTTGACGCGCCGAGACCCACACACGGGGACCGGCTTACCGGGGCAGGCCAAGCACGCGATCTCCCACGACATTGGCGAGAATCGCATTTGTACCACCTTGTATGGTGTAAGCCGGCGCGTAGCAAACCGCTCGTGACACTCGATCCCACAGCATCGCGTCAGCTCCCAAAACTTTCATGCAAAAAGACGCGACTCTCTGCTCGAGTCTGGTGCAGAAAATTTTCGTCGCAGCCGAAAAGCTCTGCGGGGCCTGACGGAGCACTTCGCGCAACACGAGAAGGCGCCCAACCCGGTAACCGCTCTCAATCGCGGCAACTTCCTGGCGGATCAAAGGATCCGTCATATCGGCTCTCGCCAGACTGTCGCGATACAACGCCCAATTGCTTACCAGACGGTCGATCCCACCCCGCTCGTGCTCAAGCTGACGCATGGTCTGTTGCCAGCTCCCGTTAAGTTCCCCCACCAGATTCTCCGCAGGAACACGCACATTCTCAAAGATCACTTCGCAGAAATCAGTCTCACCCGTCATATCGACGAGAGGGCGCACGGTCACTCCCGGACTCGACATATCAACAAGAAACTCAGAGAGTCCCCGGTGTGCTTTTGCTGCGGGATCGGTGCGGCAAATGAGATAACACCATTCAGCTTGATGGGCAAAGGACGTCCACACTTTCGCCCCGTTCACCACAAATGCATGGCCGTCGCGCACTGCGCTCGTGCGTAAAGAAGCGAGATCGGATCCCGCGTCAGGTTCGCTCATCCCGATACACCACGCGGCCTTCCCTGCAATCATGTCGGGAAGAAAACGGCGTCTCTGTTCGTCGGTACCAAAGAGCAAAATTGACGGACCCATCTGACGATCACATACCCAGCTCGCTGCCACTGGAGCCCCGTGCCCGATAAGCGTCTCAAAAACGAGAAAACGCTCCAAAGGAGTACGACCATGACCACCCCACTTTTCTGGCCAGGTCATGCCAAGCCATCCGCGTTCTCCTAGTTCGAGAGCAAACTCACGACTGTATCCGTGAATCCAGCTCTCTTCCAGGATTTCGCGTCCCACCGTGGCACGAGCTGCAACCTCTGTCGCCACACTGCGTAGCTCTTCGAGCTCAGGAGGCAAAGCAAAATCCATAAAGAGCCCCTTCCCTGATCAGACATCGGACTCGGGCATCGGACCGAAAATACCGCTCCGAGCATACGAAGTCCCTTTCTTCCAACCCGAACTCCGCCTCTCTTTCTCTCGCATTCCCTCCGCTGCGCTCTTCTCTCAGGCTCCCCCCGGAATCGCACACAGAACAGACGTCCTCAGGACGCGCACACCCGTAAGAAACACATAGATCGAGAAGAGAAAGCCCAGGAAAACCCCATAAACAAGGCATTCCACATAAAATTCACAAAGGTCCCATATCAAGCGAAGAAGGCCTCCCCCACAAAAAACCCAGGCCCGCAAAAACCTGCCAAAAAAAGTTTTCTCCCAGTTTGGAAGGAGAAAGTACCAACACGATATTTCCTATAGACCTCTCTGTCCCAAGTACAATTTCGCCGAACCATGAACACAAACTGCAATGTTCATGGGTTCTTTATTGACCCAAGGCGCACGCGTGCCAACCATCTGTCTGTCACGAGGAAATTGCCATGAAAATCGTCGTCGACCAAGAAGAATGTCAAGGGCACAACCGGTGTGTGGTCATCGCTCCTGAGCTGTTCGACACGGACGACTACGGCTATGCCCACGAGATGGAGGGCGGAGTCGTACCTCCCGAACTTGAAGAAAAAGCACGGCTTGCCGCTGCGAACTGCCCAGAAAGCGCTATCACCATTATCGAAGACAACTAAAACAAAGAGACCGGCTACCAAGACGGTCGGCAAAAAAGAAGAATACAAAGACATCTTTTTCCCCTGCAGAAAAACAAAGATTTTTCTGCAGCCAAATTTGGCTGCAGAAAAACAGCAGATCCCAAGAAATCTCAAAAAAAGCGAAGTATCGCTGCCAGAAACACAT
>Ga0209345_10005543_pt1 | contig 11670 bp, 21 predicted proteins | sample Cruoilmetagenom7_FD_187294 | JGI IMG/M metagenome (GOLD analysis project Ga0209345, IMG submission 187294) | Oil polluted marine microbial communities from Coal Oil Point, Santa Barbara, California, USA - Sample 7 (SPAdes) (version 2) | ecosystem: Environmental > Aquatic > Marine > Oil seeps ...
TGAGGAAACTTCATGTCGCCGATGGACAGTACGATGAAACAGGTAATAGTTTATTACCTACGGCTGTAAATTCTAATATTGAACGCTCTGTTGTTGGTAATTATATTACTCCGGAACAATTGGATAGTAAGTTAAATGGTATTGTTGAAAAATTAGCCCATAGAATGGAACCCGATAGTGCTTTAACTCCAGAAGTAAGAGGCGTGGTTAAAGCAGTTGATGAGATTCAAGGACTAAAAAACGCTTTACAAACTCCTGCAGCAGTAGGTATTGAAAATGCTACTTCTAATTTAGTAACTACTGTTTTAAGCAATGCCTTAGGCAATATTAGTGGTAATGGACAACAAGCTGCTGCACCTACACCTCTTAGAAATACTTTAGCGCAGATTGCTGTTAATAACTTAACTGGTGAGAACTCGCCTTTGCCCCAAATTTTAGATGCCGCAACGAGTATTTTGGGTAGAGAAAAAGTCAGGGAGGGATATGATGCTGGAATGCAATATATTGAAGATCAGCAAAATTCCGATAATTGGCCTAATGTTGTATTGCAGTTAGATGAAAACAATCAAGAAGATGTTGTATTATATGCCCAAAAACAAGGTTATACTGATATAAATTATGCACAAATGAAGTTAATAGAACAAAAGAATATACTATTGGCAGAAGTAGAAGAGTATCAAAGAGTACAACAAGGTGGACAACAAAATATTGTTACAGAGCCTCCTGTTGTTCAGCCTTCTGAGAGAGAGTCTCAGAATCAAGAACCAATAATTGAAGAACCAATAATTGAAGAACCAATAATTGAAGAACCAATAATTGAAGAACCAATAATTGAAGAACCTATCAAAGCGAATAAAGTAATTATATTGCGTACTGCGCCGAGAAAGCTTAAAGTAGTTGATAATGAAACTAAGCATGGAGCGAATAGCTATGATATTGAAAATTTGGATGATATAGATCATATAATCAATGAATTAGATAGTGAAAATAAGTTTAATGATATAGGTGAATGAAATGAATAATAGAAAACTAAAAGTAGTCGGACTGGATGCTGAAGAAGTAGCAAATATTGTTAGTGAAACTTTGGAAAAAGAGCATCTAAAACAAAATGATAGAAAAAGGAAAGAAGATAACATCAATAAGGCACTAAAAAAAGATACAATGCTTAACAAACATGTTCATGATTGTCCTTCTTGTCATTCCAAAGTTAAAGTTATAAAAGATGGTTTTGAAGTATGTGAAGATTGTGGAACCACTACGGCTGTTTTTAAGAAGGGTCAAAAACCATTGGTCTGTGATGATTGTGGTGGTATTGTATCTGTTGATACCAAAAATTGTCCTGGTTGTGGTGGCACTAAAGCACATTGGGCGAAATAAAAATTTAATTACAATTCGAAGTAGGAGATTAATAATGGACAAGAATAAAGCCAATGAAAAAGTTAAATTTGAAAAAACACATGATATAGCTAATGAATTTGTTAATATTATTGCTCCTACATTTGGTTTGTCAAAAGGAATTAAGATCGCCATAAAAGCAAGATTAAAATTGGTAGATGAGAAAGAACTTAGAATATGTTTATCTAATGTTTTAAAGTTTTTGCTTGCTGAATATAAGAAATAGAATTATATATTTTTTCATGGTGATAGTATTGGAAATTACAACACAGAAGAGGGAAAGAGGAGACACGGTGAGACCGGCCGTATCTATACCAGATGATATTTGGCGTGACTTTAAATTTACATACGCAGATAAAAAAATTAGGGATTCTGTAGTTTCAAAACTATTACAAAAACAGTTAGAAAATGAAGTTGTACTTGTAAGGTTTAACATCATTTAGTTTTTAGTTTATATTTTTTTATTTGTTTTTTATTTGTTTTTTATTTGTTTTTTATTTGTTTTTTAGTATATTAGTCTAGATAAAGTCTATCTATAGGTTACACCCTTAGTTTTTTAAGAAGGTTTATATAGTAGTATATACATAGGATCGCTAAAGGTAAGCGCTCTTAAACTAGATTTAAAAGTCTATTATATAGGCGTATAACTTAACTATGACAATTAAAGGAGATATGAATTGAGTTATTGTCCGTTGTGTGAACCGCAAGTTGGTGTAAGTAATGATAATGAATGGGTAATTGTAAGATTTTATCCCGAGTCTGAAATAGATTTGGATACTCTTCAAACTCGTTTATTTGAACTTGAAACTGGAATGCATATAATCAGAGAAGGATGGTTTAAAGGGTTTGAACAAATAGATGAAAATATGATACTCTATGAACAAATACATTCATTCAATGATTGGACTATAAAACACATATTGAATAGTGATGAAGTAGAACAAGAAATGGAAATTGCTAAAAGCTATTTATAATTGATATACTTAGCAACTTTAAATGTTATAAAATTAGATTAATTAAAAAAATAATGGAGATGGAAAGATATGGCAGGAAATAAACATGTAATGTACGTGACTCCTGGTGGCAAAATGGCAGTTAGACGGGTTGTAACCAATGGTCGTGTACAGAAGGCATTTAAAGAACAGATTGGTAGACCGATGGGTGCATGTATGCAGAAAGCCAAAGGAGTATCAAATGTGGCAGAAAGAAAGAATATTGTTCGATCATGTGCTGCTCAGTTTTCAGGTAAAAAACTAACTTTATAATTCTAGCATAAGGAGTGATTTAAATGGATATAACTGAAGCGACGATGCGAGGAGGCATAGGTGAATGTCTTAACGCAACGCTGCATAAAGATAATATTCCTACTTATGTTGGCATTGGTGGTGGACTAGTTCTGGGAAATGCAGTTGGCAAAAAAATGCAGAGTTGGTATGATAACTATTCTGCTACACCAAACAGATTTGTACAGCTTGGCATTAGAACAGTTGGTAGACTTGTAACTTCAGGAGCAATTTGTGCTTTTGGTGGAAGTTATACTGGAACAACCAAGGAAGCTTTGCAGATGGCCGCCGTAGGCTCTGCCGGATTTATTCCGATTGACCTCGTACGTGAATTAGGTAGCGATCCTAACCAGGCTACACCGTCTTGGATAGATGATTATCTAACTTTGCAGGTTCCTACTAGGAAAGCTGTTAGAGTTTCACAGAGATCGGTACAGAGAGCTGCATCAAGGCCTGTCGCACTACAAAATGGTAGACCAGCAATGGAATCTGCCGCTTTACAACCCGAAGGTGCCCTGATGAGAACTGCATCTTTGAGAGTGTAGTTTAACTTAACAAATAAGTAGGTGAATAGAATGGATATTAAAGATAAAGCGCAAGCTGCTATGGCACAGGCCGAGCAAGATGCGGTAAACTATGTTATTAAGGCTGGTTACAACGTTACATCAATAAGAGACCTTAGGCCAGATGATATAAAGGACTTTACTGCTGGTACCACTGGTACGACAAAGACCATGGGCGAAAATGATACCACGGTAGCAACGGGAACAACCGAAAATACTCTTTCAACAGACATATTGAATAATGAAGCATATGTTCTTGAAGGTCTGTATCTCCCGGCTGTAACAGGTATTACTACAACCTATGTTTCGATGTACATTGGCGATGCTAAACAGAGATGGTTCCGCGGCGACAGAGTAAATGCTGAACCCAATGGTACCGTGTATTTTGATGCCCCCTTGGTTGTAAAACCAAGTGAGACCATCAAGATCAAATTCTTGACCAGTGCGGCTAGTGCTACACATCCAATTGAGATAATTGGAAAGAAAGTTAAAGGTCAGGCATAGTTCAGGAGTGATATAAATGGCAAGTATTGACAAAATGAAACTTGTCACTGCCGTTTGGGCTCCTGGTGCTGTTGCGGCCAATGGAACAGTGGATTTACCGGCAAACTACCCCGAGATTGAACAACTTGTGGGTGGTTTGCATATTGCTTCAAGCGGAGGTAGTTATACTGGGACCGATTTGGGTGTAAAAGCTACAACTGCTACACCCGGTGCTGGTTACATAAGTCCTGTTGATGGCAATACTATTAGGGTTGGAACTCAGTGTCTTACTACAACCAAACTAGTTCTGTTGTATAAAGCTGTTGCAAATGTAAATGATAAACATTATATAACAGCACATTGGGCTCCTGGTGCTGTAACGGCTGATACAGAATTTGATATGCCATCAATGTACCCTGAAATAGCGGAAATAATTGGTGGTGTTCAGTTGGCACAGTCTACTGATGACCTTACCACAATTGTTCTTACCGGAGCAGCCCCGGCTACTACATTAGGTGCTGGTAATATATCTAAATCTGATGGTAATACCATTAAAATGGGTGATGCCAACGGTGCAGCAGATTTGATAACGTTAGTATATAGGGCGGTGTAATCATGGCTGAAGTAAGCGGAGTCAAAATCTTTACTGCCGTATGGTCACCAGGTGCCGTAGCAATTGATACAGCTATGGATTTACCAGCAGCATTTCCTGAAATTCAAGCCATAATTGGGGGAGAACAACAGGCGAGTGCGTCAGGTGTACATACAGTAATCACTTTAGTAGCAACTGTTCCAGCAGGTACTTTAGGCACCGGATATGTATCTCAAGCCGATGGTAACAGTATTAAAATGGGTGATGAATGTGACACCAAAGATACTGTATCTTTAACTTATAGATATGTGTAGATAAGTGAACAACAAGTTTAGAATGGTGTATTTATACATCATTCTATTATATTTTTTTAATTATTAACAGTTTTCATTATAGTTTTTAACACTTTTCAATTTGACAATTTTTTATTTTAACAATTAGAGTTTGAATTTATATCAACAATAAAAAGAGGTATAAAAAAGATGACAATATATATGGCTTCACCTGATGGTTCTGACATCAAGGTTGGACACAATGTCTACGAAGTAGAATTGGGAAACTACTTTATGGTAACGGACAAAAAGAATTTTGAAATTAAGATGGAACAAGCATTAACTGCGGGACAAAATGTAAATTCCATACAAGTAACTGAGCTTAAGTCTTCTGAAGCGGAAGTTTATTGGTTAGAATCAATAATTCTTAGAAATAATATTAAACTTTGGATGAAATATCGTGATAAGGAAATGTTTAGTACAAATGTTAAGTCGTATCTTGACTTTGATATGAGTAACATTGTTTCACCATTCAATATCAATAAATGGATGTACAATTATGTACCTACAGCAGAAATGACAGAAAATGCTAATTTAGCTGTTACTGCCGCCATACATTTTAAAGGTATAACGTTTGAACTAAGAAAATACAGGCCAGATGTTGCAGCCGACTTAAAAGTAATCGATGATATTAAAGCTGGTAAAGTCAAGTGTTGGAACGTTAGAGGATAATTCATATTCAAAGATGTGATTATTATGGAAGATTTACAGCACATTGAAGAAATGGTAACTGAAGCCAAAAAAATGTCGCATACTTGTAATACAGGTATAGTGCGCAAAGCTTTAAAAATTGGCAAAGTTACCAATGATTGTTTCAGACGGGGAACAATTAATTGTGATGAGCACCACAAACTTATGAGTGATACAAGTAATTCGATAATAGAATTTGAAAACAATTGTCGCTGTAAACGATAAATATTACAAAATTAAAATAACAAGAGATGATTAAAAATGGCTGAAGGATTAGTTACGTTACCATATTATTATGATGAAGCTACAGGCACATTGCAGCCTTGGGAAGGTAGAGATGCTTTGGATGGTCTTATTTCAACGGATGAAGTAGATTGTGCACAGGCTGCTGCGACTACAATAATGACTATTACGGCCGGTTTTAAAGGCTATGTTACAATGTTGAGTATGTACAATTCAACTGCTGCGGCACAGACTTTTATTTTAAGAGACAATGCCGGAGCCGATATCAAAAAGACAATAACCATACCTGCAAAAGACAGTGTTACTTTAATGTCTGATAACGCATTTTTAGTATTAGATGCTGGAATTGTTACGGGACAGGCTGGAACAGCAGACTTCATACAGACCACAATAACATACTTCGAAAGAAAGGTATGATTATACTAATTTAGGATTATATTTTTTGAATAATTATGTTTTTTGAGATGATTAATGATGGTTCAAATAATTGAAACTAATGCTCCTGAAATGAAGTTTGTTGATGTAACATTGTCAACTGCTGAACTTTTGGATTTGTTTACTACACCAAAAGATTTGGTTGTGGCACAGGGAGCTGATACCGTTGTAGAATTTGTGAGTGCCCTTTTAGCATATGATTATAATAGTACAGTATATACTATTGGTACGGCAGGCAATTTACAAGTTAAATACACAGATGGTTCTGGAGCAGCCGCTAGTACTACAAGAGCTTGTACAGGTTTTATAGACCAAGCTTCTGACCAACTTAGTTTACTCGAAAAAGTAGGTGGAACTGTAGTTCCTGTAGCAAATGCTGCTTTGGTATTAACTCTGGCAACGGCTAATCCGACTCTTGGTGACAGTCCGATAAACATCAGAGTTGCATATAGAGTATATCAAACAGGATTATAAATAAATTCCAATTGATAAGGGTTATGTTGAACGGTTTGCTCACCTATCATTGAACTATCAACCTCCATAGACATAACCCTATCATACTTCTTATTTGAGTGATTAATTATGGAAAATATATGGTTAGAAATCGATGGCAACGAAATGATGATAACTGATTTTGCTGTTTTTTTGGAGTTTTTAACATTAAATAAAATGGAATATGCTTCTTATTATGGTGAAAATGAAACTATAGTTATGGAAGTTACCGGTGATATGACAGATGAATTTGATAAGACACTAAATCAATTTATATACCATCAACCTATAGCGCAACTCGATGAAGAACCTAATATTTCTGATATTGATTTAATTGAAGAAATGAGTAGTATGGATTAATGGTGTGATATAAATGTTAACAGAGAAAAATATAGATAGATTTAGGACAATTGTTTACCTTTTTAATAGTCGTGGAATGGATGAAAAACATTTTGATCTAGTAAATATTGTGTCGGGTTATTCTGCTTTTTTGGATCATTATAAAGTTAGATATTGGGATGGAGAAGAATGGTTTGAATTGGTAGACGAAGATACATTTGATGCTGCCATGGATAGTTTTAAAGAAGTATTCGAAAAATTTTATCGTGAATGATTATGAAAACCGTTGTTCTATCAGACATGAATAATTTTATTGTTTTATTGGTGTTACTTTTATTGTCTATGAATTACCATGTAAAAATATGATGGAGTTATACTTAATGACTATTACTGAAAAAGAAATTACAGAATTGATTAACCGACAATGGTTGGATAGACGTACTGTTGGTGATGAACTTTTAGGGTTAATTGGGCAAACTAATGTAAATAGAAATGTAAAATTAGATAATACTAATTCAAAACTTGACGAACTTATTAATTTGTCTAATAGTACACCACCAATAAGAGATATACTACCAGGCGATATTGGTGTAAGTTTAGCTGTGGGTGAAGAAGGAGATATCATATCTTGTGTTTTAAATGGTATTACAACCAATGCTATTGCCCGAAGTTATATTTCTCAATATGAATCAATAATTGTTGTTCCTGGTGGAACTTCTTTTGAACCTTATGTAGTATCTACTGCTATTATTGTCAAAGGTACTGAAGATGGAACACCTACAACATTTGCTATTGCAGATGTTGGTGCAGATATAGATGGATTAAAAGCGCAGGTATGTAATACTCTCATATATGGTGAAGTATCTACTGGAGTTACTGTTCCATTTAGTGTTAATTCTAGTGGTAATATAAATGTTGGTAGTGATGTAAGAACGCTATTAGAAATTAATGGTGATACTTATTTTACTGATGGTTTAGCGACAGATGCTTCAGAAAATGAAAATTTAACAATTTCTGATAATAAAATTACAATCAAAAATATAACAATTCATTCTCTTGAGAACTTAAGTTATAGGCTGTGGTTTTATACAAGAGATACCTTCCTGGCTGATGATATCATAGGCTATATCGACCTGAACTTGCCAACAAGTGGTGTCACGAAAGTAATCGGGGCAACTACATATTATGTTTATAGTATAGTTGATGCTGATCAACAGTTTGAAGATTTAGATGCTTCGTTGGAATTACATATACAGCTTGAAAACAAATCGGCGGCATCTAAAACTGCAGGTGCTTTAGGTAGAGTTCAATTAACTATAGTTTATGGTGTTAATAATTAGTTTATTGGGGATGAATAGAACATGCCAAAAACACTTAGAGATTCAAGATTAACACAAAGATCTGAAGTTTTAGAACAACATAATGGTCTTATCTTTCGTGGTACGGTAACTACATATACTGATACTACGCATTTTAAAGTTTCAGCTTTACCCGACTATGGCAATCCCGATGATTTTAAGGACAATTTTTTTAAAGACTATTATGTATATGTAGCCTGGGATGCTGGTGGTGCCGGTGCTTTACCACAAGGAGAAAGTCAACAAGCTTCTGCCTATACATCATCTGATGGTACTATAACACATGCGGCATTCACTACTCCTCTTGCCGTAAATGATGAAGTATTTCTAGTTCATCCAAACGTCTATAATGCCGGTGTGATAGCCGACTTAGATGAAATCAAAGGCTCGGGATTTGTTTCTGCAGATGATTCCCTGAAAGCAATATCTACCGAAATTGACGAAATCCTTGACCTGACACGCACAGGCGGGGATATCGCAGTTACAGCGGCTGAGACTAACCTATTCATTGACGATGCACCGACAAAAATCATAAACGGAATGTCTATCAAAATCGATACTTCAAATATGGCTGGTGGGGATACATATGAGTTCAAGGAATATTACAGAATAGAAAGTGGTGGTTCTTATCTTGAAGTTGCTGATACAATTTCATTGACAGGAGCTCAGGCAGATCCTTTGAATATGATCCAAATACAACCTTACCGATATGGTTGTAAAGTGACTGCACAAAAAACAGCAGGCACAGATAGAAATTTCAAGATAGAAGCATTTGTGGAGGCTTGATATGTCAAAATTAGTTAAAAAACAGAATAACAGGTCATTTATAGAACATTTCGATCATGTCGAACCATATATTAGATATATTTTGCATTTTGTTGAAGAATTCAGTCACATAAATCCACCGGCATATAGTTTCGACTTTTTAGAATCTTTTGATAATTGAGGTGATATATGTGGTATACGCTGATTGGACAGTTAATAGTTGTGGGGCGAATTGTTTGTGTGAATTGGATTCATCTATAAAATATTCCGGGGTTTCATCATATAAAAATAGAATTTATAGATATAATGCCGGTGCATCAGCTAATTATCTTACTCACAATACTTTTTTAGAAGCACAAGCACAGGTTATTTTATGGACAAGAATCGATAATTTACCAACAAATTCGCATATGGAAGTAAATTTGTCCACATATGGATACCTTTATGTTACACCCGATATAATCAATGATTGGCAAAAATTTAAAGCTGAATTTTGGTATGATATTTCTTCTAATACTAGATGGGGGCGAGTTTACAAATGGAATGGTTCGGTGTGGGTGCAAGAGGGGACTGATACAAATTTTGGAACAGGATCACCAGCAGCAGGAAATCTTGTTTTAAGATCTTATCTTGCAAGTTATGCACATACTGTTAATTATTGGTTTGATGAAGTTGAGGTATATTCATAAATTTATAAAGATGTGATAATAATGATAGATATGCAACTGTTACAATATTTAAAATCACTGCTTGCTAACCAGGCAGGTGAAGAAGAAACCGGATCATATAACCTTCCAAATGATACTGCTGAAAATACAGCTATTGAAATTACAAACACAAAAAGAGTAAGGCTGGACGCTGTTTGGCTGGATTTCAACACCCTTGTGCAAGACTGTACTATTAAAGTTTATCATAAAATTGATGGAACAAATTATAGAGAATATGACAGCTACAGTTGGGCCACTACTGAAGAAGACGGTGTTTTGTTAAGTAATATCGTTGTTAATAATGACTGGAAGATAACTATTACGTCTACTGTTGCCCAAGGTAGTGTTGTTGCAATTCCATATAATGTGATTAAAACTACCATGGAGGCATAGGTTATGCCGGAATATCCTAGAAGTCCAATGAAAAAAGTAGGTGCTGTCGTATCTATGAAAGTAGAAGATGATCTACTTGAAATGGATAATGACACTTGGATCAGGGGAGATAACTATGCAGGAACAGATGTTGTAAATATTGTAAAAGTCGATGAAGATAACGCATTACCTATTGGAGGTGAGCTTATTGTTGGTCCGACTGAAGCTGCTGAAGATTCAGGGCTGATAACATTATTTGACATGCCCGTATCGGCAACTCCTGCTTTGGGTGAGGAAATGTCGGCCACCATGAAGATCGATGGGGACAACATTATAACTTTTGGTGCCTTTGCTGATTCAAGCGGTGGAGTTACAGGCCACTTTTTCAAAATGTTAGGGGCTCAATTCTGCAATAAAACAGATATGGGTGCGGCAGATTACAACCCCTCTGTCTTAACTTCAGATTATATAATCACAGTCGATACTACAGCCGCAGCTAGGGCCGTGACAATTTCGACTGAAGATCGGGATACCGGCACTGCGGACAAACCACGGATTTTTGTAATTCAAGACATTGCAGGAAATGCCGGAACAAATAATATCACTGTTTCGTTGGAGACAAGCGGTAATATCAATGGTGCGGGAACTTATGTTATTTCTGTAAATTATGGTTCAATAACTCTTATGATAGATGGAACAAATGGTTTTGTAAATTAATGTTTTTATAATTTAATGGTCGTTTAGCAATGAGTCATATTAGTCCGAATTATGAACATGCGGCAATAGTCAGTCCGGGTTTTACCGATAATGAAAACACCCGTCAGTTTAGTACCATCCAAGCAGCAATCAATTGGCAATATAATTCAAGTTGGTACGCTGGTCTGGGTGGTGACGATGTTGTAGCCGTGATTGTGTATCCAGGTATCTATAAAGAACAACTGACCTGTTGGGACAAGATCGCTGTTATGAGCTTAGTAGATTCTGATAATATTGGAAATGATAAAAGTGTACAGATAAGACCCCCTGATGATAAAAAAACCGAACCGATGTTAGTTTCAGGATCAGCATATGCTTATTATTTCAGTGGGATAACTTTCAAGGCAGATTCAGTTGAACATGGACCATATGCAAAATCAACATATAAGGCCCTATTTTATAATTGTTTGTTTGATGACGGTAGTTTTGAAGATGGCGACGCAGCATATGCCTGCGGATTGAATTGTTATGATTGTACATTCCAATCAGGCACACCAGCAATTAACTATACGGGTGCAAGAGGTCACGAATCAAGAGGGATATATATGACTGATACTTACGGATATGGTGATATTATTATTCAGAGTACTTTTGCAACAGGTAGTCCTATCCTTGATTTAAGGCTTTGTTCGTGGATTGGAAAAATAGAAGCATCTGATACTTGGAATGTGAAACTTAGAAATTGTAGGCTTCGAAATTATGAAATCGGAGCAAACCGAAACAATTTCGATACATCGGGAGATATTGATATCACATACACGCAAATGTCAGGAGGCATTAATTTTGTATCAAATCCAAACTCGTTTTCAGCGATTAGGTGTAATTTTAATGAACTTGGTGCGACGGCAATTACCGGAGCTGATAT
>Ga0209345_10005544_pt1 | contig 11670 bp, 9 predicted proteins | sample Cruoilmetagenom7_FD_187294 | JGI IMG/M metagenome (GOLD analysis project Ga0209345, IMG submission 187294) | Oil polluted marine microbial communities from Coal Oil Point, Santa Barbara, California, USA - Sample 7 (SPAdes) (version 2) | ecosystem: Environmental > Aquatic > Marine > Oil seeps ...
AGATCCTGTTCCTTTATAATATCTTGGCTATTCTCCAGAATTTGATCCAAATGGCTTCCCTGGAAAGTAATCAGGATTCCTTCCTGACTGAGGAGAGGGGCACACCATAAAATGATCTGATCCAGGCTGGATACAGCTCTGGCTGTTATGAGATCGTACCCATTGGGATTGAGGAGATTGGCATTATCTTCAATCCTGCCGTTTAGAACAGTGATATCTGTTAGTTTCAGCAGGCGGATGACCTGTTTTAAAAAACTTACCTTTTTGGAAATGGCTTCAATTAAAATCAGTCTGAGCCCTGGCTTGCATGCCTTGATAGGGATTCCCGGAAAACCACCTCCGGAACCCAGATCCAGATAATTGCCCTTGTTCGGAAGATAGGGGAGGGGGATCAGGGAATCAAAGAGGAGCTCACTTAATATTCTTTGTCGAGATGACAGGCCGACCAGATTCATAACTTTGTTCCATTTTAGCAATTCTGACAGATACCTTGATAGGATTGCTATATGAGAGGATCCTATCTGGATACCGTAATCTTTGACCCATGCTTGAAATTCTTTTTGCTCTGAGGTGTTCAAAATTAGAGGATCACCCTCCTTTTGATAATTTCTATGGCTTCTTCCGCAGTATCTACTACTGTCAATAATTCTAAATCTGATGAGCTGATTGTTTTTTCCTGTACCATGATTTTTTTCATCCATTCAATGAGGCCACCCCAAAATTCTGAACCAATCAGAATAACAGGAAAACGGCGAATTCTCTGGGTCTGAATAAGGGTTATGGCCTCAAAAAGCTCATCCATGGTTCCAAATCCTCCTGGCATAATAATATAGGCCACTGCATATTTGATAAACATTACTTTCCGAATGAAAAAATATCTGAATTCCAGTGTGATATTAGAATATTTGTTAGGTTCCTGCTCATTAGGCAACTGGATATGAAGACCAGCTGATTTTCCGCCAGCCTCTGCAGCCCCTTTGTTGGCTGCCTCCATAATTCCAGGGCCACCTCCAGAGATAACATTAAAACCGTTTTTAACTAAAAGCTGACTCAATTTAACAGTAGCCTGATAATTAGTATCCTCGGATTTTATTCTGGCTGATCCAAATATGGTTACAGCAGGATAAACTTCTGGCATTTTTTCAAAGCCTTCAACAAATTCAGCCATGATCTGAAATATTCTCCAAGCCTCATTTAAGTTCAGATTATCCATCAGATATTGTTGTTCTTTCAGCATATATTATCCTTCAAACAATAAAGTATTTTATTTTTTTTATAAATCCGTTATAACACTATCAAGGATACTTTGAAAAATTAGAATTTTGGTTCGAGGTCAAGGCATGCGAAAATTTTAACCGCAGGAATACATTAAGCATTTCGAGGATTAAAATTTAAGTATAACGCCGACATCGGGCCAAAAGGCAATTTTTAGAAGTGGCCTCAAGTATTAGTGTTTATTCTCTTAAGATGCCCTTAAGGATAGGTTATGGATCATATGGTGTCAAGAAGACTACGTTGAATGATTTATACCTCGGAAGACGATACATTATTCTTTTTCAGTGAGCAATGAGCATCAAGAGCAAGGCGTTAATGCTTGTCATAGCTGTCTATTAGCGAGCGTGAATAATGTAGGGTACTTCTAAAAATTAGAATTTTGGTTCGAAGTCAAGGCATGCGAAAATTTTAACCGCAGGAATACATTAAGTATTTCGAGGATTAAAATTTAAGCATAACGCCGACATCGGGCCAAAAGGCAATTTTTATAGGTGGCCTGTAGATATTGATGTTCATGGCCATTGAAAAATCGCAATTTGTGGCCTTTCGAGGTATATCTTCAAGGCAATAAAAAGCACTAATCTTTGTGTCAGGCGAAATGAAGAATTTTAAACCGATTTTTTTCTAAGGAAATAATACAGATATATCCTATGGAATTCAAACAGATCACCAAGGATAATTATTTTTCAAGTTTTAAAGGATTAAAAAAGCCATGGCAGGAGAACTATTTACTTATGTATTCCAGCCAGTTGAAAGGGATTACAAATGATCCTGATCTTATGGTAATTCCGATTGACGACCATTTGGTACACCGTGGAGATGGGGCCTTTGAAGTCATTCGGTGTGTAGGTGGAAAAATATATCAACTTGAGCAGCATCTTAAAAGACTGGAAAATTCCCTGAAGGCTATTTTTCTTGATCCTCCGGAAGAATGTGATGATATTCGGGCAATTATAGCATCTATGGTAATTTTGGGAGGGAAGCCTGATTGTTTGATAAGAATCTTTATCTCAAGGGGGCCTGGTAGTTTTGGTATCGATCCCTATGATTGTCCAGCCAGGCAACTATATATTATTCTTACGCGTTTTAAGGCGGTACCATACAGCTACTACCAAGAAGGAGTAAGACTCATTACCAGTCACATCCCTATCAAGCAATCTTTTTTTGCCAATATAAAATCATGTAACTATCTTCCAAATGTATTGATGAAAAAAGAGGCAATCGATAAGGACTGCAAGTTTTGTGTCGCCCTGGATGAGGATGGTTTTCTTGCGGAAGGTCCCACGGAAAATATCGGGGTTCTGACATCTGATGAAATTTTAAGATTCCCCGGGTTTGAAAGAACTTTGTCTGGCATAACCGTTAAAAGAGTTATTCAACTGGCTCGTGATCTTGTTGATGAAGGCTTGATAAAGGATGTTGTCTTTACAAAGATTTCAGTTCAAGATGCCTATGAGTCCAGGGAGATATTTCTCACAGGGACTTCTGTAAACGTCATCCCGGTCGTAAAATATGATGATAAAATAATAGGTGAAGGTATACCTGGACCAGTCTATCAAAAAATGAGTAAACTTTTGAATGAGGATATGCTTTATAATAATGAATTACTAACTGACCTTGATATGATGGCTTAGTAACAGCCCAATCTTTGTTGTTGCGGCTTCAATATATATAAGAGCCTATCCATAAATGGTTATTTTTATCTTCCAAGGAGTTAATAAGTATGATTTCTTTTGACCTGGAATGTTCCAGAGGCCATAGCTTTGAAGGCTGGTTTGACAGCCTGAAGGCCTTTGAAGAACAAATTGAAAAAAAAATAGTTAGCTGTCCCATATGTAATGAGACAGAGATCAAACGAATATTTTCTCCAGTAGCGTTTAAATCTTCAGGCAATAAAAAGCCAATGATTCCGGATAACTTTGATTATAAAAGGCTGGCTGAAACAGTCATAAATTATATTCATGAACATTCAGATAATGTGGGAACCAAATTTACTACAGAGGCGTTGAAGATGCATTATGGCGTAACCGAAAGCCGGAGTATCCTGGGTTCGGCTACTGATGAAGAAGAAAAAATCCTTAAAAAAGAGGGGATTGAATTTTTTAAGCTTCCATCGCCGGAAAAGAAAGATCCGAAACATTGATGGTCCAAAAAAAGAACACAGGCTTTGTTGCAATGTTTTTTTTGATTTTTTATTTTCCGATAAAGACCGCTTTGCTTTTATTAAAGAATGCCTTAACAGACTCTTTATGATCTATTGTTTTCATAAGCTCAATTTGCATGGATGCTTCATACTTAAGGGCTTCTTTGATATCCATCTGCCAAACACTATGTAAATAGCTTTTGGTCATACCTATTGCCCGGGTTGCTGATTGGGATAATTTCTCTGCCAGTTTCATTGTGGTTTCTTCCAGTTCAATTAAAGGCACAATCTGGTTGATCAGGCCCATGTCAAGTGCCTCCTGAGCTGAAAAGATTTTCCCGGTAAACAGGAGTTCCTTTGTTTTTACCATTCCAATCCTGCGGAGAAGATGATATGCCCCACCCCAGTCAGGACCTAAGCCAATCTTTACAAATACCTCACCAAAACGGGCATTTTCTGATGCAATAACAAGATCACATGCAAGGGCAAGATTGCATCCAGCGCCTATGGCATCGCCATTTACCATTGCAATAACCGGTTTTTCTAAAGATGTAATAGCAGTGATTGTCCGTCGGGCAAATTCCATGATAGACTTGATGATTTTATCCTTATCCGGTCCTTCCCAGCTTTTCATATCACCTCCCGCGGAAAAGGCCTTTCCAGAACCTGTTAAGACTACTGCGCGTATATCATCCTGTTCTGCAAGCTCCTCAAAAATATCTGCCAAGCCTTCTCGCATATCAAGACTCATGGCATTTAGGGCTTCGGGTCGATCCAGGCTTATAATGGCAATATTATTTTTCTTCTCTACTAAGATATCTTTTAACATAGTCACTCCTTGGGTATGGTTTTTCGTAGAAAGAAAGGTTCCCTATCCTGTGGCTAAAGGACAATCGCTAATATATAAATTCTGGCCGTATCATAAAACAGCAGGAGAGGGAAGTTATTGAAACAGGAAAGATTTTTACCATCCCCATGTCAGGTAATTATGCATGGAAATCGAGGCCATACGTCCTGCGCCCATTGCAAGGATAACAGTGGCCTGACCCGAGACAATATCTCCGCCTGCCCATACTCCCTTATAGGTGGTTTTTCCTGTTTCCGGCTCAGCTATTATATATCCCCACTTGTTTATTTCAATATCTTTGGTACTCTGGGTCAAGAGAGGATTGGCTCCTGCCCCGACTGCGATTACTGCAAGGTCACATTCGAGCTGAAACTTGGAATTCTCTATAGGTACAGGTCTCCGGCGTCCAGATGCATCCGGTTCACCCAGTTCCATTTTTAGACATTCCATCCCGGTTATCCGCCCATCCTCATCTCCAATGAAACGTGTGGGAGCTGTGAGCAGATAAAACTCAATTCCTTCTTCTTCTGCATGATGGAGTTCTGCGGCTCGAGCCGGCATCTCATCTCTGGATCTACGGTAAATGACACGTACATTATCCGCTCCCAGACGCATGGCTGTACGAGCGGCATCCATAGCCACATTTCCCGCTCCAAAGACAGCTACATTTTTACCTTTGGCAATTGGTGTGTCATATTCAGGAAAAAGATAGGCTTTCATAAGATTTGCCCTGGTAAGGTACTCATTGGCAGAATATATTCCTATAAGGTTTTCTCCTGGAATATTTAAAAAGCTGGGTAGTCCAGCGCCTACTCCCACATAAATTGCGTCAAAGCCTTCCTCAAATAACTCCTCCATGGAAACAGTTCTGCCTATAACCATGTTACTTTGCAGATTCACGCCTAGCCTTTCAAGAAAGTTAACTTCGGAATATACGATTTCTTTTGGTAATCTAAACTCCGGAATTCCATAAACCAGGACACCACCCGGCTTATGGAAAGCTTCAAAAATGGTAACTTCATGTCCTTTGGCAATCAGATCTCCTGCCACAGTAAGCCCTGATGGGCCTGATCCTACTATAGCCACTTTTTTTCCGGTAGACGCAGCCTTGGGAGGAAGCTCACCTGCACCATGGTCACGCTCATAGTCTGCCACAAAACGCTCCAGGTTACCAATTGCTACAGGATCTCCTTTTTTGCCAAGAATACATAATCCCTCACATTGAGCTTCCTGGGGGCAGACTCTGCCGCATACTGCAGGAAGACTGTTTTTTTCCCAGACAAGACGTATTGATTCAGTCAACTTATCTTCTTTAATAAGTCTAATAAATCCTGGTATGTCAACTGATACAGGACAACCATCCACGCAAACGGGCTTTTTACAGTTAAGACATCTTTCTGCCTCCAGCATGGCTAGCTCTTTGCTGTATCCTAAAGGGACTTCATCAAAATTACGCTTTCGTACATCCGGTTCCTGCTCATGCATTGCCTGTCGGGGGATCTTTTCTTTTTTCCTGGTTTTTTCTGTCATACTATCCTCTTTCCTTATACTTTCAGGCGGCTTTGGGCCAGGCCTGTAAATTTGTTGATGAGCATTTTATCTGAAATATGCACAATAGGTTCAGCTCGCCTTACACGCGCAGTTGTATTTGTCCGATGCGATGGCTTCTTCTTTGGTGTAGGCCTGGAGGCGTTGCGATAGCTCCTTAAAATCAACTTCGTGGCCATCAAATTCAGGGCCATCTACACAGGCGAATTTAGTCTTGCCACCCACTGATACTCTGCAACAGCCACACATCCCTGTTCCATCCACCATTATGGCATTCAAGCTTACAAGGGTCTTAACTTTGAATTCTTCTGTTACCTTACATAAAAAATTCATCATTGGTACAGGTCCAATGCCGACAACAAGCTTTACATCTTCTTTTTGTAATATATCTTTAAGAATATCCGTAACAAATCCATGATGGCCATAGGAACCATCATCAGTACATACAAAGAGCTCATGGGAAGCGGTTTTCATTTTATCTTCAAGAATAATAAGGTCCTTTGTCCTGGCTCCTATAATGGCCTTGACATTATTCCCTTTTTCTTTTAGAGCGCGAGTAATGGGATGAACTACTGCCACACCGGTTCCTCCTCCAACACATACTACAGTACCAACATTTTCCAGATGTGTTGCCTGTCCCAGAGGACCTATAATGTCCTGAAATGTTTCTCCCACCTGCAGTGATTTAAAAATAGAGGTGGATTTGCCAACTATTTGGTAAATAATGGTAATAGTACCTTTTTGCGGATTACTATCTGCCATTGTCAGGGGTATCCGTTCACCAGTCTCATTAGCTTTTAAGATGACAAATTGACCAGGTTCGGCTTTTTTGGCAATCAGAGGAGCGTTGATTTCATTCATTACAACTGTACCATTGGCCATCTCCTGCCGTTTTAAGATTTCAAACATCATGTACCTCCATGATATTAACAAGTATTAATAAATATATCTTCCACTATTTGAATCGTTATGATAATCTTATATCATAAATTATCTATTATATGTCATACTAGGAATTATAAAAGTATGCAAATAAACACCAGTGGATTAATATGTTATATGAAAGAACTGCTTTAGTACTCTCTCAAAAATAACTTTATATTTTGGCTTGTTATCTTTATACTGTCTGTCTCCGTAGTTTTTGTTTTTGGTGTTAAACACAAAATAACAAAGTCATTTTTTTATTAGATAATAACATAAAAACCTAACAATAATAACTGCATGATATTATTAAGGGTACTTCTAAAAAAATAGAATTTTGGTTCGAGGTCAAGGCATGCAAAAATTTTAACCGAAGGAATACATAGAAGTATTTCGAGGATTAAAATTTGAGCATAACGCCGACATCGAGCCAAAAGGCAATTTTTAAAGGTGGCCTTAAATAGTAACCCACAACCTTTTAATTCCAAATCCTGTTTAATCTCGAACCAATACAACCTTAATTGATCATTAACTTGAGGGCACCTTAAAAAATTGCCTTTTCGCCAGATTACGGTGTCGCTGCGAAAATAAAAAAATGCTCACATACCCTATGTATGCTGCGCTTTTTGATTTTCGCGCTCCTTGTCCTCAGACGAAAATGCTATTTTTTTAAGGCACCCTTGAAGAAAATAATATTTCTATAATGATGCTAGGCCTATAAATCAATAATTTCTCTATATCCTGAATAAAAAAAGGAAACCATTATTCTTAATGGTTGTTGAAAATCAAGATAAAAATATGGTTATCAAGAATATCTTTACACATAATAATATGCTTGATTCATACATAAGGAGTCAAATTATGACTAAATATTTTAAGTTTCAATTAATTTTGGCTTTTATTATTGTTCTTTGTTTTAATGGATCTCTTTGGGCTACCTGGAGGACAGGTCTTCCCCATGATCCTAATTGGTTAGTTGATCAAGAACTTGGTGTGGGCTGGTCTGGATGGGATAAAGGCTACCATAAATGCATGCCGCCATTTGGAGGTTATAATAAAATAACTGAAAATCAAAAAATTATTAATTCCTGGGGTTATAAGGCAAGACCGATAGAAGAGATAAAACACCTATTACCAGTACCACAATATGAAATGTATAATCATCCCGAGATCTGGGGAACTGCGCGAATCAATGAAACAGACTGGGAGGCTGCTAAGCCGAGAGGAGCTATGTGGGAGAAATTCATGGCTCAGACCAAAAGAAATAAAAAAGAGGTCTACCTTGATGAGAAGGACTGGTTGAGGAATTATCATTATGGGATTCCATTTCCAGATTTGGATGAAAACGACCCTAAAATATGTCAAAAACTCATATGGAATTTTTTCAAAAGGTATCAGGATAATGACAGGGTTGTAGCAATGGATATCATTACCAAGGATAGAACAGGGCATTCCAGGCATAATGCCTTGTTAAATCGCAGATTACAGTATTCCGGAAGAACTCGGGATGATGATGTAACTATAGATGGCCGTTATACACCAAACCCAAAAAATCTGGAATTTATTTATGCTACTCCTTTTTTCGCGCCATATAATCTGCGTGGTACAATTCCTTTATGGTATCGATATAATGATCCGGATAAAGATGATGATATGTGGATCTATATCCCTTCAATAAGAAGAGTCAGGAGGATGTCAACTTCTCAACATCAAGATAGATTTCCTGGTGGTGTGGATTGGACTTATGATAATACTGAATGTTGGGAGGGAAATGTAAGAAGATTCAATTATACCTATCTGGGCAGAAAGGAATTATTATCATGTGTAATTGGTCATTCTCATTCTTATTGCGATCAAGCTGGACATCTAAATGCTAATGATCAATATTATCAAAGAAGAAATTTATATGTAGTTAAAGCAACCTATAAGAATCCTATTAACATGACAGATCTGGAACTTTACCTGGATCCATTACTATATACATGTGCCTGGTCAATAGATCGTGATATGAAGGGAAGAGACTGGATTGTTCAAATTGTGACACAGGGAAGGGATAAACACTGGTTTTATACGATGTATAATGTTTATGCTATTGATATCATGAGAAGGCATTCAACTCGTGGACAAATGTCATATTCAGGCTCCAAAAATTTCAGAGAAAAAGATGTTATGATGCCAGGTTTAAAAAAGGAGTTCTTATCTCGTTAGAAATCATGGCATTTTTAATTTAAAAAAGTTTTTGCCAAAAACCTTACAGTAATTATTGATTCCCCTGCGCAAGAGGCTGTCAAGCAGGAGTGTGAAGGTAAAAAAACATGCGTATCAAATAAATATGACGCAGGCCTTTTCCAAATCCAAAGATACGTTATTTTTACTTTTTGAAAGTCCACGTGAAATTGCAGTATAATTAAAGATACTTCTAAAAATCAGAATTTTGGTTCGAGGTCAAGGCATGCGAAAATTGTAACCACAGGAATACATAGAAGTATTTCGAGGATTAAAATTTGAGCAGAACTCCGACATCGGGCCAAAAGGCAATTTTTAGAGGTGGCCTTAATTCAGGAAATTCAAGCCCTTTTTAGGGCTGTTACCGAACCTGTTCTACCAGGATGAAAATTTGAACGGAAGCATAAACTCAACAAGCGAGTGCTCTATATGAATTATAAGCCTTGTCGTTAACTTTATGACATTGCCTTGACAGCAGATGATAAAATGCGCCATTAAATTCTATTATATATCATAATTTCATTTTTGCTAATAGTTCGAATGTGATTCCATTCTTTTAATTAATCATCTCTGTCAGGTTTTTTGTTTTTTTATGAATGCCCATTATCCCGTAATTTTTCTCACATTGCCATGATTCCTGAGATGGTCATTGCGACCTTCTTAAGGCTTTCCAGACTATTAGCTGGCAGGAAATAGTCGACATATGGGAGGGCAATCCTCATACCGTGGCATACCGGCCGGTAATCTGAATCACCTGCTAGGGGATTCAGCCAGATTACGGAGTTGGCCTTTTTGTTTATCAGTTCCATTTCTCTCCTCAAGAGTTCTTTTCCACCCAGGTCCCAGCCATCGCTTAATATGATCACTACTGTTCGATGGGTGAGAAGCCTTTTACCATAAGTTTTGGTGAACTGATGAAGTGAATAACCGATTTTGGTGCCACCTGACCAGTCAGGGACATCCTTTGCGATTGATTCAAGTGCCTTGTCAATACTGAGGTGATGAAGTATGAAGGTGAGGCGTACTAATGAAGTCGAAAATGCGAAAACCTCGGCCTTAGGTCCGACTCCACGAAGTCCCAGTACCAGTGGCAGAACAAACCGGGTATATTGATCCATGGACCCGCTTACATCTGTTAAGACCACCAGCTTTTTGAGCTTCTTTTTCTTTTCCCTGTAAAAGAGTTCTATAGGTGTCCCCGCATTCTTAAAACTCTTTCTCATAATGCGGGGAAAGTCCATCTTCCCAATGCGGGCGCCTTTTTTTGCACGATGAGAGACATTGATTCTAAATGGTTCGGTTATCCTTTTCAGGGCAAGTTGGGCAATCTTAATATCTGAATTGTTAAATCTTGAAAGGTCTTTTTTCTCAATCATAGAGACTGGACTGTACGGGATTCCCTCAAGCCATTTCTTATTGTTGGTATCCGTCATACCAGCGGATTGCTCAGTATGGGCATGAGGAATAATCTTATTTGATCCATCTTGTTCGTTACTATCCTGTTTTTTCGTATTGTCATCCGCCTTTTTGGCAGATTCTTCCTCCCTTTTTAAGAACTGCTTAAATAGATCAATGAAGCAGTGCCACTCCAGATCGGTTTTTGCCAGTGTCGCTCTTAAAGATGCCAAAAAATCCTCTTTTCTGGTAATATCGATTTCTTCAAGACTTCGCAGGGCATCATGAATGCTGCTTTGAAACAGAGTAAAGCCGTTATCTTTGAGAAAACCTGCAAAGTGGATTACCCAACCAGCCAGCCCCGCATGGGTTGTATTGTCCTGAGTATCAGATATACGCTTCTTGTTGCTCACTGTCTGACCAGATCTCTTCTTTAAATTTTTTGATATCTTCCTGGTATTTTAGAATACATCCAAGTGTCTCTGTTACTACCTCTTCATCTAAGTGCTTCTTATGCATGGCTATTAGGGCCTTGGCCCAGTCCAAGGTCTCTGAGACACCTGGCTTTTTCAATAAGTCTTCTGTTCTGATTTTCTGTATAAAGCGAGTTATCTGCTCCGCAAAAGCTGCTTCGATATGAGGAAGTCGTTTCAGTATAATTTCATATTCCTTTTCAAAGGAGGGATATTCTATCCAGTGATAGAAGCATCGTCTTTTGAGTGCGTCATGGACGTCCCGAGTCCGGTTAGAAGTAACCACTACCAGAGGTCTTTCCTTTGCCTTTATGGTTCCGATTTCAGGAATTGTAATTTGAAAATCAGAAAGGATCTCCAAAAGAAAGGCCTCAAACTCCTCGTCTGAACGGTCAATCTCATCAATTAGCAAGACAGGGGGCTTATTCTCAGATCTCAAGATCGCTTCCAGGAGAGGACGTTTTATAAGGAAATCAGGACTGTAAATAATCCTTTCAATCTCATCCTTGCCGGTCTTGCTTTGCTCTTCCAGCCTCATGTGCAAGAGCTGTTTGGGATAATTCCATTCGTACAGAGAAGTAGAGGCATCAAGTCCCTCATAACATTGCAGCCGAATGAGATCAGTGTCAAACATGCGCGCCAAGACGATTGCTATTTCCGTCTTGCCCACACCAGGTTCACCCTCAAGAAAGATTGGTTTTTCGATACGGTCAGCCAGAAAAAGGACTGTTGCAAGAGCACGGTCAGCAATGTATCTGGCCTCTGACAGTTCCTCAACAACCTGTTCAATAGATTCAAAATGAGCTCCCAATATTATCTCCTTTGCCCTTTAGAGGCTGCTT
>Ga0209345_10005546_pt1 | contig 11666 bp, 13 predicted proteins | sample Cruoilmetagenom7_FD_187294 | JGI IMG/M metagenome (GOLD analysis project Ga0209345, IMG submission 187294) | Oil polluted marine microbial communities from Coal Oil Point, Santa Barbara, California, USA - Sample 7 (SPAdes) (version 2) | ecosystem: Environmental > Aquatic > Marine > Oil seeps ...
CAACATTCCTACACTCTGCCAACGTCTTATCAATGGCTTCCAATAAACTGTCCACTTCTTGCTCGCTGTGTTCTGCACATAAAGTAATACGCAAGCGGGAGGTTCCCAGGGGCACCGTGGGAGAACGAATGGCCCCCACCAAAAATCCCTTGCGCCTTAACTGTTCTCCTACTTTTAGGGTCAAAGCATCATCACCAAGTAATACGGGCTGAATCGGTGTTATGGAATCCATTAGCTCCATCCCCAGCTCTTTAGCGCCTGACCTAAAGTGTTCAATTAACAAGTTAAGTTTTTCCCGTCGCCAAGTTTCTCGCTGCAAAATTTTAAGACTAATACGTGTAGCCGATGCCACGGCCGGAGGTAATGCCGTGGTATAAATATAAGTTCTAGCAAATTGAATCAGTGTTTCAATTAGTGCATCAGAACCGGCAACAAATGCACCGAAGGTCCCGAACCCTTTACCCAACGTCCCCATTAAAATTGGCAACTCATCCACACCCAAACCAAAGTGCTCGGCAATACCACCACCGTTTTCACCTAACACACCAAAACCATGGGCATCATCTACCATTAACCAGGATTGCTGCTCTTGGCAGGTTTTTACCAATTCGGGCAATACTGCCAAATCACCATCCATGCTAAATACACCATCGGTAACGACCAGTTTTCTACCGCTGGCAACTCTCTTTAAACGCTGGGACAAATCATCGTAATCAGAATGACGATAACGTGAACACTGGGCACGACTGGCAAGACCACCATCAAGTAATGAGGCATGATTCAGTCGATCTTCAAAGATATGATCGCCTTTGTCGGCCAACGCAAGAATGGTTCCCAGATTGGCCATATACCCTGTAGAAAAAAGCAATGCACGAGGGCGGCCCGTAAAAGCGGCTAACTCTTCTTCCAGGGCGTGATGTTCATTGGAGTGTCCATAGATCAAGTGTGAGGCACCACTGCCTACGCCGTAAGTTTCAGCACCACGGCGAAAACTATCTATCACAGCCGGATGACTGGCCAGGCTTAAATAATCATTGCTACAAAAAGCTATGCAAGCTTTTCCATTTACCTGCACCTGGGGGCCCTGTGCGGACTCCAGTAAATGGCGCTGGCGGTAGAGGTTCTCACCTTTCCGTTGGGCTAGTTTGGCTAGAAGCTCCTGATCCATAGACAACATACTATTACACGCTCAGCTTAGTTAGCCGCGTTATAGAACAGGTGATCCGTCTTCGCTTCAGCTAGTTTTTTGTGAAGTATCTCTTCCTGCTCTTGGGAATCCTGTTCCACCTGATGTTTTTCCGGGGTAATGCCCAATCGATCCAAGAGCTGCATATCACTATTTGCCTTGGGGTTAGGTGTAGTCAGAAGTTTTTCACAGTAGAAAATAGAATTGGCTCCAGCCATAAAGGCCAGGGCCTGCATTTCATCATTCATTTCTTCACGGCCAGCAGACAACCGTACATGGGATTCAGGCATTATAATTCGCGCCACAGCAATGGTACGAATAAACTCAAAAGGGTCCAGATCCTGCTGTTGATCCAGCGGAGTGCCGGCCACTTTCACCAGCATATTAATAGGCACAGACTCTGGGTGCTGAGGAAGATTAGCCAATTGTATCAACAGTCCGGCACGATCTTTTTCACCCTCGCCCATTCCAATAATCCCACCAGCACAGACTTTCATTCCAGCCTTACGAACATTGCCCAGGGTATTCAAGCGATCCTCATAGGTTCGTGTGGTAATAATTTCGCCGTAGAATTCCGGTGAGGTATCCAAGTTATGGTTGTAATAATCTAGCCCAGCATCAGCCAGCATTTTGGCCTGATCTTCTTTTAACATTCCCAGGGTCATGCAAGTTTCCATACCCAGCGCCTTTACCTGACCAACCATCTCAGCCACATAAGGTAAATCCTTATCCTTAGGTGAACGCCAGGCAGCCCCCATACAAAAACGTGTCGCACCGGTTGCTTTAGCTGCTTTTGCCTCTTCAATGACCTGCTCAACGGCCATCAATTTTTCCTTTTCCAGCCCAGTATCGTAACGAGCACTTTGGGGGCAGTACTTACAATCTTCAGGACATGCGCCCGTTTTAATGGACAACAATGTACTCAGCTGCACTTCATTAGGGTTAAAGTGTTGGCGGTGGGTCACTTGAGCCTGAAACAGTAAGTCATTAAACGGCTGATTAAATAGGGCTAACACCTCATCCCTTGCCCAATCATGTCGAATAGCAGTTGCTTGGCTGGCTGACATAGTAAATCTCTCGTATTTTTCTCAACTTAGCCTGCTATGATAAGTTAGACACGCCCGCTGTCAACCCAAAAGGGATTTTTGGTTAACAACTCTATGCTAAAGTCTATAAAGCCTCTCATAGGCCTGTTTTCAGGCTATAAGCTGATCAAAAATATCAGCTTTTCTTTGTTTCCCGGTTGCTGTGTACTCTGTGGGTCAGAGTCAAACCGAGTAATCGACCTGTGTTATCACTGTGATAGCGATCTCCCACACAACAATCAATGCTGTATTCGCTGCTCCATTCCCCTTATAAATAAGGATCAAAGTGGCGCTCTATGCGGTGAATGCATTGCCCACCCTCCTACTTTTGACCAATGCTTAGCCCCACTACGCTATGAGTTCCCAGTGAGCACGCTAGTCAATCGCTATAAATATCAGGGACACTTTTGTAGTGGAGCAGTTTTGGCTGATATTTTGTTAGCCAAACTATTTAAGGATCAAATTAGGGCGCAAAACAAAAAACCTAATTTAATCGTACCTGTACCTCTCCATTGGCAACGTCAATTTTACCGTGGATTTAATCAATCCCAATGGTTGGCTCAATACCTGAGCCGAAAGTTAAATGTTCCTGTCAATGCTCATTTGCTAAAACGCTGTAGAAAAACACCGCCCCAGCAAGGATTAAAACGCAAGCAACGACAAAAAAATCTTAAGGGCGCATTCCAGGTCAATCGCCCTATCGTAGGTAAACATATCGCATTAGTGGACGATGTTGTCACCACAGGAAGTACCGTTTCCGAACTAGCACAGTTACTTAAAAAGGCAGGAGCAGCAAAGGTAGAAATATGGTGCCTAGCGCGTACACCACTGGAAAAATAATGATCTGGCCACGATAATGTGAGCAGATTTCATCATTCAATGATCCACCAAGGCACAGTGTTTATGAACCAAATCCCGACTCAACCCATTTGGGAACAAATTCAGCAGGAAACCCGTGCTATTGCCGATGCTGAGCCTGTGTTAACCAGTTTTTTACAAGTTACTATTTTGAATCATGACTCACTGTTATCTGCCCTGAGTTTTCTATTAGCAGAAAAACTTACCTGCGAAACCACACCAGCACTAACCTTGCAGGAAGTTTTTAACGAGGCTTTTGACTCAGATCCATGTATTGAAGTACAAGTAAATGAAGATATTTGCGCATTAAACAAACGTGATTCTGCCTGCCAAGGGCCTTCATCCGCATTTCTTTATTACAAGGGCTTCCATGCACTGCAAGCCTGGCGTGCCGCCCACTGGCTGTGGGAAAACGATCGAAAATCATTGGCACTGATACTACAGAATCGAATATCTGTAACCTTTGGTGTGGATATTCACCCAGCCGCAAAAATTGGCAAAGGCATTATGTTTGATCACGCCACGGGTATTGTTATCGGTGAAACTGCCGTGGTTGAAGACTGTGTGTCGATTTTGCAATCGGTCACTTTGGGTGGAACTGGTAAAGAATCTGGAGACCGCCACCCTAAAGTACGTCGCGGTGTGTTAGTTGGTCCAGGGGCAAAAATCCTGGGTAATATTGAAATTGGTGAAGGCTCAAAAATTACCGCATCCAGTGTGGTATTAAAGGATATTCCTCCCCACTCAATAGTTGCAGGAGTCCCTGCCGAAGTAGTTGGAACATTAGAAATAGACTCCCCTGCAGAGCAAATGGATCAAGGCTTAAATGGCTGTGGTTCTTAAGCTGAAAGATAGTAAGTTCAAAGATATGAAGGCCAGAGAGTAGACAGAAGGAAACACTATGTCCAAGTTAAAAAACGAAACTGAATTATTAAAAGAAGCATTAAGAGTCGGCATGATTTACGCGGAGAAACGAGGTGTAGCCAAGTTCGACAAGACCGATTCTGCTAAAGATAAAGTTGAATACGTTTATCGACTCCTGTCCCATGACAAACTGGTTCAACCATTGGCAAAGGCGCAATTGGATCTGCCACACATGAAACACAAACTTGCCATGTGGATTTCTAAACAATTACCGAAAGACCATGCGCTTTTGAAGTAGCGACACATCAAAATACATAAATATTTCCAATATAAACTGCAGTAAAAAGCTTACCTCTAGAGAGGAAATTAATTCCTGTTTCAATAGAAAATGTTCATTTAACCCCCTTTAAAATATTTCCCTCGCCCCAAGATCTAAGGGATGACAAATACAAATACCTCCCTTCGAAACAGCATTCTTATCGCCACCGCATTTGTCGTCTTAATCTGGTGGCTAAAGATGTGTGAGGCCATGTTTGGCTGGGATCTTTATCAACTAGGCATTTACCCCCAAAGTATCAACGGGCTTGTTGGCATCCTCACTGGAACATTAATTCATGGCTCCTGGAGTCATGTCATAGGCAACACTTTGCCACTCTTGCTACTAGGCAGCATCCTTCTCTATGGCTACCCAAAATCACGCTGGTGGGCCCTATTTATTATCTGGCTGGTATCAGGTATTGGTGTGTGGTTGTTTGCACGCCAAACATACCATTTTGGTGCTAGTGGCTTAACCCACGGCATGTTTTTTTACCTATTTATTGGCGGCATTCTTCGGCGTGACAAACAATCCATTGTCCTGCTCATGATCGCCTTTTTTATGTATGGAGGCATGCTGTTAACGATCCTTCCTCGCGAACCCGGCGTTTCCTATGAATACCACTTTTTTGGTGCTTTAGGCGGTTTTTTGAGTGCCTTTATTTTTAGACAGTCGGACCCCAAACTCAAAGAAACAACTTATTCCTGGGAACAACAATCCGGTGATAGTTATGTGATCGAAGAAGAGGATCTGATTATTGGCGATCAATGGAAGACTGAAAAACAGAGAGAAGGAGAACTTAAAAACTCTCGCGCTGCTGAAGCGTTTAAAAATTCAAATAATTACTAAAACCAAATAACGACTAAAAATAACACCTGCTTTATCTATTAGATAAGTGATCGTTAATGACCTGTAAAAAAGCTGGGCCATATTTATCCAACTTACGCTCACCCACACCACCTAACAGGCCAAACTGCTCCAACGTTTGCGGTATCGTGACACACATCTCTTGCAAGGTTCGGTCATGGAAAATAATGTAGGGAGGAATACCCTGTTCTCCAGCCAACTCCCGTCGACACTCTCGTAATACTTCCCACAATGCGACATCCATATCTTCCGGTAGAAATGTTTTGCTCAGCCGCTTGGCATCTTTTTTCTTAATATCCCGGCGTAGTTCAATCTGCTCCTCACCACGCAGCAGAGGGCGACATTTTTCCTCCAGCCGCAATGCGCCAAAACGTTCCATATCTACACAGAGATGACCTCGGGCAACTAACTGACGAAACACCGAACTCCATTGATTGTTATCCAGTATCTTGCCAATACCATAGGTCGGTAGTTGATCGTGCCCATATTGGGTGATTTTATCCGTCTCAGCACCCAGCAATACATCTACTACGTACTTCACACCAAAACGCTGCCCCGTTCGGTATACAGCACTCAGCGCCATACGCGCAGCTTCAGTTCCATCCCAGGTGTCTACTGGCTCTAAACAGTTATCACAGTTGCCACAGGGTTCTGGCAAGTCATCACCAAAGTAGTTCAACAATACCTGGCGACGACAGCTAGTAATTTCACACAAACCCAACATGGCATTCAATCGATGCTGTTCTGCTCGCTTGTGTTCTTCGCTGCCTTCAGAACCTTCCATCATCTGCCGTAGCTTAATCACATCCTGTAGGCCGTAAATCATCCAGGCATCGGTAGGCTCGCCATCACGACCACCCCGGCCCGTTTCTTGATAATAGGATTCTACAGTTTTGGGTAAATCCAAATGAGCGACAAATCGCACATCCGGTTTATCAATGCCCATACCAAAAGCAATCGTAGCCACCACAATGACGCCGTCTTCTCGCAAAAACCGGGATTGATTTTTCGCTCTCGTTTCAGCATTTAACCCCGCATGATATGGCAGTGCCTTAAACCCTTGCTGCTGCAACCAATAAGCCGTCTCTTCGGTTTTCTTACGGGATAAACAATAAATAATACCGGCATCATCTGAATGCTCATCTTTTAAGAACCGCAACAACTGTTGCCGAGCATTGTGTTTCAAGGCAATACGGTAACGAATATTGGGGCGGTCAAACCCCGCAATAAACTGGCGAGCTTCACCCAAACCCAAACGGTGGATAATTTCAGCGCGTGTACGTTCATCAGCCGTGGCCGTTAGGGCAATACGCGGCACACTGGGAAAGTACTCATGCAAAATACTGAGCTGTAAATAATCGGCACGAAAATCATGGCCCCACTGGGAAACACAATGAGCTTCGTCAATGGCAAACAAAGCAATAGGGGAATGCTGAAGGAGCGACATTGTTCGCTCCTGATTCAACCGTTCTGGTGCGATATAGAGTAAATCCAACTCACCCGCCACCAAAGCCTGTTCCACTTGGTTAGCCGTTGTTACATCCAAACTAGAATTTAAATAGCTCGCTTTAACACCTACCTCACGCAGTGCATCGACCTGATCTTTCATCAAAGCGATTAAGGGCGATACCACAATGCCACAACCGGGCCGAAGTAATGCTGGGATCTGGTAACACAGGGATTTACCACCACCCGTAGGCATCAAGACCAAGGCATCGCCATCCTCGACAACCGTTTGGATAATCTCATCCTGGGGTGATCGAAAAGAGGGGTAACCAAAGACAGTTTGAAGGATGTTTTGAGCAGAATTTATTATAGGGGCAGAATTCATTGCGGCGGAGTATACCCCATACACAAAAGGGAATAGCACTGAATTACGCCCTAGACAATGATAGACAGAAGGTTATAACGACTTATTTAGGGCAGCTGTTTTGGCAACTATTTTGACGGCTCTTTTTGGCAATTCCAGCAAAACTCAAAAGAACCCGAATTTTCTTCACCACATGACTGACAAAGCCAATCAACTTTACTATCTGATTTCTGGAAGTTTTCAATAATAGACATTGCCTGATCATAATCAGCATCGTTAGTAATCCAAAGCTCCACCCAGGTTTCCAACGGAGCCAAATCACCAGAGCCACCAGCCGCAAATTCATTTTTCAAAAAAACAGACAAATCTTTATTCTCAACAATATTTTTTATATTGCTGACAAGGAGGCTGTTTTCGTGGGTGTAGATTAATTTCATGGACGATTACTTGGAGAGACTTGATAAAGTATAACTAACTATCAAAGAAAAGGCCGGGGCACCTCAAGAACCATCCCCTAGCAACAAGGTTATCTCCCAAAAAACTTGATGTCCTTCACAAAATGAAACACCTACCCCCTGTTTGGGAGCTAGTTAACACTGGAGTTGCGACAAGTCACCTCGCACCATTCCTATTTAAGGTCTTTAATGAACCCACTGTCATAAAGAATTGAACGTTGAGGAACACCATCATGAATAACCGGAACATTGCTTGCCTACTAGCGATTGTATGTGGAACTTTATTTGGAGCCTCTTTAGGTATGTTTGCCCAAGGCCCAGATGCATGGGTTGGAACTGGCGTTGCATGCGCTATCAGTACTTGCGTTACATTGAGTGAATTGACTCCTTCTTTCTAACAACATTTTTGCTCCCTTGTTGAGACCACCCTCCTATGTGGTCTTTTTTTTATCCTACTCACTGGATAAAACCTAGCTCCTAAGTTACTCCAACGTAAGCTACCGCCCTCGAATCACCCTTCTATGCTCACGCCTCACTGGATTTGAGCAAGAAACTATTACCCAAGATACTTTTTTCAAAGACCCGTATAATGCCCGGCTCGCCATTTATGAGCAAAGTTGCAGAACTGCAAATATGGCCTATAAATTCTAAATAAAAGATAGAAAGTGAGCGTGAGTATGGATCGGCCGGAAATAAAAAAAGGTGACTGGATTGTTCTTAGGTCTTTTGCTGAGGACCCTGGTATAGAGGCCCGTGTTTTCAGAGTTGACGAAGATGGGTCAGCCTTTGTGGGTTACTGGGACCACAGTATTCGATCCACTAAAGGTTATGCTGGCTGGAATGGTGAGTTTTGGACCACAATTGACCGCCCAGTTATTGGTATGCAGAGCAAGAAAGATGAGCTGAAAGAGAAAAATAAACTTTGAGCAATCCATAAGAACAAACTACTCCTGGCAGGATCAAGCTGTTAGGAATCCCCTGCCTTTACAAACAAAATATACAAAACTATTACATGATATGGGGATACTGACAGCTCAGTAGCCCCTATGATCCTACGTTCATATGCTCTTAGGCCCATATGCTTTTAAGTAATGTTTTGTACTATAGTAACCTTCACACTATGTAGGGATAGGGGTCAGAGCATGCGCTGGAAAACAGGTAGGCGCAGTAGCAACGTTGAAGATCAACGGGGCCAGCGTAGCAAAGGCATATCACTCGGTGGAAAAAGGGGTGGTATTAGTACCATTGTCATCGTTCTGGCTGCAGCCTATTTTGGTATTGACCCTGCAATTCTAAGTACACTATTACAGCCTGGTACCGAACAGGGCAGTGTAACAACTGAACGAGCTCCTCAGAGTGCCGAGTCTAACCAACTGGCTGAGTTTGTATCTGTTGTACTCGCTGATACTGAAGACACCTGGAATGGAATTTTCAAAAAATATGGCGCCCAATACAAAGAACCTCGGCTTGTACTATTTACCGATGTCGTTAAGTCTGCATGCGGAATGGCTCAATCAGCCATGGGGCCTTTTTATTGTTCAGCCGACCAAAAGGTATTTATTGACCTCGGTTTTTATCGAGAGTTGAAAAATCGCCATAACGCTCCGGGTGATTTTGCCCAGGCTTACGTAATTGCCCATGAAGTTGGCCACCATGTGCAAGCCTTAGAGGGTACGTCCCAAAAAGTTCATGCCGCAAAAGCCCAACTTTCAAAAAAAGAGGCTAATACTCTCTCGGTCAGACTGGAGCTACAAGCTGACTGCTATGCGGGAATATGGGCACATCACGCTGACCGTACTCGCAACCTATTAGAAACGGGTGATGTTGAAGAGGCTCTAAGAGCCGCGTCGGCTATTGGTGATGACACATTACAAAAACAAGCTCAAGGTTACGTCACACCTGAATCGTTTACCCACGGCAGTGCAGTACAGCGTATCAAATGGTTTAAACAAGGTTTGAATAATGGCAATGTTGAGAGTTGCGATACTTTTAAGGCTAAGACTTTGTAACGAGTTTTTAACTGCCCCAGTAACGCACGTCACCGACATCTAGGTGAATAAAATCACTTTTGGAATAAAGGCCAACACCTCCACCCTGCAACGCTAAAGCACCTTTGTGTACCTGTTTGGCGTCAATTCCCGGGATGCGAATATCAATGACTTTGCCTTGCATGTGCAGGCTTTTTTTGGCGACACCATTACTCCTCTGGCTCAACATATTATTTGTTGCCGGAGAACGGTAGCCCGAGATGATATGGAAAGGTTTGGACGTACCCAACAATTGCTGTAGATCACTCAGCAAAGACCATAATTTAGTATCTATATCGATCACTTCATCCGTTCGATGATCCCGTAATAGATGGTTTACCTCTTTCAAGCTCTGAACAGAGAAACTGCCATTAGCATAAGTACTGGCCTCAAGTGATTCACCTGTATGCAAATGATAAAAAGACATTTTTCTCTTAGCAGTATGAGATGAAGGTATCTTGGCCCATGTACTGGAAGAAACAGCAAGGCCTGCTGTTAAACCACCAATCATGCGCAGAAATTTTCTTCGGGAATGTGTCGAGCGATTTGGTATATAAGTCGGCATATAAAAAAGGTGCAATGCACTCAATAAGTTTGATCAAAGTACTAATGCGCAGGGTTATGCCGTAACCCTGTCGACTTGTATATTAATTGATCACCTTTAGTGCTACTTCTTGATGCTTTTGTTGCTGATTTTTGAAGTACGCCCAATCGACTGGATCTCTGTGGTACAAATCATCTGCAAAATTTAAAACGCCTTTATTGTCCAACCAGGCTGTCCAGTAGGTAATATGAACGGGAATGGGCCTTTCCAAACGTATTCTATGAGTATCAGTATTCTCGAATAATGACGCAAGTTGTTGTGGTTCCCACTGGTTAGATTGCTGTAACAGCATGCCCGCCAAAATACGTGGTTTTTCGAGTCGGATACAGCCCGAACTGAATGCCCGAACCTCTGACTTAAATAGATAGGGGTTCTTAGTATCGTGGAGGTAAATACTATTTCCCGCATTCAGTTGAAACTTGAGTCGCCTCAGTGTGTTTTTATCACTGGGTGGCTCCCAAAGGCGGTGATACGCCGTACCCTTATACATACTTTCCAGATCTATTTGTTCTTCTGGAACAATTACTCTAGGCATTTCCCAACCCGCAACAACCCGTAGATTGTGTCGAGACAAATAGGTTTTATCCTTTTGCCATTTTGGCAAAACATCTCTGAAAGCAATGCTACGAGGTACGCTCCAAGAGGGGTTTACCACCAATGATTTGATCTCTGCACTAAACGAAGGTGTTTGGCGTGAGCGACGACCAATAATAGTTTTCATCTCAAGTAAGACTTCGCCTTGGTCATACAACCTGAGTCGATATTCAGGGATATTGGCGTGTAAATAACGATTACTGTTATTTGAATCAACGGTTTCCAATTCAACGCTTTTTAAATCAGCAATATTCCACTCAAGTTGTTGTTGCCGATAAATATGGAGAGATAACTGGTCAATCCTTTACTGTGGCGATACATTTAACAGGCGACGGGTTTTGGACCCAAGAACACCATCCGCCTTGGTACCATGGCGCTGCTGAAAATCCTGCAATGCCTGATGTAATTGAAGATCAAACAGATCTGATGGTTCTAAGGCTGCTGCCTCCTGCTCCAAGTCACCGTATAACCTTAGCAACCCTCTTAATTCAGCCACCTGTGGATCTGCATCACCCATCCTTAATAGTGGGCCATCGTCTATAGAGCTCCACTGACCAGATACTTCAAGGGAGTGATAAAAATCAATGGCCGCTTGAAGATCCTGAAACTGGTTAGTTGGATTCTGTTGCTCAGATAGCTCAATCTCAAGCTGTTCTAGCAACGATGCAGGTACGACCTCAGCTGAATTTGATTCTACAAGTGATTCTGAGAGCTGAGCTGATTCTAAGAGTTGGGGTGATATTGAAAGTTGAGTTAAGCCTAAAAGTTGAATGGGTTCTACGAAAGGAATGGCTTCCGTGGATGGAGCAGACTCTATAAATGAGGTGTTTTTTGGCACAAAAGGGGTTGTTTCCACAGGTTCTACAGCAAAACCAGGTGAGAACACTAGTGAAAGAACAATAAATATTGGCAACCTTCCATAAACCATACACCTCTCCATTTAAAACCCACTATAAGCCGGTAAACCCTATCTAAATCCATTCTCATTGCCTGGATAACA
>Ga0209345_10005547_pt1 | contig 11665 bp, 6 predicted proteins | sample Cruoilmetagenom7_FD_187294 | JGI IMG/M metagenome (GOLD analysis project Ga0209345, IMG submission 187294) | Oil polluted marine microbial communities from Coal Oil Point, Santa Barbara, California, USA - Sample 7 (SPAdes) (version 2) | ecosystem: Environmental > Aquatic > Marine > Oil seeps ...
GCCAATGCCTTGATCGACGTGCTTTTCTCCCTGAGGAATGTTCATCGCCGGGCAAAACTGCACGATTGTAAAACTACCGAAGATGGCCTTGTGCTTGGGTATTCAAAGTTAGGCCAAATATAGATTTCCATATATTAAATTTCACTGCGTTATCAGTCAGAATCCGCGACGACGTACTAAACTGTACGACTTACTCGGATTCCTCCCTCTGGCCTTGTGAAATTTAATATCTGAAAACCTATATAAAGAGAGGATGCTATGACTGAGATAGATTCTTATCCCATTTTTGAACCTAACCAGGTTTTAAATCATACCCATTTAAATGGATTGAGGGATTATTTAGAGGAACAAGGCAGACTTACACGAAGTCAATTAATCGGCATCGGGGTTGTATGCGGGTTAGAGGTATCCCTTAAAAGTAAAAATCATATTTCCCTATCAAAGGGATGCGGCATAACATCCAAAGGCTTCCTCCTTTCCTTTGAGGATACGCTTTTCACTTACTACAAAACCTACAAGGATCCATCCGGTTATCAGCCATTTTCAGGGTTGTCATCCGAGATATACGAGTTACTCACGAAACAAGAGAACGGCGCCAAGGCATTATCATCCAGCGGAAATTTCTTGAATGACAAGGTCGTTATGGCCTTTGTTGAATACGAAGACAAGAGAGTCGATCCATGTTCTATCCAGGATTGCGATGAACACGGAACCTGGAGAGATTTTCAACTGCAATGTCTGCTTATCACAAAAAAAGACGCCATGATCCTGCTCAAGGGCATTCACCCGGATTTAAAGGACGCCGTCACTCCTTCTGATATGGCGGCAATCATAAACAAGAAGTATCTGCTCGATGATGTGTCCATCAAACGGATAAGCTGTCTCGCCGCCGGCAAAGGCACTTCCGTCGAGGAAGCTGAAAATTTCGATGAGTTGGCCCTCTTATACATTCAGGCCGTGATTGAAGCGCTCAAGCCTCTGATGAGCGCCATTGAGAATGCATATGACACTTTTTCTCCCATCTTAAAAGCATCCATAACAAGCTCGGATGTGGAAACCTCCATGAAGAGGTTGCATGACTTGGCTGTTTTTATGAAAAAGGTTGCAGTTGAGAAAGATATTCCTCAAATGATTCAATACTATTATGATCTTGTAAAAGATCTGATAGATGCCTATACTGAATTTATTGGACAGGCTTTTGATCTCATGGCGGAATGCTGCCCGGACGGCTCCCTCTTTCCCAGACATCTGTTCCTGGGACAAGCGAAACCCGTTGCTGATTGCCGTCCCTCGGTCTTTCGTCACCATTTTAAACAGCCTCCGATCTATAACGGGAATGCACTGAGATTGCAAGAGGTGACCAGACTGTTTTATAAAATATTGCTGATGATTGAAAATACGACTCTTTTAAAGGATTCGGGCAAAGATCCGTCTACCGAAGGGGTTGAAATCAAGACAACACCATCCATAGGCCCTGCGCAACCTTTAAGTGAAAGAGCCATCCCCTATTATTACAATGTGCATGATACTCAGGGTTCTCTTTTCGAGTACTGGAGTTACGATAAGTATAGACGATGCAAGGCTGACTCAAATTTATCCTACCAATCCTCCGGGTATAGTAAGAAAGAATTCATCAATAACCCGCTCTGTTATAACCTCGATTCGTTTTCATTTTTTCGAATCGAAGGACATATGGGCAAAGAGGCTCAGGAAGCTTTCAGAGAAATTGATTCAATCAGAAGGTCCGGCAACCTGCCCTTTCAACTTGTAATGCTTTTTGATGGAGATAAGTCCCTGTATACGTCCGAGGAGTCCATCGGTTATGAGGACTTACAGACTACCTATTCAATTTGGCGCAATAAAATGCTCCTTTTACTCAATAATTTTACTCTGCTGATTTCGTATTTGTTAAAAAATCTCCATGTATCCTCAGACAAACCCCTGAACGACAACTTTCGCAAAGCTGGAGACGATCTGTTTTCCTCGTTCAGCCTTGCAGTTTTGGGCAGCGCAGGTGAAAGAATAGCCGCACAACCCGGATATGCAAAGGCCGACAAAGCCGATATTCAAAAGATGGACAAGGCGGCCTCTTATGGAATCGGAAGGGATGTATACTTTGCAAAAGCAGCTCTCAAAGAAACAACACGGGAGAGTGCCTTCACCATGGGAGAGAGGTTGGAGGCAGTCTCGGGAGAATCTGCGGATTATGAATCACGCGATGACAGGTTTATCAGAGACACGTTGGATGATTTGAATCAATATGTAAAGGGATTGATAAACGGACTGGAACCGGATTTAGCAGAATTTCAATTCAACCGATTTTATGAAAATTACTCAAAGTGTCTCTATTTAAACATAAACATATGCAAATACCTTGCTGATTCCCACACAGGAGAGGAAGACGCCAAGAAAGGCGCCTCCATCTTCACGATCTTTTGTTGGGTGCATCGCATACTATCGGCCATTGCCATCCATCCTTATATCGATATCCGGATTTTGCTTGACAACATAGAGCAAAGAAAGGCTGTCTCTTCTGAAGCACAAAACCTTTTTGAGTTCATGAAAGAAAATACGGGGCTGGAGCATCATGCCGGGGTTCCGAAGGGCGGAACATTCGTTCTGGTATACAGGCCTGAAGAAAGTGGAGGAAAAATTGTAGCTGATTTCAGTTTGCCTTATATCGCCTATCGCAAAGAGGAAAAACGAAGCGCTATAGCGGATCCTATTGTTCCGTTGGTTTTACCTGTTTGTGCTGTGGTGGAACCGGTTGAAGAGGGAGAAAAAAAAGAATCCGCCTTCCCGGAAGTGACCATACAGTTGTTGGACAATCTATACGACCCAAAGGAATTCGAACCCTCTCTCACCTCAAGTCCAAAATTTGGGGAAGCTGTGTTCAAAGACGCAGTATATGAACCGGACCAGGAGAAGGTGAAGAAAATACTTCATTATCAAGCGAACCCCGAACTCATTAAAAAAGCCATGGAACGTGACAAAACCAGGTCCGTATTCGTTGATGAGTTCAAATTCATGATTCGAGATGTTCAAGGGAAAACCGATGCCGGAAAATCGACCATAACGGTTTTTATACTCACACAAGCCGCCGCCTCACAAGAGACAGCGATTGTGCATGGAAAAGTTTACGGGAACACAGTCTACGGGCGAAAATTTCCGGTGCAATCGGCTATAGCCTCTGATGAAAATAATCATACGGCAACAACGAATAAGAAGGGCGAATACTCGTTGGAAGTATACGTAGGTGTCAACAGGATCACTATCTCTCACCCTGATTTTCAGTTGCAAACGACATCTGTTGAAGCGAAAGAAGCCGGAAAAGAACATGAGTTGAACTTTGAACTGCGAATCAGAGACACTTCCAAGTCGAAAGAAGAAAAGTATAGAGAAGTGAATGAAGCTCTGGGCATATCCTTTGGTTCCGCAAAGGCCGATGAACTGGCAAAAGCACATGAACAGAGAATGAAAAAATACGAAGAAAAAATTGAGGCGGTGAAGGATGATCCTGATCTCGGACCTGATGCGCCCGTGTACGACACAGCTCGCTCCGCAAAGCGTTTCATGGAGGATGAAGAGATAAATATCCTCACACTGAATAATGAGTATTCAAAGAAAAGGGACCAATTGTTTGAGAGCATCCAAAAATCTTCAGGTAAGGAGAAGGTTTTACAAGTAGAGGCCTATAAAACCTTGACAATGGTCTATATCGATAGATTGGCCCTGGAACAGCCCAAAAAGTTCAGCTCCACTACAAAAGCCGCCATGGCCAAAACCACAGGGCAGATGAAGAAAGAGCCTGACCTGAATATGGAAGATGAAATATCGGAATGGTCATCTGAAGTTGATGAGAAATTACCGGATAGCTTTATCAGCAATGTCAGAAAAGAGATGTTTCAATCTTCATAATGTTCTGCTTTGTGAAAAATAGTCGCTTCAAACGCAATCAAACCGTAAACCGTATAAAAACTCCATCGAGATGTGTGCTGAACAACACCACTCCATTAAGAAATACCGGATTGAGTTGAAGCTGGGGAATGAAAAAAACGCTTTGAAAACTCAACAACGGTTTCTTTCGGCTGCCAAAAAGGTTATGACCGGGGAGTTGGAGGATATATTCGATGAAGTGGCTGGAGACAAAAAGTACCTTCGGATAAAGAAGCTTGAAATTGATATCGGCACGGTTTACGAAAAGGTATTGGAAAAGACCATCTTTGACAGGGTCCCGGCGCTAATTGAAGAGGAATTGAAAAAATCTCTCTCCGGATGTTCCCATAAGAGAATGCCCGGCCTTATTCATCAAGAGAGTGAACAGGATCAATCGTCACATACGGAAGTCTTAGAACACGATCAATATCTTCTCTCCTTGTTTGTCCATTTCCTGAAACAGGGTAGTCTTCCCTGGTGGGCGCCTAAGATGGATTTTCATTCTTTTGAGAAAGAAATCATTCAAGTATTCCACAGCAGACAAGACAACCATTCTTATGGCCTGACGGATGTATTGAAGCGACACAAAAACGCTGTAGAGCGATTAATCCTGCAATTCTCCGAGGGTTTTCTTGTTGAACTTATATCCTTTGTAGTGCCCGGCAAAGAAGAACTTGTTCTTGAAACCGTCAATGCTTTCAAAACCATACCTTTGAAAAACCAGGTGAATACCGTCCCCGAACGATTGAAAAAGGGGATATACCTTCCCATATTCAAAGCTCTCTCATCATTCAGGTATGTGGTCGATCCCCCCCGGGAATGGCTGAAGGTCGCTATTGATCATTTTCAGCGCATCCATAACACCATCGATAGCGTGGATGTTTTAAATAAGCTATCTACGCAGTATCAAAATATAAAGGATCTTGAAACACGAAATGAACTCATACAGGCAATTCATTTGATTTTACGTGAAGAACACAAAAAGGAAGCAGCTCACAGTAAATACCCGATCAATGACGATGGGGAACTCCGCTTTACAGAGGATAGGAAAACTCAAAAAAAAGAACACCAAAAGGATACAGATAATGGAGGGATAAGACTTGAGACAGGAACACCAGTATCCCTCTCCCATCCCCATTCGGCATCTCCAAAGGAGGCGGTAAACAAGGAGCAAAATGACCTTGAATTCAAAGATAATCATCTATTCAAAACGCAAGTACGGGAGATTTCTCCCAGCGAGACACCTCACATAAAGAAGCAGGAGTTGAAACTCTGGAAAGTCCTTATTCCTGAAGAAAAGAAAAAAGAAGATAACGCTCAAAACAGAGGGAAGTATGACAGGGCCGATGGAATGAAAACCCATGCAATGAATGTGGAGCCGGAGAGACCGATCCCATCTCGGCAAGCAGAGATTGGTCCGATGAAAGACCGGGTTGTCCGGGGACAACAGGAGGAAGGTACTCTTCGGTTGAAAGAGAATACCATACCAGGCGAATCCCGGACTACAGATTCACACGCAGGGATGCATTCCCAAGAACCGGCCATTTTTGCCAAGACAAAAGAGGATGCTGACTATTACATCCGGAATGCGGGTCTTGTCATTTTAGCCCCCTTTTTCCCTATGTTCTTTCAAGAACTCCGGCTACTAAAAGAAAACGAGTTCAGGGACAAAGAAGCCGGATGCAGGGCAGTGCATATTCTGCAGCATGTAGTCGACAAATCAGAGAGCCCTCCTGAAAATGAGCTGGTTTTTAATAAGATTCTATGTGGTATACCCGTTGAAGAACCCATTGAACGGGACATCAGACTCACTGATCATGAAAAAACCTGTGTTCGTGATTTGCTCGATTCCGTGATCAAGCATTGGACGGCGCTCAAAGGATCATCAGCGGATGGTCTGAGAGAAGGATTTTTAAAAAGGGAAGGAAGGCTGAATACCGTGGAAGACGGCTGGAAACTAATTGTCGAGCGAAAAACCCTCGATATCCTTTTGTCAAAGATCCCCTGGGGTTTTTCAGTGATCAGGCTTCCCTGGATGCATTCCTTAATGTACGTAGAATGGTAATACAAACACTTCAAGAAACAGATCGAGACAAGATATACTTAAATGCAAAGACATTGCTTGCGGATTTTGAATGGTTTCAAGCGGTAGTGGATACCCGGATGAAGTTATCCTTTAATCGGGAATGCGAGCATGACAGTATATATAAGATCTCACCACCATCCATAGAAGAGAACGGAAGTTCGTATGCCGATTTTGTGGCCCACTATAACCCGGGTTTTGAAGAGAGAATCATCATACTTCTGGCCCTGGCCCCCCATGTTGCGCCACAATTATTGGATGTTTTTTTTGTTAAGAATAATTTTACAGACAGAGGATTTACCGAGTTTGGCGGATTGAAAGGGTCGTCCCATGCAGGATTTCTACCGACCATGGAGACAGCCTATTTCATTCTGGCCGGAAACGATCTGGGCAAACGGTTTTACCTTCATAAATACTTTCGGTCGGATCATTTTTTTTACACACATAACATCCTCAGCCTGGACCACATACATCACAATGAACCGGAAGCCGGCGGGTTACTGAACCTCTCAGAGGAGTTCGTAGATTATTTCTCCACATCCCGGGTGAGAAAACCCATATTCAGTCATGATTTTCCCGCCAGGAGGGTCAGGACCCCGCTTGATTGGGAAGATCTGGTGGCTGAGGATTTCACTATGCGTCAATTAGAGGAAGTAAAGGCATGGTTGGTTCACGGTAACACGCTCATGAATGACTGGGGCATGGCAAAAAAACTCAAGCCCGGATTCAAGATCCTGTTCCATGGTCCGCCCGGCACAGGCAAAACACTCACAGCCTCTCTATTCGGAAAGTGGGCGGGAACGGATGTGTACCGTATCGATCTTTCCTCCGTAGTCTCAAAGTACATCGGTGAAACCGCAAAAAACCTGGAAAAGGTATTCAAAAGAGCAGAACATAAGAACTGGGTGCTGTTCTTTGATGAAGCTGATGCTCTGCTGGGGAAACGAACATCCATAAGCGATGCACACGATAAATACGCCAATCAGGAGGTATCATATTTATTGCAGCGTTTGGAAGATTATGCGGGCCTGGTTATCCTTGCCACCAATCAAAAAGGGAATATGGATGAGGCCTTTAATAGAAGGCTGCAGGCAGTCATCACCTTTCCTATGCCGAAGCCGAAAGAGAGACTTATACTCTGGCAAAATGCTTTCAGCAGTAAATCCGAATTTGAAGATGGGTTTGATCTAAAAAATATCGCCGACAAGTTTAAAATATCAGGCGGTTCTATCATGAATGTTGTGCGGTACAGTTCTTTAATGGCTTTGAATCGTGGGGAAAATATTATCAAATATAACGATGTATTGGAAGGGATCAAGAGGGAACTGGAGAAGGAAGGAAAGACGGTTTAAGACCGCTGATCGTAATGAGCGCATCATCAAAAGGAGAATATTATGCTCACTCATACCTCATCCACAGGGAAAGGACCAAACCTAACAAGCGCAGCAGAACGTGCTGGTGAGAGGAATGGAAGGAATAGTGGCGTTTACGGCTTGAACAATCCAATGATTCAGGCAAAGCTCACTGTGAGCAGGCCTGATGATGAATATGAACGGGAAGCCGACCAGGTGACTGACCAGATTATGGGTGTGCAGAATCCGGATTCCGTTCAGCGGGAGTCACGAGGTCCGGTTCCGGTTCAAGTGCTTGAAAGACAACCCATGGAAGAAGAGGAAGAAGAGCTTCAAGCAAAACCTCTTATTCAGAGGCAACCCGTTGAGGAGGAGGAAGAAGAACTCCGGACTCAGCCCATCTTACAACGACAACCCCTCGAGGAAGAAGAGGAGGGGGAGATTCTCTCAGCAAAGAGAAGCGATCAACGCAGGCCTCACCTCACTTCGAACGAGGAGACATATATTCGCTCCATCAAAGGGGCAGGCCAACCCCTCCCAAATTCCGCACAATCCTTCTTTGAATCGAGGTTCGGCTATGACTTCAGCCGGGTACGTGTACATGATGACCATAAAGCTGCGGAATCCGCACGGGCAATCAATGCAAGGGCCTTCACGTTGGGACAAGATGTGGTATTTGGAACAGGGGGCTATTCACCACAGACTTTTACAGGTAGAAAATTGCTTGCACATGAGTTGGCGCATGTAGTGCAACAAGGGGGATCAGATTCAAGGACACAACAATATCCCGTTTCAACTCACAGCAAAAAAAGCGTAAAACCAGTATCCTCTGTAAGGGGCATAAGTAAGCTTGATAACAAGGTTCAGCTATTAAGCATCGGCCCGGGTCCCACTGCAGACCTGGATTGGAGGGCCGTTCCTCGGGGACACAGGCCGAGGGTGAGGTCTGCCATGAAGATCATTAACGATGTTTCAAGGAACAGAAGACTCATTAACTACTTCAGGGACCATGCGCCTGGCGGGACACTGAATACGCTTCCCAATGTTGTGAACAGGGCTGTGATATGGGAACTTCGAAATGCCGGCGAGCTGGGTTTGAGTACCGAGGGTGGTAATGATATGGCTTATGATACCTATATCTATCGGATCGGAAAGTGGCAGATCGCAGCAACATTGATTCACGAAATGGGCCATCTGGCAAGCTTACCAACGGAAGCGGAATGCGAGGGTGCGCCTGAAGCTGCCAGAACCTATGCGCCCTTCATTGAATCCATTAGCCCCGTCAGCGCAAGAGTAGGAGAAGAGGTTACCATAACCGGGCTGAGTTTTGGGCCGTCACAGAGCAATGTGGATCATGTTCAATTCAACGGAGTCGATGCCGGTGCGGCAAATACATGGCATTGGCGGCATAATACACAGGGTGTAATCAGAATCAACGTTCCGGTGGGGGCAACATCAGGGAACGTTGTTGTTATTAACAATAGAGTCAGGAGCAACGCTGTTAGATTCAATGTGATCCCTTAACGGAATAGGGAGAAAACTCACTCACCTGCAAACCAGTTACGAAGAAGAAAAGGAACGTAGCAAGGCAGCGGATGAGGCTCTAAAACAATTTAAAGAGCAATTACCCACCGCATAAACAGAAAAAGCCCGTACAAGTTTGCAAACCGGCAATACAGAAGCTGCAGAAAAAACCTTTGATGACATCGTGAATAAGGGCTCCGGAGTGATAGCGCTTGCAGCTTATCACAGTGGGCAGCTGGCAAAAGGCCGTTTGGACTTTGCTAAAGCCATGCAGCAATACAAAAAAGCGGTCGTGCTGGAGGAAGATAATCCTGAACAATCAAAAAGATAGCCTGGTCTGACACCATCTCGACACCACCCATCTCAACCTTGAAATCTTTGTTGATACCAAAGGAGAAAAAATCATGCAGATTCGCAACCATTTACTTGAAGGCGATAACGTCGAACAGAAGGAAACGCCTAACCATAGCGGCCCAATTGATCCACGCTATCTGGTCTTTCATTTCACTGCCGGCAAAAATGCCTCAAGCTCCATCAACTGGCTTTGCAACCCCGACGCCAAGGCTTCAGCCCATATCGTTCTGGCCCAGGACGGCAGCATTACTCAACTCGCACCGTTTAATATTAAAACCTGGCATGCGGGCAGAAGCAACTGGGACGGGCTTTCAGGATTGAATTCCTGTTCCATCGGCATTGAAATGGACAATGCCGGCAGATTGACCAAAGTCGGTTCCACTTACCGGGCCTGGTTTCAAAAAGAATATCCGGAGAACGAAGTCGTTCACGCAAGACATAAGTTTGAGAATGAGCTGACCTACTGGCACACTTATAATGAAAAGCAGATCGACCGGGCGACCCAACTGGCTGAAGTCCTTGCAAAGGAATACAACCTGAAGGACATACTGGGCCACGACGACATTGCGCCCAGCCGCAAGAAGGATCCGGGTCCGGCCTTTCCTCTGGCCAATATCAGCGCCCGTATTCTTGGCCGTCGTGAAGATGCAGATGATACATACGAGGTCAAGGTAAATATGCTCAACATCCGCAGTGGTCCGGGCATCCAATATGAAAAAGTAGCGGATCCGCTTACTTTAGGCACCCAGGTGACTCTGCTCGAAATCCGTGATCGCTGGAGCAAGGTGGATGTAGAAGGTTGCAACGATATTGAAGGTTGGGTTTACAACAAATACATCAAATTTGTGTAGAACAAACTATGATTCAGGCTATAATGAATGGGGGGTCAGAGTATGTGAACCATTCAAGTTATGTTTTAAGGGGAAATAATTATGTTTACTCCTGTTTCAAAGATAGAGGACAAATCAAACCTCTCTTGTGCAGCTCAGTCTAATCGGAAAGCTAAAAAACCTGACAACTCTAACATCTTTAACAATTTAAACATTCAGACAAAGCTCACTGTAGGCCGGCCCAATGATGAATATGAACAGGAAGCAGACCGGGTGGCGGGTCAGGTTATACGTATGCCGGATGCAGAATCTGTGAAACGGAAGCCCAGGACGCTGCCTATTAATCCTTTACTCCAAAGACAGCCTATAGAGGAAGAGTTTCAGGCAAAGCCCCTTCTTCAGATGCAACCCATTGAGGAGGAGGGTGAGGAACGCTATGAGGCAGCTACAGAAGAGACTGAACCTGCAACGTCTCTTTCCCCCGATGCAGTATTGCCCATTATATACCCTCAACTGCCCTTGTTCGATTTGAATAATGATATGAGGTTTAAACTGTTGTTTATGCCCCCTCAACCCGATATTCCCGCTTTAATTACACCCTTTACCATGAGGGGATTACTCGTTTCCGACAGGGAATTCAATTCTATTCTTCAGAACTGGAATTATGCGTATAATTTCTATTTCGATTTGGGCCTCGATCCTGACAGCTCAAAATGGCTTGCGGACAAGAGTATGAGTTTTGCCTATGATACCCAATTGAGTCTCGAATATCCCAATACCATAGAGAGCATGGAACAATCAGGCCAGCTTCCGGAGTCAACAACCCTTTCAGTTGATGTCTTTTCTTTTTAGCTCAAATTATCGCAATTGCTTAACTTTTTAATACTACACGGGGGGATAGGGGACGTCTGTAATAAAATACTTGATAAAGATATAGATTTTTTTGATAACCCTGAGGTTACACCTGAAACGTTTGCAAAAGCTGTTCTCCTAAAAGGGCTGAAACCTGTGGTTCGAAAAACCCAGGTTACTTTGCGAATTGATGAGGATGTTCTAACATGGTTCAAAAATCAGGGAAGAATATAAAGGAATGTTATTATGCTATTTATAACGAATCGCGAACCTCGGGGTTCAATACGAACAAAAAAAGGTCGTGCGTATAAATTTGACTTAAATAAAAATGCACCATCTAATTCTATTTATTGTTGCGAGCGAGTAGCCAAGGATGATTACTTAGAAATAGGTTCCGAAGGTTTGATGTCAAGGCTTAGAGAAAGCAATGCCAAGCAACTTTTATTTTTCATTCATGGGTTTTCGAATTTACCGGAACCAGACATATTCCCAAGAGTGACTAAGCTACAAGAATATTTTGACGCTAAAGAGCCAGATTTAGTTCAAGTGGTACCTATAATATGGCCATGTGACAATGATTTGGGAATTGTAAAGGACTACTGGGACGATCAAAAATCTGCTGATAAAAGCGCATTTTCGTTTTCGCGCGTCCTTCAATTCTTTATGACTTGGAGAGATAAAGCACCTGAAGACGCGCCATGCCTTAAACGTATTAACATACTTGCTCACTCTAT
>Ga0209345_10005548_pt1 | contig 11663 bp, 10 predicted proteins | sample Cruoilmetagenom7_FD_187294 | JGI IMG/M metagenome (GOLD analysis project Ga0209345, IMG submission 187294) | Oil polluted marine microbial communities from Coal Oil Point, Santa Barbara, California, USA - Sample 7 (SPAdes) (version 2) | ecosystem: Environmental > Aquatic > Marine > Oil seeps ...
GATCACGGTGGCGCCCAGATCGGCGGTGCCGGTGACAAGAACGCCCGCATCCGCCTCGGCGCCGTTGATCACACCATCGCCGCCAATGCTGGCCGCGTTCAGCGTCAACTGCCCCGCCTCGGTATCGACCGACACCGACTGACGCAGTTCGGAGGTGTTGTTGGCGGCATCGGTCGCCACCGCCACCACATCGGCAACATAGGTGCCTGCGGGAATTTGCCCGCCGGTAAAGGTCGCGCTCCAGCTTCCGTCTGCGGCAACATCGGCGTTCACCTGCGCGCCACGGAACGTCGCCACCACGCTCGAGCCGGGCTCGACCTGGCCGGTCATGGTAAAACCGTCGCCTTGTTCGGCGGCGTTGATTACCGCATCGGCGCCGCCGGGCGTGCCCGACATCGCGAAATCGCGCACCTCGGTGTCGATATGAAAGGTGCCGGTTGTCTGGCTCGGGTTGCCCGCCGCATCAATCGTGCTCGCGGTGACCGTGGCCTCGGACTCTCCGGCCTCAATGTGGCTTGCGTCGAATTGAGCCGACCAGTTGCCAGCACCATCGACAATCACATCTCGCTCGACATCGCCAAGGGTGACGCGCACCGTGGCACCGGGCGCGGATGTGCCCGTGACCTGGAACCCGGTGGCGGCCTCGGCAAAGTTGACCACCCCGTCGCCACCGATGGCGGCGCCGTTGATCGTGATCGGGTGCGGCACCGTGTCGATCGCCAGAGCATCCGCCACCGTGGTCGAGTTGCCAAAGCTGTCGGTCGCGGTGATCAGCACCTCGGCCTCACGCTCGCCGCCCGCAAGATCGGCAGGGTCAAATGTCACCGCCCAGCGGCCATCGTCACCGATGACAGCGGTCTGCTCCTGACCGTCGACCACAACCTTGATTGCGGCGCCAGGCTCACCCTGACCGGCAATATCGACGCCATCCTCGTAATCCTCGGCGTTGACCACGTGATCTGTGGCGACCGTGCCCTCCTCTACCGTTACCTCGGGTGGCGTGGTGTCGATCACGATCGACGGGCCATCCAGCGTGGTTTCGGTGTCATCGGGCTCGGTCACGACGACAACCACGTCATGCTCGCCATCCTCGGGGAAGGTATCGCCCTCGAAGACAACATCCCATTCGCCGTTTTCATCAATAACGGCTTCAACGGTCTTGTCGCCAATGGTGACCCCGACATCCGAGCCGGGCTCGCCGCCACCGGTAATCGCGATCGTGGGGTTATCCGCGTCATCGCCACCAATGGTGATGGTGCCATCCTCATTGACCGACGGGGGTATGCGGGTCGGACCACCGCCACCGCCATCGCCGCCACCGCTCCCGGCGCCAATCACGGCCGCCGCAGCAAGACCGGCCGCCCCGGCCCCGCCAAGGCCCAGCAGACTCCCGCCTGCCAGAAGACCGGCCCCGAGCATCGAGACCTCGTCATCGCCCCCTACGGGCACGGTGACGTCATCGCCACTCAGAAAAATCAGATCCTCGGTTGGGCTCCACTTGCCCCACTGCTCGGTCGGGCCGTATTGCGCGTAAACCGTGCCTTCAGCACCCTCAATCAGGCTGACCTCATTCAAATAGCCATCCGCACTGATAAACAGACGGGTTTGCGCAACACCTGTGCCGCCGTAATAATCATCCAGCACAACCACCCGGCCATCCGCCAGGGTGATCACCAGATCGCCGCCATCCCGGGAGTACCCGTGAATGTCGGTCTGTCTAAGATTCAGGGAAATTTCCTGTCCTTGGCTTGCCGGAATAACCGTCACACCATCCTGAGCCAAAACCGACCCACGCTCAGACACACCCGCACTTGTGCGGGCGACATAATCAATCGCTCTCATAACACCACCACTCTAGCCTCAGAACGTAATACTTTTGCGCATCACTTTATTTTTCTGCCTCATAAATACCGTTTTTGGGCCACAATCGCTAGGTGTTTTTTGTCTGATTCGCACAAAATAGCCCTATTTGACAGATATTTGGCGGAGTGAGCCTGAATTCACACACTCAGCCACAACCCAGGGTCGAACGCGCGCATTCTCACCTCGCTTTTGGCGAATGTCGGGCGGTCAAAAACCGGTCGCAGGGCTTGACGAGGTCGATTTTGACCAACAAGGTCAAACAGTTTCATAAAACCCGAACCGCCAAGGATATCCCCGTGCGCACCATGCTTTCCGATACCGTTGCGCTGTTGCGCGATCTCATTGCCTTTCCGACCGTTTCGGAAATGAGCAATCTCGATATGATCGCCTATCTCGCGCATGTTCTTGAAACCCACGGTGCACGGGTGGATATTTTTCACGACGAGATCGGGCACAAGGCCAATCTTTTCGCCACAATCGGCCCGGAGGTGGACGGCGGCATCGTTCTGTCGGGGCATTCCGACGTGGTGCCCGTGGCCGAACAGGATTGGGCCAGCGATCCGTTCGAATTGATTGAACATGACGGCCACCTTTACGGGCGCGGCACCTGTGACATGAAAGGCTTTATCGCCGCCGCCACCGCCATGGCCCCGGTCTTTGCCGAACAGGTCAGGGATCGCCCGCTGCATTTCGCCTTTACCTATGATGAAGAGGTCGGATGCTTTGGCGCGCAGGCCCTGGTCGACAGCCTCAAGGCCAAGGGCATTCGCCCCGGCGTGGCCATCATCGGCGAGCCGACCAGCATGCGCATCATCGAGGGCCACAAGGGATGCTATGAATACACCACCCACTTTAGTGGGCTTGCGGGCCATGGTTCGGCCCCGAACCGGGGGGTGAATGCGGTGGAATATGCCGCGCGCTACATCAATCGCCTGCTGGCGCTCAAGGATGCTTTGCGCGATCGCGCACCAGCCGACAGCCGCTATGAGCCGCCCTGGAGCACGATCAACACCGGCAGCGTCAAGGGCGGCGTGGCCCATAACGTGATTGCCTCGAATGCCAGCATCGAGTGGGAAATGCGCCCGGTTCAGGCCTCGGACGCGGCGTTCGTCAAGGACGACCTGCGGCACTATTGCCAAGAGGTGCTCTTGCCCGCCATGCGCAGCATCTGCCCGGATGCCGACATTGTGACCGAAGTCATCGGCGAGGTCGACGGGCTGGAACCTGCGGAAAAGAACGAGGCCAAGGCGATCCTGATGGAATTGACCGGCAGAGATACCGCCGAGCTTGTGCCCTTCGGCACCGAGGCCGGGGTCTTTCAGCAATACGGCATGTCGGCGGTGGTCTGTGGGCCGGGCTCCATTGATCAGGCCCATAAACCCGATGAATATGTTGCGCTTGATCAGCTTCAGCAATGCATCGACATGCTCGCGCGTCTCGGCACCAGACTGGCCGCCTGACCGCTCATTCGCCGTTTACCGCGAGATTTCACTAGGGAAAAACGCGTCTTCGCCGTATCCTGCGGAACAGCGGTGGTGATCGTATATTTTTTCTGGAAATCCAACATGGGACGGCATCCGCTACTGCCCTTCGTCTAGGGCATGGTTGGGCCGCGGTGTAGATATGTCACTTAAAATCATCGGATCGGGCTTCGGACGCACCGGAACCATGTCAACGAAGCTGGCCCTCGAACATCTTGGCTTTGGCCCCTGTCACCATATGGTCGAGGTCATAGAAAACCCGGCCCAACCCGCCCATTGGACCAGCATCGCCGCAGGCAGGCCAGTAGATTGGGACGCGGTCTTCAAAGGCTATAACGCCCAGGTCGACTGGCCCGGCGCAGCCGTGTGGCAGCAAACGATGGTCGCCTTTCCCAAGGCCAAGGTGATCCACACCGAACGCCCCGAAGAGGCGTGGTGGAACAGCTTCAACATCACGATCAGCAAGTTTTTCACCAACGCCCCCGACATGGACTTGCCGCCACATGTCCACGACATCTTTCGTACGATGTCGGGCTGGTTCCTGAAGAATACATTCGAGGACCACACCGACCGCGACTGTGCGATCTCCGCCTTTCGCGCGAACAATCAGGCGGTGCGCGCTCTGGTCCCGGCACATCGTCTACTGGTGTTTCAAGTCACGGATGGCTGGCAACCGCTCTGCGATTTCCTTGATGTGCCCGTTCCCGATACCCCCTTTCCCCGCAGCAACCCGCGCGACGAATTCTGGGCGCATTTCGGCGGCGAGCCAGACTAGCGCAGCAGGCGAAACGGGATCGGCACGCAATCGGTCGCGTACGCGACCCACCAACCTCAGCGCTTGCGGAAGGTCAGGTAATGCGGCACGCGCCCCTCGCGCAGGGCTTTTTGCTCGTAGCGCGTCGATATCCAGTCATCCCAGGGTTCGCGCCAATCGGCCGGACGCTCTGCCAGCCACTCAAATCCGTGGCGTGGCACCTCTTCAAGGGTTTGGCGGACATAATCGGGAATATCCGTTGCCACCCGAAAAATAGCGCCTTTTTTCAGAACCTTGCAGAGCGGTGTTAAATACTCTTGCGTGACAAACCGGCGCCGGTGATGGCGCTTTTTCGGCCAGGGATCAGGATAAAGAAGAAATGCCCGCGAAATTGAAGCCTCCGGCAGAACGTCAAACATGTTGCGCACATCGCCGGGATAAACCGCAATATTTTCCGCCTCGGCGGCGCGGATTTTCCCCAGAAGCATGGCCACGCCGTTGATGAAAGGCTCGCACCCGATGATCCCCACATCAGGGGTCTGCACCGCTTGGTGCACCATATGCTCACCGCCGCCAAAGCCGATCTCAAGCCAGACGTCTTTCTCACCGAAAAGTGGTTTCAGGTCAATGGCTTCTCGCTCGGGGTTCACGTCCCAATCGACCGCCCCCGGCGATAGTTTCGCCAGATCTTCGTCAAGATAGGCCTCTTGGCTTGGCCGCAGGGTCTTGCCCTTGAACCGGCCATAAAAGTTGCGCCAGGGCGCACCAGAAGGATGTGTGTCGCGCGTCATATAGAGCTAAACCGGCACGCGAAGTTCGCGTGCCAGCCCCTTGATTAAACGGCCTTTTTCAAAGCCTCGATCAGATCCGTGCGTTCCCAGCTAAAGCCGCCGTCGGCCTCGGGCGCGCGCCCGAAATGGCCATAGGCGGCCGTGCGCGAATAGATCGGACGACACAGGTCAAGATGCTCGCGGATGCCGCGCGGGGTCAGATCCATGCAGGCATCAACCGCTTTTTCGATCTGCATGTCATGCACCACGCCGGTGCCATGCGTATCGACATAGATCGACAGAGGCTTGGCCACACCGATCGCATAGCTCAGTTGCAGGGTACAGCGTTTCGCAAGCCCCGAGGCCACGATATTTTTCGCCAGATAGCGCGCCGCGTAAGCCGCCGACCGGTCGACCTTGGTCGGGTCTTTGCCCGAGAACGCGCCGCCGCCATGCGGGGCCGCACCGCCGTAGGTATCCACGATGATCTTGCGCCCGGTCAGGCCCGCGTCACCATCCGGCCCGCCGATCACGAAGGTGCCGGTGGGGTTCACATGCCATTCGGTGTTCTCGCTCAGCCAACCGTCTGGCAAAACCTCCTTGATGTAGGGTTCGACAATGGCACGGATGTCATCGCTGGTCTGGCTTTCATCCGCGTGCTGCGTCGACAGCACAAGCTGGTTCACCTCGACCGGCTTGCCATCGACATAGCGCAGGGTGAGCTGCGATTTCGCATCCGGCCCAAGCGTCGGCTCGGCGCCGGATTTGCGCACCTCTGCCAGCCGTTTGAGGATCGCGTGCGAATAAAGGATCGGGGCCGGCATCAATTCGGTGGTTTCATCAATGGCATAGCCGAACATGATGCCCTGATCCCCGGCCCCGTCACGATCAACGCCCTGCGCGATATGCGCCGATTGCGGGTGCAACAGGTTCTGGAACGACAGGTTCTGCCAGTGGAACATTTCCTGTTCGTATCCGATATCGCGCACACAGTCGCGCACGATGTCCTCGATCCCGCCCATGAAGGTCTTGAGGCGATCCGGGTTCGACAGGCCGACCTCGCCACCGACCACGACACAGTTGGTCGTCGCAAAGGCTTCGCAGGCCACACGCGCGTTTGCCTCTTCGGCCAGAAACGCGTCAAGGATCGCGTCAGAGATGCGGTCACACACCTTGTCGGGATGCCCTTCCGAGACCGACTCGGAAGTGAAGAGATAGTTCTGTCTTGCCATGAAAACGCTCCAATAGATTATTCCGTCACGCCAGGAAGCCGTTGTGACGAAGTCGCGCTTGGTTACGCCTCTGCCCTGCCAGCGTCAATCTCTATATGCCGGGGCTGCGCCGCCTGTTGCCGAGGCGCGACAGCCCGAGCAGCAGGATCAGCAGCACCAGCATCGCCAGATCGCCGGTCCTGGCATAGATCGTCGGCGGCAAGGGCGGCGGCAGCGGCGCATCGCGCCACCCCGACCGCCCCATCGGGATGCGGGCGGTGATCTGGCCTGTGGCGTCGATCATCGCCGAAACGCCGGTATTGGCGACGCGGATCATCGGCAAGCCCTGCTCGGCGCTGCGCAGCCGGGCCTGTGCCAGATGTTGATAGGGGCCCGAAACCCGCCCGAACCAGGCGTCATTGGTGATAAGCAGCATGAAATCGGGCCGTTCGGGGGCGGCGTGCACATCTTGCGGGAACACCCCCTCGTAGCAGATCAGTGGCAAGGCCCGCCCCAGATCGCCCATGTCGATCACCTGCGCGCCCGGCCCCGGGGAATACCCCTGCCCCTCATTTGCGGCGAGCCCGTGAATGCCGATTTTCCCAAGCCAGTCGCCATAGGGCACATATTCGCCAAAGGGCACCAGATGGTGCTTGTCATAGACTGCCGCCACGGTGCCGCCCGCCTCGACCAGCGCCAGCGAGTTGTAAAGCCGCCGACCGTCATAGCGTTGCAGACCGACGACCACCGGCACGCCGCCGGCGGCGGCTGAAATCACCTCAAGCGTCGGCGCGGCGGTGTTGAGCATGACCGGCACCGCCGTTTCCGGCCAGACGATCAGATCGGGGCGTTGCTCGCCCGCCTGTGAAAACAGGATCTGGCGGTCGAAAAACCCCTGGATCTTATCGGCCTGCCATTTTTCATGCTGCGGCGCATTGGGCTGAACAAGGCGCACAGTTGGCGCCCCCTCGGGCGCCGCCGCCTCGGGGCGCAGAACCATGCCCAGAGGCCAGAGCATGCCCAGCACCAGCAGTAGCATCGCGGCGGCCCGTCCGCCCGACACCGCATACCAAAGCGCCGCAGCGCCGCCAAGCACAAGCGCCGTCAGCCCCAGAGACCCCGCATAAGAGGCCCAGTGCAACAGGCCCGTATCAATCAGCACATGCCCCGGTTGCGCCCAGGGAAAGCCGGTGAAAACATACCCGCGCGCGGCCTCGGCCAAGCCAAGCCCGCCGATAAATCCGACGGCACCGCCCCCCGCCACGCGGGCAAGCGCAAGCCCCGTCGCAAAGAACAGCGCCAGCCCCGCCGCCAGACCGATCAACGCAAAAGGCGCCATCCAGCCGTGGCGCGCCACATCGACCAGAAACGGCTCGACGATCCAGCTGAGCGCGAGCAGGAAATACCCGGTGCCAAAGACCCAGCCAAGCCAGGCCGCCTGACGCCATGTCGTGGTGGTGAGAAACAGCCCGAAAAGCAGTGCGAACATCGCATAGGTCGCAGGCCAGAAACCAACCGGCGCCTGCCCCAGGGCCGCAAGCGCGCCGATGACAAGAACGATCAGCCAGCGGCGCAGGGGCGCCATGGCCGAAAGGCGGCACAAGGCCCGCTCTGGCAGGCCTGAAAGCCTAGCCATTCACCGGCTCGGCAAGGCGAACCCGCAGGCGTTTCACCCGGCGCGGATCTGCCTCCATCACCTCGATCACCGGACCGGCGGGATGTTCGATCACCTCACCGCGCACCGGCACCCGGCCCAGCAGCATGAACACCAGCCCACCAAGCGTGTCGATTTCCTCTTCATCGACCGAATCCACATCAGTGAGCGATTGACCGATCTCGGCCTCGAAATCCTCAAGCGGGGTTTTGGCGGCCGCGACGTAACAGCCGGGGCTTTCCTCGCTCCAGAAGTGGCCCTCGTCGATGTCATGCTCATCCTCGATCTCGCCGACCACCTGTTCGATCAGATCCTCGATGGTGACAAGCCCGTCAACACCGCCATATTCGTCAATCACAAGCGCCATATGGCGCCGCTCGGCCTGCATCTTTTGCAAGAGCACACCAATCGGCATCGACGGCGGCACAAACAACAGCGGGCGCAGCATCCGCTTGAGCGAGAACCGCCCGCCATTGCCGTTGAACCCGTGTTTCAGCGCAAAATCCTTGAGATGGACCATGCCGATCGGCGTATCCAGCGTACCCTCATAGACCGGCAGGCGGGTCATCCCGCTGTTACGGAAAATATGCACCAGATCGTCTTTGGTGATGCTGGCGGGCACCGAGACGATTTCAGCCTTGGGAATAGCCACGTCTTCGACCGCCATGTCACGCAGGTTGCGCATGCCAAAGCCGCCATTGGCCGGCGTCGCATCTTCGTGCTCGTCCATCTCTGTGTCATCGCTGGGGTTGAATACCCCGATGATCCGGCGAAAAAAGCCGCCTGTCTCTTCACTTGCCGTCTGGTCTTCCGGCTGCGCGCTTTGCGCTGCGTTAGAAGACCCGTCGATACTCTCGCCCATCCGTCTCTTTCCAGTTTGCGGGCAATGCTGCCCAATAGCCTAATATGGGTCAGGTAACCCCAGTTTGCCAAGTATCGCCACTTCGGTTGCTTCCATCAAAGTGGCATCTTGGTCACGGATATGATCATACCCCAGCAAATGTAAAGTTGCGTGCACAATCAGGTGCGTCACATGATCCGCCAGCGGCTTGTTGCCGGCGCTCGCCTCGGCGATGCAGGTGTCATAGGCAATGGCGATATCGCCAAGCTCGCCTTCGGGGCCGGGTTGTGGCAGGTCAGGCACCGCGCCGGGGGTCTCGGGCGCGCGTTCGTCGCTTGGCCATGACAGCACATTGGTCGGCTGTGGCTTGTCACGAAAATCGCCGTTCAGCACCGCAATCCGCGCATCATCACAGCCCAGAATACTGATGTCAAAGGCACCGGGATCAAGCCCGAGATGCGCCAGCGTGGCTTTGGCCGCGCCTTCGGCCAATGCCTCAAGCTGCGCCGCCAGCCAGCGGTCGTCCTCGATCATCACCTCGGTCAGCATGCCTATCCCGCGCCCTTGCGTTATCCCTCGGCCTCATAGGCCTCGATGATTGCGGCCACAAGGGGATGGCGCACGACATCCCTGGATGTGAAATAGTTGAAGCTGATCTTGGGAATGGATTTCAAAAGCCGTTCGGCATCGGCAAGCCCCGACGGCACCCCGCGCGGAAGGTCAATCTGGGTGCGATCCCCGGTGATCACCATGCGGCTGCCCTCGCCCAGACGGGTCAGGAACATCTTCATCTGCATGGAGGTGGCATTTTGCGCCTCGTCGAGCACGACGAAGGCATTGCTCAGGGTGCGGCCGCGCATAAAGGCCAGCGGGGCGATCTCGATCCGCTTTTCCTCGATCAGCTTGGCAAGCTGTTTGCCGGGCAGGAAATCGTTCAGCGCGTCGTAAAGCGGCTGCATGTAGGGATCGACCTTATCCTTCATGTCACCCGGCAGATAGCCAAGCTTTTCGCCCGCCTCGACCGCCGGGCGCGACAGGATGATGCGATCAACATGGCCCTCGATGAACATATTCACCGCCACCGCCACCGCCAGATAGGTCTTGCCGGTGCCCGCAGGGCCGATGCCAAAGGCAAGCTCGTTGGCAAAAAGCGAATGCACATAGGCCTTTTGCGCGTCGGTGCGCGGCTCGACCAGCTTCTTGCGGGTCTTGATCTCGACCGCGCCGCCCTTGAACATCTCAAGCTGATCGCCATCGCGCGCGCCGGTGTCCGCGTCCGATCCGCCCATGCGCAATTCGCGGTCCACATCGCCGTGTTCGACCCCCTTGCCGGTTTCAAGGCGGGTATAAAGCGCATTCAGCACATTCACCGCCTCGGCGGCGGCGGCCTCGTCGCCGATGATCGACAGGTGATTGCCGCGCCGGACGATCTGAACGCCAAGGTTGCGCTCGATCTCGGCCAGGTTCTTGTCATACTCGCCGCAGAGATCAATCAGCAGCATGTTGTCGGGAAATTCAATCACGGCTTCCTGAATCGAAGCCACGTCGGAGACGGGGGGCGGCGCGCTATGGACCAATCAGTTCTCCCAAAACCAGATGTGTGACGTCAGCCTGCCAAGTTGTGCGGCAAGGTGCAAGCGCCGGGCAGCGAAACTTTGCCCGCCACACAGGAAAACTGCGGACCTTTCGGCCCGCAGTTCGATTTTTCGACCGGTGATCACGACGCTCAGAGCGTATCCGCGATCGGACTACCGCCTTTGAAGTTGCCGGTGGCGACCGTCGCCGGGCCAACCCCCGAACAGACCGGCTTGCCGAATTTGTCCAGACGTTGCGACAGGTAACCCTCGACGCCATCGTCGATGATCCAGTGATCACAGCCGTTGGGATCAATCCAGATACCGGCCTGAAGCTGGCTCAGGTGCTTTTGGTCGGTGCCGCGGTCCCTGGTTTTGTCCGGTCCAACCGTGCCATGACCACCAGGTTCACATGCGGCAAGCAAGCCGATGATCGGAAGCGCGAGAGTAAGTTTAACTATTTTCATCATCCGATCCCCTTAGCGCCAGCACATGATTTCGACACGGCGATTCTGGGCCATGCCTTCTGCGGTGTTGTTTGACGCCTTTGGCATCCGTTCGCCGTAGCCCCGTACATCGGCGATGCTTGCACCGGTGCTTTTGGCGACCGAGGCAACCGAATTGGCACGACGCAGCGAAAGGCCCATGTTGTATTCATCCGAGGCGCGGCTGTCGGTGTGACCGACGATGGTATAGGATACGGCCCCCGCTTGCTGGAAGAATTCCGTAAGGCGCTGACGACCGCTGGCATTGATGCGCGCACTGTCGGTGGCGAACATCTGATCGGTATTGATGACACCGCAAAGGTTCGCTTCGCGGCAGACCGGAATGCCTTGGCGGCTGACATGCGGGGACATATAGCCCTCGGCCCCGTCATCCATCACCCAATGTTCACAGCCATCGGGATCGACCCAGATTGTCGGGATATAGCGTTCGCCAACAACCGTGCGCGGCCCGCCACTCTGGGCAAAACTTGCCCCCGCTGTAACAGCGACACAAAGGGCAGCGGCGCAAACGCCCCTAGCCATGCCGCGCAGCGTATTCGAATTAATTTTCGTCACCACTACCGTCCTTCTATTGCCCCCAAGCAAGGCCGCAGTGGAACTCGCGGCCCAACCTTCAAATCATGAAAAATTGTAACAACAATCAGGATAAAGTGAAGCAAATTCTACCATATATTGTAGAACACATGGAAACAATGCATAGACAGTGCCGCAATTCTGCCACAATTGGGCCAAATTGTGGGGTTTTCAGGGCCTTACAAGTCGCCCGGCCAGAGAATTCGTGCCGCTCTCGATGATCTCGACAGAGGCCAGATCACCCACCGCGACATCGGCATTGGCCACGTGAACCGCATGCAGATAGTCCGATTTACCCATCATCTGCCCCTCAAGACGACCGGGTTTTTCGAACAGCACCCCCACGGTGCGCCCCACCATCGCGTCCTGAATGGCGCGCTGCTGGCGGGTGATCAGCGCTTGCAGACGCTGCAAACGCTCTGACTTTACGTCCTCC
>Ga0209345_10005549_pt1 | contig 11663 bp, 9 predicted proteins | sample Cruoilmetagenom7_FD_187294 | JGI IMG/M metagenome (GOLD analysis project Ga0209345, IMG submission 187294) | Oil polluted marine microbial communities from Coal Oil Point, Santa Barbara, California, USA - Sample 7 (SPAdes) (version 2) | ecosystem: Environmental > Aquatic > Marine > Oil seeps ...
ACCCGCGGCCCGGCAAAGATGTCCGGACCGCTCCGGTGCCCAGATGGCGGAATTGGTAGACGCACCAGCTTCAGGTGCTGGCGCTCGCAAGGGCGTGGAGGTTCGAGTCCTCTTCTGGGCACCATTTCAACATTCCTCAACATCCCAGATTGCTTGCAAAAGCCCGGAAAACAGGGCATTTGTAGTCCATGGATGTTTCGCGACAGTTCTGGAGATGCCCCCAAAGCCCGTTCAAAAAGGGGGCATGGCAGGGGGCATTTGTCGTTCGATGCCCCTTTTGGCGCAATGGCGATGCCCCCAAATGACGCTCACAGCCGCAGAGATAAAGGCCTTCAAGCCCGCCGATAAGGCTTACAAGAGAGCTGACGGGAAGGGGCTTTACATAGAGATTGCTCCCAGTGGCTCGAAGCTGTGGCGCTGGAAGTATCGAGTCGGAGGGAAGGAAAAGCGGTTAGCTCTAGGTGCTTGGCCCGAAACCAGTCTGGCTGAGGCTCGCGAGCTTCGCGATGAGGCCAGAAAGCAATTGAATGAGGGCATCGACCCCGCGCTTCGGCGAAAGAAAGCGAAAGCGACCGCTCAGTTTGAGGCAGCGAATACGTTCGCCGCGATTGGGGCCGAATACATTGAGAAGAAGATGGTGGCAGAGGGTCGGGCCAAACGCACTATCGAAAAGGCGAGATGGCATCTGGACCTGCTTTCACCTGCGATCGGCAAAATGCCAATTGTCGATGTCGATCCTCAAATGCTTCTTGCCGCGCTGCGGAAGCTAGAAGCCAGAGGGACATACGAGACTGCGAAGAAGTGTCGTGGTTTCGCGAGTAGGGTTTTCCGCTTTGCCATTTGGACAGGCCGTGCCGAGCACGATGCGGCAGCCGCTCTGAAAGGTGCTCTGATCACCCCCAAAGCGAAGCACTACGCAGCAATCCTCGATCCCGGAAAGCTAGGTGAGCTTCTCAGGGTCGTTGATGACTATGATGGGCATCCAATTACGAAGCTTGCACTTCAAATCACACCGCATGTCTTCGTTAGGCCGGGTGAGTTGCGTCACGCCGAATGGGAAGAATTCGATCTGGAGGCGGCGATTTGGCGCATTCCGGAAGGGAAGATGAAAGCAAGGCGCGCCCATGCTGTGCCGCTCTCTAGACAAGTGCTCACGTTGTTGGGCGAACTGCGGCAAATCGCAGGCGGCAGCAGATACGTTTTTCCGTCATTCTATACGCCCAAGCGACCAATGAGTGAGAACACAGTCAATGCTGCACTGCGGCGGATGGGCTTCACTAAGAATGAAGTGACAGCACACGGCTTTCGCGCCACGGCTTCAACATTGCTCAACGAAAGTGGGAAGTGGAACCCCGATGCCATCGAACGCGCCCTGTCGCATGGTGACAGCGATGCGGTGCGCGGTGCCTATAGTCGCGGCAATTACTGGGACGAGCGCGTTAAGATGGCGCAATGGTGGAGCGACCATTTGGACTGCTTGAAAGCGGGCGGTGAGATTGTTTCGCTAAACAAACAGAGAGACAAAGCTTGAGCGAGGCCGATGACATCGACCTTTGGCTTTCAAATCAGCTCGATTGGTTTGCCCATATCACGGAGGAATCGGTTGAGGCAGCGCTGGTGGATTTTGAGCTTTCGACCGCGAAATCCAGTCGCTGGCTCACCGCAAACATTCGAAGGGCGTTTTTCTGCACGGTTGGCACAGAGGATGAGATTGCCGAATACCCTGGCCAGCTTGCTGTCCGAAAAGAGATTGAGGCAATTGCCGATACGATTGCCATGGCGAAAAGGCTTTTCGCTGATCGCAGTGGTTGGGCGGAAAGTGTTCTTCGCCGTTACAGCAATTATGACGACTGGGATGATTTGCCCGATTGGGATGTCCCAATCGAAAAGGAGCCTGATGCCTTGGATCGGCTGGATGATGGCAAAGACGGCTGGTGGGTCGAAAGCAGCAACCAGATGGCCACCGCATCATCGGACTGGCGAAATTTCCGGAAGATGGTTTGCGGAATGCTGGACCTAGAGGATTATTTGCGAGCTGCATCCCAAGAACTTTGCTCACGCGATGTGCCAACACGCTGGCGCGATAGCGAAAGAAAGAAACGCCGCCTGCACTTTGCCAACTATCTGGCGGTTGTTTTTGAGGAAGCATATGGTCGGGAAGCCACGGTCAACAATTGGCCGGATGAGAGCGGGCAGCCGCGATTAGGGCCGTGGGCTGACTTCTATGATCGCATTGCCTGTATGGCATTGCAGACTCATAAAATTCCGGACCTTGTCGGCCTGTTGAAAGATGCCCGTCGTCAGCGGCTGGATGAGAAGTGCGAGGCGCTTTCCGAAATACGAAACAAAGAGGATTTGGAAATTGCCAAGGAGCAATTGAATTGGCTTGGCTCTCGATTGCGAGAAGCAGGGGTAAATCTCTTCCGTAAGTTCCTTGCCCAAAACTCCCCTTAGAGCAGCGGGGAATAATCAGCTTAATCAGGCGGCATCCACAAACATGGAGGCACCAATGGATAAGCTCATCACTATCAAGGAATTTTGCGAACGCTATGGCGTAGGTCGTTCGACCGCTTACCGCGAAAATCAGGCGGGCCGTCTGCCGTTCCGCAAGGTCGGTCGCGCTACGCGCATTGCAGAAAGCGATGCGCAAAACTGGTTCGATATGCTGCCTGCTCGCTGATGCTCCTGACTGTTTCTTTGAAACTTGCGGCATTTTGTGCCGCGCTGTCCCAGCCGTTGTTCACGAATGTTCGCCAAATCAGCCAGTTAGAGGAGACGAGGAAGAACCTTCTATTATAGGGGGCTTTTCCCATGCCTCACAGGGCACTTAAACGGGGCGGGGCACGCAACAGCCGTGATCGCAAGAGCTGGCAGTTATCAGAGCGGGATTGCCTGAAATTGATCGGCGCAAGTGAAGCGGCATGGGCGGCTGGCGCACCGCTGAGCCGCTTTATCACATTGGCGTGGGGCAAGGGCGGCATTGAGGCCAGCAATGCGGTGCAGGCCACGGGCGACTTTATCAAACTAGCCCGCGAATGGATGAAGGCGCGCGGCCATCCTATGCCTTGGAATTGGGTGCAGGAAACTGGCAACCGATTCGGCCAGCACGCGCATATCCTATTGCACGTCCCGCAAGAGCTTGAACCGCTGTTTCGCGTGATGCCCCGTCGGTGGGCAGCGCACATATTGGGCGGCAAGTATGTTGCAGGGGTGCTTGACTGCCAACGGCTGGCATCTGCCTATTCAGCATCGACCAACCCGGCGCTCTATCAAGCGATCCTATCAGGCAAGCTGCACTACATGCTCAAAACGGCCCCAGCCGCATTGGAGAGCAGGTTGGATATGACTAACCGAGGGCACAAGAAATGGGGTCAGTCTTGCGTTGTCATCGGCAAAAGAGCAGCAGTTTGGCAGGGATGGAAGAAACAAGCAGACGTGAAAGATCGGCCGAAATAGCAAAGTCGGATGTTTAACTCCCGATGCTCCCGTTCATTCCAAACTTGTTAAATTCTCTAATGATTTAGGAAAATCTTGGCGGGGAGCGTGCGGCTGGTTACAGTTGGGTCTGAGTTTAGGGGATGCCATGACAACGCCACTGCGCAAGCTGCTCTCACAATATCGTGAACTGTCCAAAACCGAGCGGGAGAAGGGCACCTATTTCGAGCGGCTGGCGATTGTGTTTATCCAGCGCGATCCGGGCATGGTTCAGGAATATGAGGACGCGTGGGATTACGCGACTTGGGCCAAGGACAACGGCCTTCCTGCGACCGACAACGGCATCGACGTGGTGGCAAAAGTTCGTGGCGAGGACAGCTATTGCGCCATCCAATGCAAGTTCTACCGCGAAGGCGCGACGATCCCCAAGGCAGAGATCGACAAGTTTCTCGCAACGCTTGGTGGCTCAAAGCACTTTGATCGTGGACTGATAATCGAGACTACGGGCCGATCATTCACGGAAAATGCGACAGAGTCCTGGGAGCATTTGAATGTCAATGCGTTGGGCCTGGACCGGCTGGAAGAAAGCCCGATCGATTGGGAAGCCTTTTTCGTCGATGGCGAGATAAAGGTCGATCCACCAAAGAAGCTACGCCCGCACCAAGAGCAGGCATTGGAGGCCGTGCGCGCTGGCCTTGCCGATGCCGATCGCGGCAAGCTCATAATGGCTTGCGGGACCGGCAAGACTTTCACTGGCCTAAAGATCGCGGAAGACATGGCGGGCGCGGGTGGCAACGTGCTGGTGCTTCTGCCGTCGCTTGCGCTGGTCAATCAAACGATCCGCGAATGGACTATCGATAGCCAAACGCCGCTCCGTTCCTATGCGGTCTGTTCCGATGCTCAGGTAGGCAAGCGCAAGCGTGGTGGTGCCGATGACGTGGCCGAGGTCGAGCTGCACGATCTGGACTATCCAGCCACCACCAACGCCGCACGCTTAGCCAGCCGATCATCTTATGATGCGCCTGATCGCATGACGGTGGTCTTCTCCACTTACCAAAGCATCCAAGTTATCAGCGATGCGCAGAAGCTACACGGCTTCCCAGAATTTGACCTCATCATCTGCGATGAGGCGCACCGCACCACTGGGGCGACCTTGGTGGGCGAAGACGAAAGCAATTTCGTTAAGGTCCACGATCAGGATGTTATCGCCGCCAAGAAGCGTCTCTACATGACAGCAACGCCCCGCGTCTTCGGCGAAGCGGTGAAGGCCAAGGCCAGCGAGGCATCGGCAGAATTAGCCTCAATGGACGATGAGGCGCTCTACGGCGAAACTCTGTTCACACGTGGTTTTGGCTGGGCGGTCGAGAACCGGCTGCTGACCGACTACAAGGTGATCGTGCTGGCAGTCGATGAAGCGATGGTCAGTGCAAGCGTGCAAAACCGTCTAATGGACGCTGACAGTTCGCTCGTGCTGGACGATGCCACAAAGATCATCGGTTGCTACAAGGCGTTGGTCAAATCAGGGCTGACGCAAGAGGTGCTAACCGATCCCGAGCCGATGCAAAGGGCGCTGGCCTTTTGCAAAGACATTGCCTCATCCAAGCTCATCTGCACCGAGTTCCGAAGCGTGGTCGAAGAGTATCTCGACAGTGAGGAAGGGCAGGAGGCTCTTGCAGATGCGCCTGATCTGACAACTGAGCTTCAGCACGTCGATGGCACGATGGGCGCAAAGGAGCGTGCCAATAAGCTCGACTGGCTGAAAGAGAGCCATGGCGATGCCATCTGTCGCATTCTCACTAATGCCCGCTGCCTTTCCGAAGGCGTGGACGTTCCAGCGCTCGATGCCATCCTTTTCATGCATCCTCGAAAGAGCCAGATTGACGTGGTGCAATCGGTTGGCCGCGTGATGCGCCGCGCCCCTGGCAAGAACATGGGCTATGTGATCCTCCCCATCGGTGTGCCAGCCGGGATGACACCGGAAGAGGCGCTTGCCGACAATGAACGCTACAAGGTCGTTTGGCAGATTTTGAATGCGCTGCGATCGCATGATGAGCGCTTTGATGCTCAGCTCAATCAGGCTGATCTCGGCGTAGACATAAGCCACAAGATCGAGGTGGTCGCGGTCAGTAATAAGCTGCCCGTCCGTTCCGAAACCAAGCCGAAGCCTGGTATCGGCGACGGAGGAGCGGGTGGCGATGACGAGGGCAGCGACGGCGACAGCAAGCCAGCCGACAACCCGTTCCAAGGCGAACTGGTCTTTGATGAGTTCTCCAAGGCCATCATGGCCAAGATCGTCAAAAAATGCGGGCGACGTGATTATTGGGAGAATTGGGCAGGCGACATTGCCAAGATTGCCGAAAACCATATTAGCCGCATCACGGGCATCATCTCGAGGGTGGGAAGCAGAGAGCGGGAGGCGTTCGACGCATTTCTTGCCGAAATCCGTGATGATCTGAACCCCGAGGTTAGTGAGGGCGAGGCCATTGAGATGCTCGCCCAGCACCTGATCACGCGCCCGGTCTTTGATGCTCTGTTCGAGGGTTACGACTTTGCGGCGAACAATCCCGTCTCACGCGCCATGCAGGGCGTTCTGGAGGCGCTGGACGAGCATAGGCTGGATAAGGAAGCCGAGACGCTCGAAGGCTTCTATGCCAGCGTTAAGCGCCGCGCTCAGGGCATCGACAATGCAGAGGCCAAGCAGAAGATCGTGGTCGAACTTTACGACAAGTTCTTCCGCAATGCCTTCCCTCGAATGACTGAGCGGCTGGGCATCGTCTACACACCGGTTGAGGTGGTGGATTTCATTATCCATTCGGTAAACGAAGTGCTGCAATCCGAGTTTGGGCAGACGCTGGGTAGCAAGGGCGTGCATATCCTCGACCCGTTCACTGGCACTGGCACCTTCATCACGCGCTTGCTGCAATCCGGTCTCATCAAGCCAGAAGAGCTAGAGCACAAATACAAGAACGAAATCCACGCCAACGAGATTGTTTTGCTCGCCTACTACATTGCGGCGATAAACATCGAAGCGGTCTATCACTCACAGTCGGGTGGCGATTATGCCCCCTTCGAGGGCATTTGTCTGACCGACACCTTCCAAATGGGCGAACAGCGAGAGGATTTGCTCTCGGAGATTTTCCCGGTCAACAGCGATCGGCGCACACGGCAGATGGAGCTGCCAGTGAAGGTCATTGTTGGAAACCCGCCCTATTCGGTTGGACAAGGAAGCGAGAATGATAACGCCGCCAACCTGGAATATCTGAATCTGGATCTACGCATTCGTGAGACTTATGCTGCGCGTTCCAATGCGAAGCTCTCCAAGGGCTTATATGATAGCTACATACGCGCGATCCGCTGGGCCAGTGACCGGATTGGTGGTTCGGGCGTGGTGGCTTATGTCAGCAATGCTGGCTGGATTGAAGCCAGCACGACCGATGGCCTGCGCCAATGCCTCGTGGAGGAATTTGCCAGCGTCCACGTGTTCCACTTGCGCGGCAATGCGCGGACATCAGGCGAGCAGCGTCGCAAAGAGAAGGATAACGTCTTTGGGCAGGGCACACGGACGCCTGTAGCAATAACACTGCTGGTCAAGAATCCGGATGCTGCCACCCAAGGTCAAATCCAATTCCACGATATTGGTGACTATCTTAGCCAGGATGAAAAGCTGAAGATCATCGCTCGCCTTGGTGGCATCAGCGGCATCTCAAAGGCTAATGGTTGGCAAGGCATCATACCGGATGAGCATGGCGACTGGCTGGGCCAGCGAGACAAGGCTTTCGATGCATACTTGCCGATTGGCGACAAGAAGAGTGGCGGCCCTGCACTTTTCGATAATTTCTCACAAGGCGTCCTCACCGCCCGAGACACTTGGGCTTACAATTCGAGCCGCAAGGCACTGGCCAAGAATATGCGTGCCATGATTGGTTTCTATAATCAGGAATTGGAGCGGTTTGACGCAGTGCACCACGGCGCTGACCGCAAGGCGCGTGAAGTCGCATTGGATGATTTCATTGATACCGATCCAAGTAAGATTAGCTGGACACACAACATCAAACAGGAGTTGGTTAGGGGCTTGCCACTGGACCTTGAGGACGGTGCATTAACATACAGTCTCTATCGACCCTTCACGCCACAATGGCTTTTCTACAGTCGAGACCTTAACGAGCGCGTCTACCAAATGCCGCGACTTTTCCCGATGGGCGAGGCAGTTAAAAATCGGGTCATTCAAACTACCGGTAGTGGCGCTGCTGACTTCACTGCATTGATGTCGGTAACCCTACCTAACTACGATAACCTCCAAAAAGGGCAGTGCTTTCCCCGTTATCTCTATGACGAGCAGGCGCAAGCCTCGGATGATGACCTTTTCGCCGATGGCGAGGCGGCTGGCCTCAAGCGCCGCGACGCGCTGACCGATGAGGGCTTGGCGTATTTCCAAGCCGCCTATCCGGGCGAAATGATCACCAAGGATGATCTGTTCTATTACGTCTATGGCCTGCTCCATTCACAGGAATACCGGAACCGCTTTGCCGATAATCTCTCCAAGGAACTGCCCCGCATTCCAGCCGTAAAGCAGGCCAAGGATTTCTGGGCGTTCGTTGAGGCAGGCCGCGTTCTGGGCGACTTGCACTGCAGTTTTGAGAGCGTGGAGCCTTACCCGGTCACCTTTGAGCAAGGTGCGCTGGAGCTGGCGCATATTCCCGATCCTGTGAAATTCTACCGGGTCGAGAAAATGAAATTCCACAAGGTGCGGAACAAGGAAGGCAAGCTGGAGCCGGACAAGTCCACCGTCATCTACAACAGCAACATCACCATGACCGGCATCCCGCTGGAGGCCTATGATTACGTTGTGAACGGCAAGGCCGCGCTCGATTGGGTGATGGAGCGCCAATGCGTCAAAACCGACAAAAAGAGCGGCATCGTGAACGATGCCAACGCCTACGCCAACGAAACGGTCGGCGATCCGGCTTATCCGCTCAAGCTCTTCCAGCGCGTGATCACGGTGAGCCTTGAGACGATCAAGATTGTGCGCAGTTTACCTAAGCTAGAGCTACCCGGGGATGAATCGGAAACTAATTCCACTTCAATGAATGACCTCGAAAAGGTCAAAGCAGCAATTGCTCAGCACTGGCGCGACCATTATGAGCTTGTGACGCTTGCAAACTCGATCGTCGACAGTTTCGGTAGGGATTTCGACCCGGATCAGACGCTATTTGTCGGTGATATTTTGGATGCGGTCGGTCAGCAGAGCTTCACTCCCGATATTGCTGCGGCACTAGCTATCCTAACGCAATCTCGCTTCGCCATTCTCAATGTGGATGCGATATTCATTGATGATGGCGGAGAGAGGCATGCTCTATCTCCGAAAGAGCTTGAAACGCTCTTGTCGGAAGACATGCTTGCTCATCCCCGAACGGGGGAAGCGATCTTGGAGGCATCTAAGGAGGTCGTCTTAGCCTTTCGCCTTCATCCCGACTTTTTGCGGGAGGTCGCGCATGAGCTGTGAGATTGTAACCTTGCATGATCTGAAGATGCGCGTGATCGGAACTCCTACTGAGGCCACACTGGAATACCTATTGGCTAAGAGTCACTCGCAGCGGCTGGATGCGGTGGAAAAGGCAATTGGGACCGCTTGCAAGCAACTTGTTCAGTCGAAGAGCGAAAAACAGGACAAGAGCGAAGATGAGATCAGCCTTGATCTCTGCCACATGTTGCACATGGCCGGATTTGACGCTGCGCACGACCTACATGTGAATGGTCATTGCGACATCGTCATAAGGGGAGGTGACGATTTTCTGTGGCTAGCTGAAGCCAAGAAGCACGACGCGTATTCGTGGTTAGAAAAAGGCCTCCAGCAGCTCGCTACGCGCTATTCAACGGGAATGCCCGGACAGGATCACGGCGCAATCATCGTCTATTGCTACGTGAAGGATGCAAATGCGATGCTAGCTAAATGGCGCGAAAAATTGTGCCAAGCGCATCCCGACTTTGATGTGAAAGACGCGGATGGCGGCGATCCTCTGCAATTCATATCTATTCATGATCATTCTTCGTCGGGGCTTCCCTTTTGCGTTAAACATAAGGCGGTGCCGCTACACTGGCATCCTGAGGATGCCGGATCGTGAGTGAGCTGCGCCTCAACGCAGCAGTCGCGAGGATGATCGACAAGAACCGCCGAGTGCATGCTGCTTCTGTCGGCCCACTGTTCAAAGACTTTGATTGATGGCTTTGGCGGGGCGGCCTGAGCGAGAAAGTCCCGCTTTGACGGGAGCGGAAGAGACGAGCTGCTACGACGGATGGATTAAGGTCCGCCTCGGGCATGGCGATGCAGGGTCGGTGCTAGTCCCTGATCAGATTGTCATTCGGCATACTGGTTGGCGGTTCTATCAACCTTCCTTTTTTAGTCCGAATGTCTTGGGCTTCAATATAGAGCCAGATTTGCATGAGGCGCGCTTCTCTGTTGACGTTGGCAGTCCCCGAGGAGCGCAGCCTACCCGATTAATTGTGACTTTCCGTTCTGATGGGATGGTCCGATGTTACGATGATGGAAGCCACGTTTACCGATGTTGGATTGAAGGGCCTCGATCGATCCAACGTTTCGCATCGGGCCAGTGTGTTCCTACCGATGAGGGCGCATTCGATTTAAGACTCTTCCACCATACAACTCCAGAAAACTATCCTAAGATCAAGAGTTCAGGTGAGCTTTGGAGTTCACCTTGGAACCTCGCGGGCGTTCGCAAACTGGAGAATGTCTACTACGGCTATCTGACATCCTTGGATCGAGTGACGAACGCAGCTGACCTCGCACGTATCGCTATGGCAAGCGCAGGCAAGTTGTGTTTCCAGACAACATCATCGCGACCTACCGAAGAGGTCGTCGAGCTGACTGTCTACCGTGACGATACAACGGGACGGACGGCTTCTTTGCCGCTGGATTTGCCATGGGAGCTGATCTCTCCCCCACACTTGGTTTTACACCAGCCGCCATTCGATCAAGCATACTACGAAGTGGTCGCTCCCGAAATTTTCCGGATCGGAATGCAGCAAGGTTGCAGGCTGAGAATTGATGGCCGCCGATTGTTCGCATCGAACGATGAACGCAAGCAGTTTGAATACATCGTCCTTGGCAACGCCTCGACAGTCGAGGGCCTAATCGCTCCGTATGACGAGGAAGGCACAGCTATGGTAATGCACTTGCAGCGCTTTGAAGATGGGCAATCACTGTTTGACTTTTGGCTCGCAAACCAAAATTCGGATCAAATGGACGGTCGCGAATTTGAAGCGGTGCGGGTCGAGCGGAGAATCGAAAAATAGGCCGAGATTAATAATGGGTGGATATGGTTCTGGGCAGCGTGATGGTAGGCCTCTCGCCAATGAGGCACTGACAATCGACATCGCTTGGATGATCCGAAAAGGAATGGCTGTTCCCGGCAAGTCAGTCATTGGTTCATTGAACTGGACATGCCGAGGCGAGCCAAGCGGAGAAATTGGCTATCAATGCGATATGCGCGAGTTGGACAAAGCGGTTCTGACGTTGCGTTTCGATACCATAAGGCGTTGGACAGGAGCGAAGCAAAGTCATGTCCAGACCGTGCCACTGACTTTCACTCGTCCACACTTTGGTGGGAAAAGATGGTGGATGCTGTGCCCGTTTACTGCTGAGCGCGTTGGGAAGCTTTACTGTCCAGCCGGTGCGGAGAAATTCGCGAGCCGCAAGGCCTATGACATCGGCTATTACTCGCAGCGCATTGGTGAACATGACAGGCCATTTGAGGCTTTGTTTGCGTTGCAAAAACGGCTGGGTTGCGAACAGGGCTGGGAGCGCCCGATCCATCGCCCCAAGGGGATGTGGAAAAGCACCTATGCCGAATATGAGCGCCGCTATGAGGAGCTGGACGCACAATGCTGCGCGGCAATGATGGCAAAATTGGCGGCGTTCGGGGGCATGAGATTTTGAGAGTTAATGCCCCAGTCGATCGCAAGTGGGGGCATATTTGGGGGCACAAGTCTAGACCTAACGTCTTGATGATAGTTAGATCAGATAGTTAGTTGAATAATTTGATGCCTCTTCTGGCACCATTTTAACATTAGTCGACAATTCAAACCCAGTGAGGGCTAGGCACGTTGCCGCACAACGACGGCTGAGCTACGCCAGCCTCTTCGCGCTGCTACTGAAGCAACTCGTGTCCCATACGAACAGCGCTGTTTATGGGCCTTGGCTGTCACCCATA
>Ga0209345_10005551_pt1 | contig 11661 bp, 10 predicted proteins | sample Cruoilmetagenom7_FD_187294 | JGI IMG/M metagenome (GOLD analysis project Ga0209345, IMG submission 187294) | Oil polluted marine microbial communities from Coal Oil Point, Santa Barbara, California, USA - Sample 7 (SPAdes) (version 2) | ecosystem: Environmental > Aquatic > Marine > Oil seeps ...
AGCATCCATGCTTTTAATATTTCCATTAGAGTTGTTACTGGCTCCAAGGGCTAAATACTTGCCCTCTGTCATCTTAATTAATCCATAGATATTATTAGTACTTTTTGTGGATAACATCTCTAGTCCATCAGCACTACCATCCCACAACGACCAGTCATGGAATTCTCCTGCTGTGTAGAAGATCGTGGTCTCTGACCAATCAGACTCGCCAGTTACGCTCCCTACATCTTTCTTTCTTAAGAAATAGGTGCTAGCCTCTTTTAGGTTAATCACTTGGGCAGAGGTTAAGTCTGTGTTAGATACACCTGAAGACCAAACCAGCTCTGTTAGTTCAGCATTCTTATATACTTCCCAGATTGATGCTAAGTGTACTTGTGCTACGCCATTTGCTGCGAATGGTGCACTGGAAGCTATCATACTTTCTTGTACGTCTGCAGAGTATCTTGGGTAAGTAATGACTGGTGCAAACACAAAATCCGCAGCAGATGTGATGCCCACTACATCTGACCAGCCACTGTAGTTAGTGACATTTCCTTTGTGTTTAGCTCGAAGATAGTAACTAGTCCCAGAGTTAGTTAGGCTCACTGGAATACTAATTAGATCTCCAGAGTTCTGCACAATTGTTTGGTCAATATTAGTAAACCCTACGTCTGTGGCAACCTCAATAGTTGTTTCAGTATGTGTTTGAGTTCCACCCAGTACTGCAAATGGAGTTGTCTCTACAACAATATTGTTCGAGTCTGTAACGTCTGTGTCAACTGGCGTTAAGATTACTGGGGCCACAATTGTTGCTGAAGGAACACTAAATGAAGTCAGTGGTGATTCTGAGTATGCCTCACCATCCACAGAGCGAAACTTATGGTTCCACATGTAATTGGATGACATTGGCAGAGGTGCAGGGACTTCCCAACTATTAATAGGGTTTCCATCAGTTGGAGTGAGGATACCTGATTGCTGTATAATATTCTGGCCAGTGGAGTCATATACGATAAACTCTGCAGCAAGTTGTTTCATTCCGTATAAGCTTTTGTAGCCTTCTGACTCTAGGAGTGGCTTCTGTGTGCCTATGATATCCCCATCACTTGGAGTTTTGTTCTCTGGAGGGCTTACTATGCTCAGTCCAGCTGTTCCTAGCTTAAAGTAATCAGATGCTTTTGATGTAGTCATTAAACTTCTCCTTTGAGATTGCCTAAGTTAATATGCCATAGTGTGGTAGTTTCATCCCACACAAATTCGATTGATCGTCCATCCATATCCAATTCCACATCTGTAGTACCGGGAGACATAATGTCATTTCCGTTACCAGAGACAACTACTGGATGGATAGAGTATGGGCCAACACCCCCGAAAGATACCTTTTGCCTATCAGTTGGTTGGCTAGGCAATAGACCTGCACCACTCCCAGCAAGGTTGTCAATTAAGATATTTTCTCCTGCCTCTGCTTCATAGCCAGAGGACTTTACTTGTACTGTGTTGTTGGCCTTAATAAAATGGCCTAGACTATTGAGCATCCAATTCATATGTTGGACTACGGGTTTTACAATTCCCCAACCAAGAGTTTGTAAGGTAGATCCAGGTGGTGCCAAATTAGGATCTCCATTAGAGACAGTTGTGTTAGTTTCTGCCCATGTTGGAAGTATTCTTTTCGCCATGATCTTTCCTAAATTAAGTTAAATTCTAGTTTGTACCCTACTGGTAGGAAGTACTTCTTCATTACGTTTATGAGGCTAAGTGTTTCTGTTGGTGACTCACTCCTCTCTAAGGTAAGTATGATGTTATTTCTAATGTCTGTTGAGTAGCTGAAGGTAGGGTTTAGGGACTCCCAGACACCACCTAAGCTTATATCTCCAATAGACCCAAAAGTACTTGAATTTGCTGAGTCAAGGAATCCAAACTGATCTTCATTTGGGACATTTATGTCATGTTCTAACCTAAATACAGTAGGTATCCTACCTATTAATATTGAGATAACATTATACATAAACTCGATATTATGGAACTGTGCTCCATTGCACAATGCTTTGGCCCTAACCACTCTCCTAAACACACTGTCGCTTAATTGTACGATCTCGGGATTTAAGGATAGGAATTTCTCACCTAAACTAGAATCTCCAGTGGTGGTAAATGTTCCTGATAGAGATGTTAACTCAAAACCAAAGTTTAGTTCTTCAAGTGTCAGTTCTCTACTGACCCCTACTACATGTCCTAGTGTAGTTAGTTGCTCTCCCTTTGCATACTCTAGGAATCTACCTAAGTACACTCGTTCCATTTGCTCAAATAGAGCATCAAATTCAACTAAGAATGCATCTGAGTATGCGCGTAAGTTGGTACTGTTAATATACTGCCTAAGCAGCATACAATCGTACACCTCAGATCCTTTGTTCTTATCCACCACACTATCTAGGTCTTTCTCCTTAAATACTGGCATAATACCTCCTAAGTAGTTGTAATGGTGATGTCATCTGGATCAATATTAGCAAACTGCCCATTAGGGATGGTAATGTTGCTTGCACCTAGTGTAGAGCCTCGAACTCCGATATACAATGAGTTCACCTGAGCTTTACCGTGTGGTGTGATGATACTAAACATTCTTGACCAGACTACATCCTCACCTGAGATAAGGCCATTTACAAAAGTTGCAAGGCCTGCTCTAATACTATCTACGGCACCTGAGGAATCTTCAGATAGGAATGTTACATCTAATTGAATTTCTGCGTGAACTGCTGTTGACCTACTGAAGTTAATCAGATGTGGGTGGTCTTGAGAGTCTGTTATTGTTACGCCAGTAGAGCCATAGGTAGGCGTCCCTAAGCTCTTATACCTTGAGATTGTCTCTGCAATTAATAAGTCACTTACCACCGAGTCTGTCACTATCACATGGATATTCCCAGGTGGTGTTCCATCATCTAGCGTAGACCCTACAGTGTCGTTGACAGCTATATTGACTTGATCTAACCCAATACCTATCAGTTTTCCTCTTAAGGCATCTACTACACTTTCTGAAGAGATCATAACAGATCTAGTTCGTTTATTGCGAAAGTGTTGCTCTGTTTCAAATTCAGTACCTATGATACCGTCTTTGGGTTGACTGATAGAGTCCCACCCTGCCACTGGAGTCTCGATCGTAATCAATGTACCAGCCTCAACTGGGATCAATCCAGCTACCTTAGCAATTGCATTGACGTTGGATGGAATAACAGCCTCAAACTCAGTAACGAATTCATTGCCAAATACATCTGAGACCATACTTCCACTAGGTACAATTGTTCCTGCCACACCCTCTAAGGCTATTATCGCGTGACTTCTGTCTGCATTGTCCATAAGTACACCAGAGATCAGTCCAATGTTTCTTAGACCTTGCCCTGTTGCTACTCTAGGATCTCCTGAGTAATATACTAAGCTTAATTGATGCCAAAGCTGTGACAACTCATAGCCAAAAATCTCAATATTCATTCCATCTGGAGACTCTGGACTAAAATCAAATCCAGGGTTTAGAACTTCGATCCTAGACCTAATTCTTTCTTTTATTTCCTCATGTGATAGGGCCAGAAACCCTTCATCTGTTAATCCTGTCATTATACTATACCCCAAGGTATTGTTAAATCTATCTCGCCATAGATTGTTTGTGCTACCATATCAATCTTTAGGTATCTACCTTCATAAGTGGCCCCTATATGACTTACAGATAATACTCCATCCGTATTTAGTGTAATAGATTTTGCTCTATCCTCTATATCAAATAGGTCAAAGTTCTTCTCAAAATCACCTAAACCTACCCAGCCAACGCTAGGATCTAATAGCCACTCTCCTAATTCTGTTTTTAGTTTGCTGGACACTTGTTGCACCACAAACCTACCCTTATCCACCCGAGCAATTCCTCCACCTTCTTGGAAGATAATGTCGTAGGACTGTTTGTCCAATGCCATGTAAGTACTCATGATGGCGAACTCGTAGGTGACCCTGGTACGCCCGAGACATGTGTATGTTTCTTCAAGCTAATTCCTCCACCGATACAATCTACCGTGGCAGTGTGAAGGCCAAGTACTGTGTGGTTTGCATAGATAGTAGTTTCTCCATGTACATCTAATATGCCCATAATCTCTGTTATTGGGGAGTCAATTGTTACATTAACAGATGCCATAACCTTAATCTCTGGTGCTGTTACAGTTACTTTACTTAGACTATTTACGTCAATTGATCCATCAGAGTTTAGGCTAATTAATTGTGTAGCTTCTTCATCCCTCCACTGTGAATGGACAGGAGAGTAATTCTTCACTACCCTTTGCATAGTGTTTAGTCCAACTAAGGCATATCCATCTTGTAAGCTGAACTTTCGATCAGTCCAGAACATTGGATTACCTTGAAATAGGCCTGCTGTATCTTTATCTTCAAACAACCAATGGTCATAGCCAATTTGACTGAAGAATAGTATGCAAGTATCTCCTGCCTTTATTGGCATGGTCATCGACCAACCACCACCAGAGGGAGTATGAACTGGGACACCTTGTAGCAATCCCCTCTCCCTGCTTGCACCTAATTCTGTGGAGGAGTCGTAGTTTCTTTCTGCACATATTCTTACTGTGGCTGTTTGATCTTCTGGGAAGTACTCAACAATCCTCCCCGGCAAATTGAAGTTATAATCCTCGAACTCCATATTAACTCCTATTTTGGATAAGTAACCCTAGTTAGTAGGGCTAGTTTAGTGGTTTCTGCATCATTCTCATCTGGGACTCCCGCCAGTTTTCTTCCGATACTAGCTGCACCTCTGATCATATCTTGTGGTGTTGGTAGTGACTCGCCAGGTTGGAATGGAAAGTTATCTTTAAAGTCTGTGGCAGTCCTCACCATACAACCTGCCGACATTCCAATTAGGCTTTGCCCCACATCATTACTTGACATTTTTGTAAGGCCATACAGTGCCCCGTATGAGGATTGCACAAGCTTCCCCATAGCTGTGTCCACTTTATCAAGAGCTGCTGATTCTGCTATGTCAGCGGCACCCTTAAATAGGCATTTGCTAAGTGGGTAGGCACCTGCCTTGACCGATGCTGCAACTGTGTCCAATGCCTCTGAACCAAGCTCTTTCACCTTATCAAATAGGCCAATGTCATCGGTATGCACAGCGTAAGTGTGAGATCCAGTTGTATCATCATATCCAACTGCCTCATAAACTACCTTTACTGCATCCCCGACATTATTAATACTGCCTATAGAGAAAGATCGACCCATACTGACTAAGGCCTCTTCCAGAACTGCCCCTATACCAAGGCTTATCCCTGTGGCTTCTATTGCCTCTTTCTTAGCAGGAAGCAATTGATTAGGCACTTTCTTCCAACTAAGTGGAGTTGGTGCAGATTTATTTACTACCTCAGCAACCTGTAGCTCTTCCCCGATGAGGATTAGCTTCATAGAGTCTACTAATCCAGCCTCTTGCTTAGTTTTAAAGCTTGTAAATACTACTGGATTATACTCTCCAAGATTGGTTAGTACTTTAGTTCGTATCTTTAAGTTAACTAAGTCATTTAGCGCCTTAAAGATAGTTTTATTATTGTCACTTACTGAGTATTGATAAGAAGTCTTGCCACCTGCAATTAGGTGGTTGGAGATCATAGCCTCTATTACTATTACTCTATTCTGCCTAATGGCATGATTACTTACTTGAAAGCCAGTTTGCACTGGGTATTTCGTTACTTCTGACTTAGCTTGATGTGCCTCAGAGATGACTGAGTGAAATCTAATGTCTTGCTCAGTCTCATCTATGTAATACTTAATCCTAGCTGGTGTGGCTTTTGCCATTTCATGTACCTCTTTGCCAACTTAGTGGAGACATTCTCTTACCTTCTGAAGGGGAAGTTGCAGTTGCTACTGTCTTCCATTCTGCTGTAAAGTTTGATCCAGTGTGCCTCACAGCTACTGTTTGGTACTTAGTAAATCCTGATATAGTATCTTTCAGGAAAGTCTTTATAAGCTGTAGGCTCTCCTCATCCACACTAGTCCCGATCACAGGGATCTTAAATAGGTCTGAGATATCTAGGATTGAGGTGGGCCTAATGTTTCCATCTAAGTTAGAGGTGATTAACAGTGATCCTGGCCCAATTTTTGGGTTAGACTTCATATTAACTACATCTAACTTCACTGTGGCATTCCGGGTATTAAGGTATGTAGACTTAAGCTCGTCTAAGGTAGGTAAGTACATGCAATCCAGCCCACCATCTGCTGCAGTATAGAGCTTGAACTTGTACGTACCTTGCAGTTTCCTAATAACAGATTGCAAACTACCTTGCGCTGGAGTAGGTACTTTCCTTGGGGACTCTTGATCTACCTTGCCAAATGGGAATGAGTGATATCGTATCTCACTATCCATCCCCGCTTTCTCACAAGCTTGCCTCATCTCCCTCCTAAGTGTTGGTAATTTTACACTAATATCTATTTGAGACTCTAAAAATTGCCTTTTCATTGAGTCTAGGCAGTATAATGTAGTTACACTATTAGGTAACTTCCGCTCTTCTAAGACATTACTAATATAAAAGCTATTCGCCACAGTGAACTCATTTTTGCCATGAAGCTTAGTATTTACTGTGACGTAGTTCTCGCCATTTGATATGTCTCTTATTGATGCCTCTGCCAGGTTGTATATGGTAAAGGTTGCCCTACTAAACCCATCTATAAGTCTAACATCAAAATCCACCCTCAGCCCGGAGGCATCAAGAACAATCCTGTCTCCGCTTAAATCATGTACAATCAATGTAACTTCTTGACCAAAATGTTCTTGCATGTTTGCCTCCTAGTTAGAGAAACCATTTGCAGCACCTTCTTCAAGGTAGATCTGGTCTCCATTTTCTGTTACTTCCGTAGACACTCCGTCTTTACTCACAGATGTATTTACTTCAATATTGTTTATGACCGGTGTTGGCATTGCCTTAGGGTCGCTTATGTTGTTGATTGGGCCTAGTTTGTTGTCTGGTACTGGGTCTGGTTCTGAAAAGTACTCGAAAGCTTCGTTAGTTAAGCCTGCAGCCAAACCAACTCCAGCACCTACCAATGTCCCAACTCCAGGTATAACTGACCCTGCAGCTGCACCCCAAGCAGTGAACTCAAGTACATCCATTGCACTATCAGATAACGAATCATCATCTTCAATGCCAGCAGCAGCTCTTACTGCAGCAGGTACAATTGTTGAAGCTGCAGCTACTGGGTTTGCTGAGGCAACAGAGCCTAAGGTCTTAACTGCAGCGGCAGCTCTACTTCCAGCTACCACCGATCCAGTTGCAGCAGCCGAACCTGCACCAGCTACAATTGGTAAGACTTTCCCTCCAGCTACTTTACTAATACTAGATACCTTACCTGAAGTCTTTTGCAACATGCTCCTAGCTCCCTTAAGTGCATTGCCAGACTTTGGGCCTCCCTTTCCAAACACTGATTTGACTAGTTTCTTGCTTGGGCCATACATCATAGCGGCACCTGCAGCTACACCTAGTCCCTTAGCAATTGCACCACCAGTCTCTCCAACTTCACCAAGAGTCCAGGTAGCTTCTTTCCTAAGTTCCTCAATAGTTTGTCCACCTTGCAGGGTCTCGTACTGTCTTTCCTCATTGATAACATTCTCTGCATAGGCTTCTTCAATTGAGATAGGGTCTACTTTAATACCTGCCATATCTCCTGCATTAAACATGCTTGCAGCGTAAGCCCTAGCTTTACCCTCAGGCTGGCTTTGAATTACCTCTGCCTGATATGCAATCCTTTCTTGCACAGTCATTGCCATGTTTTGGTTGATACTTGCAAGATCCATATTTAAGATAGATGGAAGGTCAATAGCCTGACCTTTCATACTCTCTAACCTTAGTTGTTCAGCTACTGCAGATCCAGCATCGCTAAAGAGTATATTCCTATCTGCAGCATTTTGTATTACAGAGTCCACTTTAGCCTCAGGCACTAGCCCACGAACTAACTCTCGCCTGACTCCAACATAATTCTCAACAGAATCAAACCCAGCTTTCTTGGACTTAGACATGATATCAATGGCATCTTCATTGCCACCAGTAACTATCTTGCCTACCTCTGTAAGTAATCTAGCTGCTCCTTCTGCTGCATTACCCAATTCTCGGATAGACTCTGCAGCCTCTTTTGCTGCAGCTTCCTCCTCCCTTCTTGCTCTCTTCTCTCCTTGAGATTCCTTAAGTTTCTTAAACTGACCCTCTCCCATTCCCTCTGAGATGGCTTCCTCAATATCCTCAAGTCCTTCTATGTCTTCTCTACTTCTTGGCCTGTTATCTAAGGAAGATGATTTAGGAGGTGGCCCTACCATGTTTGGATCAAAGGTAGTGGCTGCCTCAATTGACTCATCTTCTGGTTTCTTAAAAGATGTTGTCTGACCTTTGTTGGGTGGTGGAGTGTTACTGCCTAATCCCTTAAACTCTAGTGTGTCTCGCAAAGCTTGTAGCCCCCTCTGGTCTAATGGGTTTGCAATTTCTAAGGCAGCTAGTCCAGCTTTCTTAAGTTTTGCTTGAATCTTGGGATCTGCCTTAACTACTTTGTGGTATCCATCCCTCTTATGTTTATCCAATGCATAGAAGTGTACTTGCTCTTCTCCTGTGACAAGCATCTGCATTTGCATTTGGTCATGGTATGTATTGAGTGCATCTTCTACAGTACTAGAGGAGAGAAATTTAACTTCAAGTAGTCCCTCGCTCTTGCCCTCTTCATTGTATAACCTTCCGTCAGGAGATACGCCAAACCCTTCTAATTCTCCCTCTCCTTCTTCGAAGAATCCCTCTGTCATGGTAAGGCCTTTTCCTGGCCCAGATAGGAACTTAGATACAGCTAACTTCTCACCTCTCTTGCCATCTACTGTATGGGCGTTGCCTGCCCACTTCTTTCCATGGCCAAGTCTTTCACTTGCCAGTCTAAGAGCTGTCTCTTCTACTCCATTTTCCTTAGATAAGATACTGGCTGTGGAGGCTGTTATCTTATTCTCCCTCAACTTCAACCAAGCCTTTTCTTCAGTATCTTGGCTTGGCCTATTTAGAGATTCAATCTTCGCAAGTTCTATCTCTAGGTCTGTTACATCTTTAAGTGCCACTCTTCTGGCTTCTGGATCTAGCTCCTCTACCTCTGCCTCAACCTTTCCTTCCCTAGCTTTCTCCAGGAAGATATCTCGATCAGATAGTTGTGTGGCACTGTACATTCCATCTCTGTCAGAGCCTCTACCTTCCCTTGTTGAGAATGCTTGTTGTCCATCAATCTCACCAGTGCTTTTATGGGTGACACCTACTTTATCTCCATCAACACTAGAATCCCTCTCTATGTCAAGGATAGCTGCCTCATTAAGTAGATTTTGGGTTGCATCTTGTTCATCCCTAGGCCTTGCAAAACCTGACCTATTACCTTGTCCGACTGTCTCGTCGTAAGTAGTTGGTGCCTCTTTTACAAGAATCTTTCTAAGCTCTTCTACTTCATGTTGAAAAGTATCACCAAGGAACTTTTGAGTTCTGGCTTGATGCTCCTTCTCTTCTTTGGTGAATGGGATCTCTCCCTTTCCTCTAGGTCTTGGTTTAGGGAATAGGGAGTTATTCAGTGAAGGGATAGATCTTAGAGCTTCAACTCGCTCTTCCTCACTAACACTCTCCTTAAAGACTTTCCAACCTCGCTCATCCCTTACAAACCTGCCATCCTCTTTCTGGTACAAGTCATCAAACACAGAGCCAGTTAGCCTGTCGTATGGTGTACCTTGCCCACTAGAGTATATACCTTGGGTTGGAACTAATCCTAATGTGTTTAATTCATTAGGTAATGGTGCGATAGCTTTGGAGCCATCCCAAAATGCACCTTCAAGTAGCCTTGTAGAGATCTCATGCTTGACAGCTTCCCTTAGTGGCTCTTCTGCCCTTGTTCCCCTAGTATTGCTATGAATGTACTTATCAGAAATACTCTCAAGTAATACTGATGCTCTGGCTAAGTCTTCGTCTGCTTTCGCCTGCTTGTCTGCATCAAAGATATTACCGGGCAAAGTCTTTCCTGGCCCTCTCTCTAGGTACTCTCCAGATGTATTTTGCAACATGGACAGCATAGCTTTAATATCTTGGGGGTTCTTAGATGGAGTAACTGCCTTATCAATCTTAATTCTTTTAGCAAACTCTTTTGGATTCATCTCAATTACTGAGGCAAATTCCTCTACTGCTGCTGCTGCATCTATCGAACTTACACCAGGTATCTGATTACCAGATAGAAGCTCTTTAAGTCCAGCCTGAGTGCCGTATGATACTCCATCAATTCTTAGTAGTTGCAAGTCTGCTGCAACCATTGCTCCATATAGCTCACTAGGTGAGGAAGGCTCTTCCCCATCCACACTATTCCCAGCTAGGTATTGGGCTGCAGCGTCATTCTCATCTGGGAGGTTTCCTAATGGATCTTCACTTATCTCGAAACCATCACTAAACTCTCCTTGGTATTCGCCATACTCATTGTACTCGTCCATACTTATTCCTTAATTTGGGCCTCCTAGCCCAGTCAAGGGTGGAGGTGTAGGTTTAGAGTATTCTTTGATCTCAATAATCTGGTGTAGCATTTCTAAGTCACTTATGGTATATGTACCATCTTGCAACTCTTTTAGTGTGCATAGTGGAGGGTTTACTAGCAAAGGTTTTACCAGATACCCATTAAGCTCTGGGTAGACTTCACTATAGTCTACTGGCATTGTTGGGGTATCCTCTCCTGAGATTACTCTTCTGGGGAGCTTTCCTTTGCTAAACCTAATTCGAAAAAATCTGCATACTGGCTATGGACTACATGAGCAAACAACTCTGCTACTCCGTGTAAGTCTCCTTGAAACATTTCATCAATTGTATCCGTCGAGATCTTACTTCCATCTACCCTAGCTTGGCATATAAAGTGCCGTACAAGTGCAGAGGTAAGGATGTGGTCTTCACACTCCATAAGAGCTAAGATTACAGATGGAATATTTAAGTATGAGATATTAATTAAGTGGTCTGAGCCTAAGCACTTACCAGCTTGTGTTAAGTTTTCTAATGCTACATTTACCGGCCAACTAGGTATGTAGATCTTGCGGCCATCTGTAAGTGTTGCTGAATAATCTTTCATTGTATTCTCCAATTGTAGGTAGCCCACCTAAGCAGGCTACCTTATTTTTATTCGCCTAGTTTAACTAAGTCTGCACCATCTTCACGTATGATAATGGTTTTCTCAAAGCTAATAACCCAAGTCACAACATTCATGTTCTGTCCTCGGGATAGTGCGGGAATTGCTAAGATAACTCCATTGGTCATAATAGCCTCATCCTTGCCCATGTTATCTCGGATGATACCTTGGATAGGATAGATTAGTTGGCCATCTTTATCTGCTTGAGATTGAAAGTCATTTGCGTAATTTTGCAAGACTTTATTCTCGGGAGCATTCATTAAGACTGGGAAGGCTAGATCACCTGCCTTAATACGCTGCATAGATACAACCATATCACCATAAGCACCAAATTGGGTGTTGGCAATAGGTGCCCTTCGAGCAAGATTGATAAGGTTCTCACCTGTACCAAAACCTCGAACATCAAGGCGTTTGTATTCTCCAGCCAAATTAGGAATGTCTAACAAAAGATCTACATTTGCGAAACTGTATTGATAGATAGTAATATCCTCACATTGCCGTAATAGG